>ENA-OXTU01000376-OXTU01000376.1-human-gut-metagenome-genome-assembly--contig:-NODE-376-length-13873-cov-6.195687_pt1 | contig 13873 bp, 14 predicted proteins | sample MGYA00249344_ERZ652650 | MGnify/ENA primary metagenome ERZ652650 (study PRJEB26925, sample SAMN05826532) | human gut metagenome | biome: ENVO:2100002; feature: ENVO:00000062; material: ENVO:00002003...
CGGCAGCGTCAGATGTGTATAAGAGACAGGAATTTAAACAAAAAATTGTATGTATTAGCAATGATGTTGAAGGTGTGTCGCTAAAAGATGAAACAAATTTCAGTGTTTTTGTACCGGGCTTAATTGATTTTTCAGATTGCGAAGATGCGGATTTTTATATTTTTAATTCTCAGGGTTGCACCAGGAATTCATATAAGTATGAAGGTTGTAAACATGGTGTGCTTGTTCTGAAAAAAATTTTATAACAAATTCCGGTGAAGGCGATGCTATAACAGTTTGCTGTGCATGAGTTCGAATTCGTGGTGTTCGTTTTGGAGCTTTGCGCTATAGTTCAAGTAATCAAAGAAGATGGAGATCGTGAGAGGGGAGATATGGTATCTGCTTCAGCGCAGGGGAGTGGACTGAATGAGCGCGAAATCGCTATGATGGAGCGTATCTTTCGCGAGGAACTGCAGAAGAGAACGTTGCTGAGGGAATACTACCCGAACATGGATCCTATAGACTGGGTCATCGAATATCTACAGCCGGGCGACGAGGCCGTTGTGGATTATTCTGATCGATATTCGTCGTTGTCCAATGGCTGCAGGGGAGGTCTTCAGGAACGCTATGTTGCCAGAGCGATTGCGAATTGGCTGAACGACAAGTTCGCTCAGACGGATTTCGGCCAATTGCGCAGCAATCTGGTTCACAGAATGAAGAACGATAAGCCTAAGCACCATTTCCGCAGCACGAAGGAATCGGCAAAGTGGAAAGGCAAGGTGACGCGAAGCATTCATGAGGAATGGGGTTTGCGTGTCGAAGCCTTTGCGGATGAACAGCCACTGGAATGTGAAGATCCGATGCTGCCCTCACGGGTCGGCAATCTTGATTTTCTGGCACGACATGCCGCTACGGTTCATGTTGATTGGCCCAGCGAAGAAGAGATTCGCGATTACCAGGAAAAGAAAAGAACGTACGACGAAAAACGCGTGGAACGAATACAGCAATGGCGAGTAGTCAGTCTTCAAGCTAGGCGGGAAGGCAAAGAAGTCAAGCCATTCCCTTCCAGCAAATCACCGCGTTTCCCCAGCTATGACCGAAACGGTTCCGGCCAGTTGATTAGACTTCTGATTGAGATTCTTCGCGCGGCGAGGGGAACCCTTTCCCCGAACGCCATCACAAAAGTCGTCATTCGTATTTGCCCGCGCCTGGTTGATCAGTATTACTACATCATCGCTCGTGTTGAGGAAGGCATGGAGCATTTCGATCGCGAAAGAGTGCCGGAATCCCAGTCAGTCGATGTGCTCGACATCGTAGTCGATAGTGAGTTGATGTATTAGCCTGAACGATTCCGAATCCGTACGAGAAAGTGGTTTGATATGAGCATTGATGCTGATAAGCAGGAGAAGTATCGGCAGATCATGGAACGGGTCGTCATTCCGGAAAGCGTGAGACAAGCCAATTCGCCGGAAGAGATAGAGAGAAGACTCAGGAAGCCACTTGCCCCAGGCCAGGTGTGGACTGTGGTCGATGATGATGAATTCTGCCATGTGGTTATCCAGTCCGTACATGAAGACCCGCGCATCGTAACCGTTGTTCCGATGAGTTTGGATCTTGAATCGGAGACGCCGGACTCCTTGGTGCTCATGACAGGCGGAATAGAAGGACTTCCTTCGATTGCATGGCCTGACTTGGCTAAAGATATTCCGACTCGTGTTCTTTGTAAGCCGTTGGGAATGATCGATAAGCAGCGATTTGCTCTAATCGCGAACAACATGCCTGGCGAAAACTTTAGCGTTTACCGTGGGCGGGAACTGGATGAGTTTGGCTTCCTTCCTGAAATGAAGAGGGAACGAATCGACGATTTTCTGTATGACTGCAGTATGCAATGTAATCTTCTTACGACTCTTCCCTCGATCAGCGATAGGCGTGATGGCCAGAAAATCCAGGTAAGGATATGCCGATTCCTTATGGAGCAATGTGGGATGAGTCGTTCGGATGCGGAAGCGGCGTCGGAACGTTCGACACAATTGAATAAGGAAACCTTAGAGAAGCTGCTGACTAGTGGATTCGAAGTGGACGATCTGAAGAAAGCGGAACTGCTGCCGGAATCATTGCTATGTGAAATCGAACTTCCTATAGTCAGGGAAACGGTGGAAGCATACGCACAGGAGAATCCGCAGAATGCTGACCCGTACGTATCCTTGGCACAAGAGGCATACGGTCTTGCCGCCAGGCATGCAAAGAGCCATTTTGGTGATTGGGCCGCAGAGATCAGAAAAGTGAGGATTCGACACCATGTCTAACGGAAGAGCGGTTTGGTCAGGGGAGATCACCAGCGGCGTACGGCGGTATGTACAATTGCTGCAACACGAGGCTTGCCGGCGACATCCCCAGTTCTCCGATTGTTGCAATCCTCGAACAGAGGATTGGCAGCATGGCCCATTGGGCATGCTGCGTTACATTTGGGAAGATGACGTGGACATCATTTGGAAGGACCGGTCGAGAATCGTCACGTTGCCAGATTCGGGAGTGCGGATTGGCGTTGGCGGAAAAACTTCGGAAGTCCCCGGATTCTACAAAAAAGATCGCGTCAGCAAACCTGTCATTTACGTATATCAGCGCTATGAATCTAACGATCCAAGAAGCCGGCGGGCTCAGTTCACCGTGTTCCATGAATTGGCGCACTATCTTTTGGACACATTGCCAGCTGATGCTCCACTGCTATCAGCCGAACTGGAAGCCTGCGAGGATCGGAGCGCCTTTGAAGAACGCATATGCGACGCTTTCGCCGCGAATTGTCTTATTCCCGATGAACTGTTGAAAGACTGTCTGAAGGAGTATGGACTGAACTCGGAAGGGGCTTCCGAGCTATACAAAAGATCCTATGCGTCGGCTCAGTGCGTTGCACATAGGTTGCGGGATTGTTTTAGGACAAGTGGCTTTATATGGGTTGTCTATGCGGACGGAAGAATGCGTTCGATATCTCGAGGATTGGTGACTTCGGAATATCGTGTTGTGGCCACGAGCGCGAAAATGAGTATTCATGACACGTGTCTTCCGGATACGGAGTTGCTGCTTCGTTCCCCGGAAGAATGGTCCGAACAATACGAACTAGCATTGGACGGCGCCTATAACGTTTCCGCAACCGGCTGTGGTTCCAATGGTGGAGTATTCGTGGTGGGGAATACTAAGAAGAACAAGGGTAAACCATTTTGCCGAGAATGCATGAGACAGATCGATTTGACGGAGGAGGCACGTGAAATCTGCCGCATCATCAGCAAGATTCATTCAAAGTGGAAGCTTGGGTGCGGAAAGGAGAAACTAATCTGCTATCTTCTGGGAAAAGATAACAAGAAGACGAAGATTATGCGTGCATGCTTCGGCGAATATAAGGGTTTCTCCAGTGGTCGGCGGTTAACACGAAGGATATTGGAAACCGTATTTGAAGAGCTGATTGTAAGAGGGATTGTGACTTATGCAGGTATAGGAGAGTACCCTGGACTTGTAGAGGGAAAGCGTTTTGACGATATCAATGATGATGGGTTCTATCTGATTCTGGGGAATCCGGAATACAATCGCGTCTGAATCGATTCTGAGGTGTTTAGCGCTAATGGTCATCAGCATGAGCCATACAAAAAGGTGCCTCCACCTAAAACCAAGGGCGGAGACACCGTTGCTCTAAGGAAGTATGGTCAGAATCCGTAATGCCAGTGTTCGTCAGAAATGCGTTGCGCGTTGACCTGCCCCTGAACGCTGTCGATTGCTTGGAGCATGGCTTGTGCATCACCTTGGATGGTCTGATTGTCTAGGTTTGCGTCGTCCAAATCGCTGCGAGTGCTGACGATAACGCGTTCAAGCACGGTCAGTGGATATTCATGGGCCATATGCCCCTTGAAGGATTTGCTCATTTCCTTGGCCCATGCGATACGGTATTCCAAGGTTTCGCGTGATGCCGAGTCCGAGGAGGGATTATCCGCAACATAGTTGCGTACCTTTTCCATCGATTGTTCAAATGTCTTTTGGTGGCTCTTTACCTTTGTGATTACTTTGCGCACAGTTTGCTCGGTTTTATGAAGCGTAGTAGCGGAATCGGAGGCGACGCAATTATAGTCGGTTGAGATCAGGTACGGTGCCGATGCGTCCACGAACTCATGCCATACATCTTTGGAAAGATCGACAACATGAATCGTATTGCCCACGAGTGCGCGATTTTCTAAGCTCTTGTTCATATCCTTTACTGCCACTTGTAGGTCTTCCGTGGCTTGAGTGCATGCATTGTAGGCGTCGGACGAAGTTGTTGTATCGTCTTCTGCCGTGGCGTTGGATCGTCTGGCCGAATCTGCGCTTTTCCTCGAAGTGTCGGCTTCGTTGTATTGATCGCTGCTCGGGGAATTCGACGTTGCGGATGTCTGATCATCCTGTGGAAGTTCGCCTTGCCGGTTTGTCGATTGTTGTGGAACGGCAAATGTGAAGGCAAGTACGAGCGCAACGGCTATTCCGACGAGCATGGGCCAGTAGTTGGCAAGGAAATCATTCTTGGGCTTCTTCATCTTTTTGTTCTCCTTACGCAGAAATGGGATCCTGCTGTTTATATAAACCGGATAAAACTCATGGAGAGGATTGGAACGGTGTGCTTTCTTATGTCATGCCGAAGTGAGATTTGTCCGGTTAAAGAAAGTGACGGCAAAAATCTAGTGAAAGAAGAAGGAAATGATGGGATGGCCTGGTTGTGGGCAACTGCCCGTAGAGAAGTGGAACGGACCGTGGGGTGTGGCCAGCTTTACGTTGGAGCCGCATAAGCCGTTGACTGACGAGGATCGCAAAAATGCGGACATATACAATTCATATCTGTCTTGGGGCGATGGATGGTTCACTTTTGATTCGATGTATGTCACAGGCACAACAGATGAGTATTACGCTGATTTCACTCATGCGAAAGAAGCTTGTGCCGATGGAAGGTACTACGAGACCTGTATTTATTGGATGGAACCCATGACGGTTGTTGAGGCATTGAGGGTGTATCATCCGAGTCCGAAGCTGGCAGATTTGGCAGATGACGTCAGAGAAGCAGTTTATAACTTCGATATTACGCAGTGCGATCGGCTTGAACAGATTCAGGGCAATCTGGACTTGATTACTGACAGCTTGTGGAGTGCGTTGTTGCAACTGAGACGCTGTCAAGGTTTCTTTGATGGCTGGAATGATGAGAAGGGGAAAAGCGATTTTGCTGTACTCGAAAATCGTTACATGGAACTTATTGATGATGTGCAGGAAGCTATAGGATAGATCGTCTTCACAGAAGTGATGGTTCAGATTCGACTCTATTGTAGACTTCACATTTCATTTCCTCGGTGGTCTTTTTTTTGACCTTGGCTAGCCGCCCTGGGCCTACATGGTGAATGGTCTTCTTCGGGCATTGCCAATTCATCCGGCGTGTGCATGGTCGATTCTGTCAGTACATTTCTTATGAAATACACTATGCACCGCTGGTATTTCGCGTTTGACAGCATTGAATTGGCGGTGAAGACTACCCTCGTACGCTGTTCACCGATTAGCGGTCGTATGCCTTTAGAGCTACGTTTGATGATGCCTCTGATGAATCGATTCCCGCTGTTTCTTTTCCTTCATATCATCCGCTATACCGATTGACTTGTGATATCCCTCCGGAAGCCATATCGATGGTGACGAGCATGTTTATTTTTCACCGAGCTGTTTCAGAAGTACTTACTCCACGCACCGTTTTGCATATGCTGAACTGATGCAGATAATTTCATTACCTGCATAATATGGAAGCGATTATTCAAAGGCGATAGGAAGAGAAGCACCATGGACGCTGGCAAGAAAATCCTGCTGGACTTATTAACCGGTTCGCTTCGGTTCACAGTACCGGTGTATCAGCGCAGATACTCATGGGACGAGACGCAGTGCCGGCAATTGTGGGCCGACATTGTAACGGCTGGCAGGCATCCTGAGAGAACTCATTTCACCGGGTCGGTCGTATGGATGCAGGAAGGCGGCATCGGCCCGGATGGTGTCAGCCGATGCCAGCTCATCGATGGCCAGCAGCGCCTCACCTCGGTGACCCTGCTGCTTATCGCACTGGCCGAATATGCTCGAGAGCGCCCTGAAAACCTGCGATTCTCCGCAGACATGCTCATCGACCGTGGCTATCTTGTCGACAAGTATGCAACCGGCGAAGGCCGCTACAAGCTGACGCTTTCCGGTGACGATAGAGAAGTGCTGCACAGTATGTGCGACCATGTGATCGCCCCTGATCGGCCGAATCAAGCCAATATAGATTCTCAGCTGGAAACGAACCTCGATCTGTTCCGTTCATTGGTCGCCGCAATCGATGATGCGAACGTGGTGTGGAACGGTCTGCAGCGTCTCGAAGTCGTGTCTGTCACCTTGGACCAAGATCGTGACGAACCGCAACTGGTATTCGAATCAATGAATTCCACCGGGCTTGATCTGGAGACTTCCGACCTGGTACGCAACTACATGCTCATGGGGTGCTCCATGGCCGAGCAGAACACCCTATACGCCGACTACTGGCTGCCCATGGAACGTGTTTTCGGCAACCTCTCATTCGATGCGTTCCTGCACGACTGGATGATCGTCACATTGAAAAAGCCCGTAACCAAAGGCCGCGCCATGTATGCGGAATTCAAACGTTTCGCGGCCGACAGTTCCTTGCTGCGCATGGAACGCACGCGTAATCTTCTGGCGAACATGCTGGAATACGCCAAGTACTATGCCGCTATCAAAGGCGTTGTCGCCGCTGGCAGTGGCGATATGAACGTGGACCGCCGTCTCGAATCAATTCAAAAACTGGGCAGCACGGTTACGGACCCGTTGGTTATGTACATGTTCGCGGCATGGAAGCGTGATCGCGTAAGTTGTGATGGACTGCTGCGCATGCTTGCGGATCTTGAATCGTATCTGTTCCGCAGAATGATCTGCTCGGTATCCAGCAACGGATTGAACAAGCTCGTTCCGTCGCTGATCGTCAGACTTGATTCGGCTGAAGATGATTTGGCCGAAACCTTCGCCGCACTACTCATCACCGAGACTGCCAAAGCTACACGCATGCCTACTGACAGTGAATTCAGACAGGCGTTGCTCGGCGAGAACCTGTACCGGCCGGCCTGGCGATGCAAGTATCTGCTTGCCGGCTTGGAGAACTATAACCACCCCAAGGATCCGCGGTCCTTCAGCGAATACACCATCGAACACATCATGCCGCAGAACGCCATGGCGCACGCCGAATGGTGCAATATGCTCGCAGACCTCGACCGATTCCCGCTATTGGTGAACAGTCTGGGTAATCTGACACTGACCGCATACAATTCGGAGCTTTCCGACGGAACGTTCGAACAGAAGAAGAACCGTGCGGTCGGCGGATACGATAGCGAATACCTATCCATTTCCGCGGAACTGCACGATGCTTCACAATGGAACGAACAGGCGATCGCGCAGCGAGGCACCCGACTTGCCGATCTCGCATTGCAGGTGTGGGCACGCCCCACAGCGGGGAATGAGGTTATGCAGACTCTGCGCAATCGGAACGCGAGCCAAGGGGAACGCGAACAGAATGCCGTTGATTTCGCTGATTTGTGCAAACGCGGAGTCCTCGCGGCCGGAGATGTGCTGGAAAGCCGATACGCTGGCGTAACCGCCACGGCTACCGTAACCAAAGACCATCGCATCCGCTTGGCCAACGGCGAGATATTCGACAGTCCATCCGGCGCATTTCGCCGTGCCAGAATGCTCGAAACCGGCGAGGATAAGCAGGTCAACGGGTGGACAGTGTGGAAAGTCGCGGACGGCAGAACTTTGAACGAATTGCGGTAAGTCGGCAGTAATATCTCGCTGCGGCGTAGTTTCTGGAATGGATTGTACGAATATGCCGCAACACGGGCTGATTTTGTCGACGTGTATGGCGATCCATCCGGCCGTAAGACAAACATCGACACATGGACAAGTTTCGGCGTGGGTTCGGAAATCTGCCACCCAGAGGGGACACTGAATATCCGTGGCGGCTATATTACGGTCGACCTGTACTTCACCGACACGTTCCAGTATGCGAAGCTCTACACCATGAGGGATTCCGTTGAACGGATACTGGCAAATCTGGGCGAGGTGATGTGGGACGAGCCGGATGCCGACAAGAAGAACCGACACCTTTGGGTGCGCCGTGGCGTGGATTTCTCCGGTGACATGAACGGAAGCCTACCGGTGGATGACGGACGGGCTGCTCGCCATGCGCAATGTGTATGAGCTGCTCGGCTGATGTTTTGGCCGTTTCGACTGCTGTGCGTTCAATGCTTCATACACTGAACGTAGTCATCCGAAAAGAGGCCGTCATGAAATATGGGATGAGAAAACCTAACTGGAACATCTACGACGCCGAAACGAACGACATGGCCACGAAAATCCACAACAACCAATGTATGGTGAACTGACGGAAACGATTGTAGCCGGCGCCGCCTAGCATGCAATATGGGAAACGACGCCGGCCACAACGACCGGCCAAGACGGACGGAACACACGAAAAGGCGAATCAAACACAGCATGGGCAAGAACGGCACGCAACCAACAACGAAAAACGTCACACCAGCAGTCACACCATGGGGTAAGAACCGTGTGAAGAACACCGAAACCGGCAAGCACGTGCTCATCATGCCGGGCATTGGATACACCGTAGACCGACCGCTGCTGTACTGGGCAGCGCAGGCGCTTGCGGCCAACGGATGGTTCGTGGACCGGCTCGACCTGAAACTGACGGAAAGCGTCGAGTTTCCGGAAATGATTGCCTGCATGGAACGCGTGGTCGACGAATGGCGCAAGGCGGCGCTCGAACATGCTGCCGAATCGGGTGAGGAGCCGCAGTTGCTGGTCGTCACCAAATCGCTCTCCACACTCTCATATCCGCATTCCGCAAAACTAGGATTGCGCGTGGTGCTGCTCACCCCGGTACTCAATCCGCCGCCATTCGACAAGCACAAGTCGGTCATTCCCGCGCCGCTGCCGGGAACTGCCGGCAGCCCGATGCCGCTAATCTGCGCAGGTGACGCCGACCCATACTACGATGACGCCAAAGCGCATCTGCTCACCGACCATGTGCGCACGTATGCTGGTGCCAACCATTCCATCGAAGTGTCGGACGATTGGCAGACGTCACTCGACTACCTGAAACAGGTCACGCAGGCCATCGTCGACTACGCCGGCTGAAAAGAACGGGACGGAATATGCGCATCGTATTGCAGAAGGTCAGTGAAGGATCCGTCGACGTGGTCGACGAGACAAGCGGAGAAGTCGACACCACATTCGAACCACAGCATATAGGCATCGGCTATGTGTTGCTTGTCGGAGTGGAAGACACGGACGGAGCGAAACAAATCGACTGGCTCGCCCGCAAAATCGCCAACCTGCGCGTCTTCGAAGACGAGAACGGCAAAATGAACCGTTCCATCCACGACGTGAACGGCAGTGTGCTGTCCATCTCCCAATTCACGCTATACGGGGACGTGCGCAAAGGCAACCGCCCAAGCTTCGTGAAAGCCGGAGCGCCCGCGCACGCAGAACAGACATGGCACGGATTCAACGACGCCCTGCGCGCACAAGGACTCGAAGTAAAAGAAGGACGATTCGGCTCCCACATGCGCGTGCGGCTCGCCAACGACGGTCCGGTCACCACCATCCTTGACACCGACGAACTCGGCGTCTGACCCAGAACCCAACGTGAAACCCTATATCCGACGATTGCCATAGGGTAAAACGCATGGGAATATGGAACGACCGCAAACTGATCGTCAACTGCCTGCCGTTGACTGAATCCGAACGTGCGCAATTCATACGTGCCGCGAAAGACATGCCACAGGAATTCGTCGGCGATTCGGCCCAACGGGGAAGCATGAGCTGGACCGCCGCAGTACCGGAGGAACTCAAAGCCAAAGCCACCGCGGTCATCGGCAACATCGCGCCCGAGGAATGCGCGCAATGCCCCAAACTCGAATGGTTGCAAACCTGGAGTGCCGGCGTCGACAAATACCAGCGACCCGGCATCCTGCAGCCCGGATCCATGCTCACCAATGCCACCGGAGCCTACGGACAAAGCGTCTCCGAACACATGTTCGCCATGATGTGGGCCATCATGAAGAACCTGCACATCTACGCGGCAAGCAACCCGAACGCCATGTGGCAGGACGCAGGACGCGCCATCAGCCCCAACGGAAAAACGGCGCTCGTCATCGGAACCGGCGACATCGGATCACACTTCGCACGACTCTGCAAAAACGTCGGAATGACAACCATCGGCATTCGCCGTAATCCCGCCGTCGAAGCGCCGGGCATCGATCATATGGTCGGTTTCGATTCCCTCGACGACGTCCTGCAATACGCCGATGTGATCGCCATGTGCGTACCATCCACCCCGGCAACACGCCACCTGCTCGATACGAAACGCATCGCATCTCTCAAACCTGACGCCATCATCATCAACGCGGGCCGTGGCAACGCCATTGAAAGTCAGGCGCTTGCCGACGCGCTCGCGGAAGGACGAATCCATGGCGCCGCGCTCGATGTGACCGAACCGGAGCCGCTGCCGGCCGACTCACCGCTGTGGTGCGAGCCGAAATGCCTCATCACCCCACATGTGGCGGGAGGCAACCATCTTGAGATCACCGAACGCAGTATCATCTCCATTGCATTAGGCAACGTCCGCTGCTACGCCAACGGTCAGTCGCTCAACAATCGCATGCCCATCAAAAGCTGACGGTCGCGCGTGCGGGGAGACCCGTATGATGGCAGTCGGGAAGAAAGGAAAGGGTATGACATTGAACAAATGGCGTCGTGCGACGGAATGGTTCATGACGGCATTGGCGTTGGTGTTCCTGTTCGCGTATTCGTGGGAAGTTCTGGCGAGGACGCATATCCTGTTGTGTGAAATGGTGATCAACATCATCTGGATGGTGTTCATCGCCGACTGCGTCGTTTCGATCCTGCTGGCGGAAGATAAGAAAACTTGGTTCAAAGACAATCTGCTGATGCTGGTGTCCATCGCATTGCCCGTCTTCAGGCCGTTGAGACTGCTGCGTCTGGTGGCAGTGCTCAACGTGCTCAATCGTACCGGTGGCATGGCGGTGCGTGGGCGCATCACACTGTACACATGCTGCAGCGTGACACTACTGATGTATATCGGCGCCCTTGCCGAATTGGATGTGGAACGTGGGGTTCCAGGCGCTTCCATCACCGATTTCGGTGAAGCGATATGGTGGTCGTTCGTGACCGTCACCACAGTCGGCTATGGCGATTTGTCTCCGGTGACATGGCAGGGAAGATGCATCGCCATCGGACTGATGATAACCGGCGTTGCCCTGATCGGCATCGTCACCGCGACGCTGGCTTCATGGATTGTCGACCGTGTTCGTGACGAGACCGACAAGCGTGCGGATGAGGCGGAATCGGAAACGGAACAGTTGCGCCACAATGTGCGGGAACTGACGGACACCGTCAACCAGCTGCGCGATGATATCGCGCAGCTGCACAGGTTATAGCGGTTCTCATGCCTGCACCGGTATTATCGGTCGGTTCCACGGTCAACGCGGATCCAACCGATAAGCCGACAACCAACCCCACGGCCAGCAATCCGGACAATACGGACATCATCGAATTGTGACGACGCCACCCTCGCGCTGCTGGAATCCGAACCGGTGGAACTCGATCCATGGCAGCCGCTCACCAAGCGTTGCCGCTGATATAACCTGTATGGAGCGAAGCCGTGGCTGGGATTGCAGCCACGGCTTTCCTGTTCCGCTGTGCTGATACTCTTTCATAAGAACAAATGTGCGAACGATTGGGGTTCAGTTGGCGGATACTTTGTCATGGCTTTCCGACGAACTACGCAGCGAATGCAGTCAGCCTGTATTGCAGCGTGCCCGTGGAATCGCCAACCAGTGGCGTGCGAAAATGTCGGATCTGCATTGCCTGAACGACTCCGATTCCGACCGCATCACCCTGCATGCCAATATGCGGGGCACCACCTCACCGTCCAGCCGATACGAAGTGCAGGCCACGCTTGATTTGCATGATGAGCTTTTCTTGGCCAGGTATTGCTCGTGCCCCGCGTTCAACGGTTCGCAGCACGGTTATGGCACGTATTCGTCGGCATATTCGCCCAGCTACCGCAACAATCCAAAATATCGCAGTTTCGATGATGATGACGATGAATACGATTATGTCGATGATTATGATGATTTCGGTTCAGGATCGACGTTCGGTCATGTGCAGGACGATGACGAGTTCGATTCGGATCCGGCTGGGGGCGCCGCTATACTGGCATGTGCAAGCATGTCGCCGCAATGCTGCTGCTGTTTCTTGACCAGCCCGAACGGTTCCGCGGATTCAAGCGAAGTGGCGTGACCTCGCATATCCTATCCGACTACATGCGTGCGCTGGATGCGAAGAATGACAATACCGGTCAAAGCGCGCAGCTTGACGTGCTCAAGCGCATCGTCGACGCGAAAAGCCGTCTCGCCGACGAGCAACGAGGCGTCATTACGCAAGGGGCCACGAAAACAAAACGCAAGAGCGGTTCCATCATAGTGAAACCGGGAAGCGTGCGTCTGGAGCCCACGCTGATCATGAACCGTGAGCTGTGGAGCCTGACGTTGAAAATCGGCTGCGGCGACGCAAGTTATATCATCAAAAGCATTTCCAAATTCGTAGCCGACATGCACGACGGGGCATACGTGTCATACGGGCAGAAACTCTCGTTCACCCACACTCCGGATATGCTCGAACCGTTCTCGCTGCGGCTGTTCCGATTCCTGCAAGGCGTTGTTGGTTCACGTGTTGCTGCACAGCTGCAGAACAACTACTATTACGCGCCAGACGTGCGTATCGAACGTGAAATCATGCTTACCGATGGGGAATTGTGCGATCTACTGAACCTGTTCGAAGCGGAACCGCAACAGGACTACATCGAAGACGTGCTGATAGCACGTGGGCTGGGGGAAGCTCCCAAGCATGAGGAACGTGAGAGGGCGCGGCAGCTCACTCCGGATGATTTCGCCCATACGGATGACGCCGCTCCGGGCTATGTCGAAGTGGCCACGCCAGGGGAGTCCAGATCGCATACTATCGCCATATTCGATGGCAATCCGCAATTTCGGTTCATCGCCGAATATGTGAAGGAAGGCGCTTCGTCGGGCGTGCGTATCACGTCGAACCGTACCATCACGGATCGGATTGTTGGGCAGCGGGGCGTGTACCTCATGAGTGCCGAGCATAACGGCACTCCGATGGATTCCCATATGATGCCAGTGAGCGGACTCTTCCGTTGTACCGACAGCATCCTTCCCGCAGTGGACGCGTTGATGACATTGTGCGCGTCGAACGTTAGCGATGGTGTGTTCATTGCGGAAAACGACTGGCCCATGTTCGCACGAACAATACTGCCAAAACTTACCGAAGCGGGCATTGGTTTCGACATTCCACAGGAAGTCGCCGAACAGATGGGAGCCGACTGCCAGATCGAATTCTACTTGGACCGTGATCTGCAGGGCATCACCTGCGAGGCTGTGGCACGATACGGCGATTTTGTGTTCCAGTTGGTGCCGACCGCCAAAGCGCTACGAGGCGTGATTAATCCGGACTCGCGGTCGAAAGCGGCGCTCATCAAACGAGATACGGCCCGCGAATCATTCGCGGTGCAGGTGGTTCGCCAGCTTTTCCCGACATGGAGTTCCATTGACGTGGCGCGGATTCGTGAGGAAGACGAACAGACTATTCTGCTCTTGCTCACCGAAGGCGTGGATATCTTGCGCTCGGTCGGGCAGGTGTTCTCCTGTCTCTTATACACATCTCCGAGCCCACGAGACAAGAGGCA
>ENA-OXTU01000380-OXTU01000380.1-human-gut-metagenome-genome-assembly--contig:-NODE-380-length-13800-cov-12.144925_pt1 | contig 13800 bp, 7 predicted proteins | sample MGYA00249344_ERZ652650 | MGnify/ENA primary metagenome ERZ652650 (study PRJEB26925, sample SAMN05826532) | human gut metagenome | biome: ENVO:2100002; feature: ENVO:00000062; material: ENVO:00002003...
GAGATTGCCTCTTGTCTCGTGGGCTCGGAGATGTGTATAAGAGACAGATACAGAGGTGTATCCGGCAGGATCTTCAGAAACTGATCCGGGAGCTCCTTCAAAAAGAAAAGATAACGGAACAACAGATACAAAGGATCGTGATTGCAGGAAACACAACGATGTGTCATCTGCTTCGCGGATTTTCATGTGAGACACTGGGGGTGGCGCCTTTTCTGCCAGTTGACCTTTCATGGATGGAAGGCAGTGCTGCGGATTTTCTTGGAATGAAAGAATTGGATACAAAAGTTGTGATTTTGCCTGGGATCTCAGCGTTTGTAGGGGCTGATATCATGGCTGGCATTGCAAAAATGAATATGCACAGATCCGAAGGATATCATTTGTTGCTGGATATTGGAACGAATGGGGAGATGGTGCTTGGAAATTGCCGTCATATGTATGTGACGTCCACGTCTGCAGGACCGGCGTTTGAAGGCGGAAATATTTCCTGTGGCATGGCGAGCATTCCGGGAGTGATCTCACATGTTTTCATGGAAGAGACAGGGAAAGCCGGATTTCAGGTGATCGGTGAAACAGATGGAGAAAATAAGAAACAGCAGGCGATCGGAATCTGCGGAACAGGTATGATCGATCTGGTGTATGAACTACGGGAGCATCAGATGATCGATGAACATGGAACATATTCGGATCTTTATTTTGACACCGGATATGAGCTGGCAGAAAAAGTAAAATTCACACAGAATGACATCCGGGAACTTCAGATGGCAAAAGCGGCGATCCGTGCAGGAGTGGATATTTTAGTAAAAAAGGCAGGCATTACGTTTGACGAAGTGGACAACTGTTATCTTGCAGGTGGATTTGGAACAAAGATAGATATCAAAAAGGCGGCAGGGATTGGACTGATCCCGAAAGAACTGGAGATGAAAACGATTCCGGCCGGAAATACAGTTCTTGCAGGGACAAAAGAGGTTTTACTTAGCAGAATTTCAAAAGAAGAACTTGAAAAAATCCAGACCATGGCAGATGTCATCAATCTGGCAGAAGAAAATGATTTTGAGGAGATGTATCTCTCTTACATGGATTTTTAAGTAAACGACAGATAAAAATTCTTGTATTGAAAAGAAAAAATAAGTCTGTTATCATATAGTATATGGTATGTACGGAAGAAAAAAGATTTTGACAGGTGGCTGAAACCACTACAAATGGAGAAGGATTGGCACAAAGGTTTATGACAAGAAAACATACAATATTAGTTGTGGATGATGCAAGACATAACAGGACTGCATTGCAGGAAATTTTAAATGACAATTATATCGTGCTTGAAGCAGAAAATGGACAGAATGCATTAGCAGTTTTAGAGGAGAAGTATCAGGCGGTAACTGTGATCATTCTTGACCTGATCATGCCGGACATGAGCGGACTGGAACTCTTAGAAATTTTTCACAAAGATGTAAGATATCAGAATATACCTGTGATCGCGATGTTGAGAGGCATCAATGATGAGATCGAGTGCAAGTGTCTGGAATACGGAGTATGGGATTTTATGGGGAAACCTTATGATCCGACGATCGTGCGTTTTCGTGTAAAGAATGTGATCGAGCGCAGTCAGATGAGAGTGGATGATGAATTAAAATACCGTGCGGAGTATGATGTGCTTACCGGCATTTTGAACAAATCAAAGTTCTTTTATAATACGAGAAATATGCTGAATATTTTCGGTACGGAAGATTTTGCATTCATCAGGATCGATATTGAAAAATTCCAGCTGATCAATTCCTTTTTTGGAATGGATGAGGGTGATCATTTATTAAAGTATATGGCAGATTATCTGCAGAATGTGGAAAAAGAATATCGTTATATTACTTATGGAAGAATTGAGGCAGATATTTTTGCGGTATGCTTTTCTTATGATAATGAGAAAGAGATCACAGACTTTGTGAAGAAATTCACGAATCAGATGGAAAAATATCCGCTGGATTTTGATATCACGCCTTTCTTTGGGATATATCTTGTGAAAAACCGTGATCTTTCCATCAACGAAATGTATGACAAAGCCAATCTTGCATCCAAAAACTGTAAGGGAAATTATATCCAGAACTATTTCTTTTACACAAAAGAGATGAGCGAGGAGATCATCAAGGAGCAGCACATCATCAACAATATGAAGAATGCGCTGAAGAACGAAGAGTTTGTGCTGTATTTGCAGCCCAAATATGAACTTCAGCGAAATTCCATTGCAGGAGCAGAAGTTTTGGTGCGATGGATCACAGCAGATGGCAGGATGATATCGCCGGGAGAATTTATCCCGGTATTTGAGCGGAACGGTTTTATCCTGAAGCTGGATCAGTATGTCTGGGAAAAGACATGCCAGCTGCTTGCGGGATGGAGAGATGAGGGAAGAAAAATATTTCCGGTTTCCGTCAATATTTCGCGTGTAAGTCTTTATAATCCAAAAATTGTGGATGTGATCTGTGGACTGACAGAAAAATACAATATTCCACCGGAATGGCTGCAGTTAGAACTGACAGAGAGTGCATATACAGGAAACCCAAAAGCAATCAAAGAGATGATGGAACAGCTTCAGAAAAAAGGTTTTTCTATTTTGATGGACGATTTTGGAAGTGGTTATTCCTCGCTGAATGTACTAAAAGATATTGCGGTTGACGTCCTGAAAATTGATATGAAGTTTCTGGATGGTTCCGGAGATGATGGCAGGAGTGAAAACATTCTGGCATCGGTAGTCCGCATGGCAAAGTGGCTGAACATGCCGGTCGTAGCTGAGGGTGCGGAGCGCAAAGAGCAGGTATCGTTTCTGCACAGCATCGGATGCGAATATGTGCAGGGATTTTATTTTGCAAGACCAATGCCGGTAAAAAAATATGAAAAGCTGTTGTATGAACAGCCATACTTTGAAGATGATGAGACAAGGAGAACATCCAACGATACGAATGCCATCTGGACAGCGAATATGCAGATGGAAATGATTTTCTCCAACATGATGCAGGCAGCCGCAATTTATGAGTACAGCGACGGAAATATTGAAGTGGTGCGTGTAAATGACGCTTATTTTGACATGTTTGGTTATCATGACACAGACCGTGTGCACAAAGAGATTGAGGGATCCATTGATCATGTTGACAGAGAAAGGTTTATGGATACTTTTGCACAGGTTGTGGAGAATCAAAGTACTGCGGAATGTGAAGTGAAACGTTTTCTCGAGTCTGGCAGGGAAATCTGGATCAAGCTCCGCCTGAAGTATATTAACAGGGTAGGGGAACGCCATATTATTTTTGGCTGCATTGACGATATCACGGTCCAGCGGGAGATGGACAATGAACTTGCAAAGTACCGTCTTGCACTGATGGAAGAAGAGGTAAACGAGAAAATCATGCTTGTCGTGGATGATATGGAGATTAACCGGGCATCGCTGGAGAGTATTTTTGAAACAGATTACCGTATCCTGCAGGCAGGAGATGGGGAAGAGGCACTTCGTATTTTAGAGGAACAGAATTATAAAGTGGATATGATCCTGTTAGATCTGATGATGCCTGGCATGAATGGACAGACTTTTATGCAGGAAAGGAAGAATGATCCAAGGATCTTAAATATTCCGGTGGTGATCATCACGGCGGATGATACAACAGAACAACAGGTGTTGACGATGGAATTAGGAGCGAGCGATTACATTGTAAAACCATTTATTCCGGAGATCGTGACCAGACGTGTGCAGAATGTCTGGGATTCCACAAGGCGAAAAAAAGAAGTTCTGCAGGAGCATCATAAGTAGTGGATAATCAAAAAAAACTGCGCGTGTTTTATTCAGATATCAGTGCCTTGCGTGACAGATCAGATCAACCACAGCTGTGGGAGTTTTTGTGCTGCGCCAGACAACAGAAAATAAAACAATGTAAAAATGAAGATGACAGGCTTCGTGCCTTTGGGGCAGGTCTGTTATTGGAATACGGTCTGCGGCAGTATGGTTACACGCAGACAATACCTGTGGGATCGTCTGCTGCAGCAGAGTTGGAGCAGACCGGACAAACACGGTCTTTGCAGCAGGTAAGATTCGTTTATGGTGAAAATGGGAAGCCGTATCTTGGGACAGGACAGGGAGAACGGCTTCCGCTTATGTTTAACCTCAGCCATTCGGGCATGTATGTGGCAGCAGCTTTTGGCACAGAGGATATAGGTGTGGATGTAGAGCTGATGCGCACCGGAAAACAGAAGATCGCACAGCGTTTTTTTGCAGAAGATGAGAGAAAATATCTGGAAAAATGTTGGACGGATGAGGCTTTTACCGGAATATGGACGAGGAAGGAAGCCTACATCAAGGCGGTTGGAACAGGGATCGCAATGTCTTTGGATTCTTTTTCCACGATGGAAGAACAGGTGGGAGAATATTATCTGAAAACATGGAACATCAAACGTGACGTCTGGCTGTCTGTCTGCCGGAAAGGGAGTGCAATCGAACGCTGTCTGCCGGAGAAAATCGCATTAGAACAGGTGTTTTTATAAGAGACAGATTTGCAGATCATAATGAGAATGGTACAGGATCAGTACCGATAGAGATGGAAAATGGAGGTTGGGATTCATGTATGACGAGTTGACCGAACAGGACATAAAAAAAATGGAAGAAGAGATTGAGTACCGAAAGCTGGTTGTGAGAAAAAATGCGCTGGAAGCAGTCAAAGAGGCACGTGCACATGGCGACCTCAGTGAAAATTTTGAATACCATGCAGCAAAAAAAGACAAAAATCAGAATGAAAGCCGTATCCGTTATCTGGAGAAAATGATCAGGACGGCAAAGATTATTTCCACGGATTCTGCGGATGATGAAGTCGGAATGAACAATACCGTTACCGTCTATTTTGAGGATGATGACGAGGAAGAAACCTATAAAATTGTCACAACCATCCGCGGCAATTCCCTGAAAAATCTGATCAGTAACGAATCGCCTCTCGGAAAAGCATTGTTGGGACACAAAATAGGTGACCGCTGCGAAGTAAAAGTAAACGATAACTATTCCTATTTTGTAGAGATACGAAAAATCGAGAATACGGTGGATGATGGAACGGATAAACTGAGAAGTTTTTAAGATATAAGAAAGAAGATTGAGGAACAAAAAGATGAGATTAACAGAATTATTAAACAAAGATGAAGTGACGATTTCCTGCGAGCTTTTTCCACCAAAACAGGGTGCGCAGCTGGAAAATTATAAAAATATCGTAAAAGATATGGCGGCATTAAAGCCGGCATATATGAGTGTCACTTACGGCGCAACAGGTGGAACATCTGATTATACGGTAAAGCTTGCAGAGGAAGTACGTAACAATAACATTCCGGCGTTGGCACATCTGACCTGTGCCTCTTCCACCAGAGAAAAGGTGGCATCTGTCATTGAGGAGTTAAAGGCAGCAAATATCGAGAATATCCTTGCACTCCGTGGCGATATTCCTGCAAATGCAGATTTTCCGCTGCCGGATCAGTACAAGCACGCAAGTGAACTGATCGCAGATATCAAAGCACAGGGTGATTTCTGTATCGGTGGTGCATGCTACCCGGAAGGACACCCGGAAGCAGCAACGATTTTTGAAGATCTCGACCATTTGAAAGAGAAAGTGGATGCAGGATGCGAGTTCCTCACCACACAGATGTTTTTTGACAATAACATTTTATACAATTTTATGTACAAGGCATTAAAAAAAGGAATAGATGTTCCGGTTGTAGCAGGCATTATGCCTGTCACCAACGCAAGCCAGATCAAACGTATCACATCTTTGTCCGGCAATATGGTTCCACCGAGATTTCTTGCGATCGTAGACAGGTTTGGAGACAACCCGGCAGCAATGCGTCAGGCGGGAATTGCATATGCAACAGAGCAGATCATTGATCTGATCGCCAACGGTGTCAATCATGTGCATATTTACACGATGAATAAACCGGATGTTGCAGGAGAGATTTTGGACAATCTTTCCAATATCTATGTGAGATAGTGGATGTAAAATGATTGCTTAAAGTGTGAAGAAAAATCAATATTTTTGAAATGACAGGATACCTCCTGAGCAGATACGGGTAACAACCCCGAACCTGCCGGGAGGTATTTTTGCGTACTTGAAGAAACAAAGTGCATTTTTCGTGCGGTCTGCTGCATAAAATATTCGTGTGACCATTGTGTGACCGGGGATACCTATAATAACACAAGGATTTATAAAAAATTCAATGGATGAGCGGAGGAGATGGAGAGTGAAGAAAAAATACATGCTTATGGGAATCGCTGCAGTATTGATCCTGGCAACGATGGTTGGCGGAACGCTTGCAGCTCTGAATACAAAAAGTGAAAAGGCAGTGGCAAATATTTCCATTAAGAGTGTGGGAGTCACGGTGATCGGGGATCAACCTGTGGCACTGGCAGACGGCGGGGAAAAAGAACCGGTTACGATCGTGCCGGGGGAAACGATCATCATGCCGAAGGCAGTACAAAACGATATCCCGGATGGTTATGATGTGTATGTAAAAGTAGTCATTTATCATGCATGGGATACAAAAAGCGGCGGACTTGTGAGTGCAGGGGAGGCGGATGATATCTATGTACATAATCAGGACTGGATCATCGGGTATGAGGATGATGAGCAGATGGTGATGTACTACACAAAGCCGCTGGCTCCAGAACAGACGACAACAAACTTTATGGACGGAATTTATTTTAAGGAATCTATGGGAAATGGATTTGCAGATGCAGTCTATACGTTAGAATACGAAGTTACGGCAGTTCAGGCGAATAACGCAAAAGATGCGATCGCAGCAGAGCTTGGTGTGTTCCCGGAGTTTGATGAAAATGGAACGATTTTGTCTGTTTCAGAAACAAGATAACGGTTGAAGGAGATTGGAGCATATGAAAATAAAAAACATAGCAGCCGTTCTGTTGCTTATTTGGACTTGTGGATCTTCATCGGTAGTCAGTGCGGCGGAAATTCATACTGTGCAGCTGACAGAGGAAAACCAGCTTGTGTATACAAAAGATAAGGCAGAGCTTGCCGGTGCTTTTGATGGCATGGCACCCGGAGACAGCAGGACCGTTGTCATTAAAATTGAGAATCAAAACAGTCATAAGGCATCTTTTTTTATTTCGCAGAAGACAACGGATGCTTTGGAAGAAGCAGGAAAAGCGTCTGGCGGAGCATATGAGTTTCAGGTGGAGATCGGCAATGATACCGGAAGGATATCTTTGCTGGATGCAGATGCCGGTGGATATGCGGAAAATGTGGCAAGTGCCGAAGGTTTAGCAGAAATTACGGAATTGAATGAGTATCGTTATATGACAGCACTGGATCCGGGGGAGTCGGCGGATGTCTATGTGACATTGACCTTAGATGGAGAGGGTATGGACAGCGCAAATGGGATTGATTATTCGCGTGCAGCAGGTGCGATGGAATTTGAATTCCGGGCGTACTATGCAGACGACAGAAAGCCGGTTGTAATCACAAATTATGTGACGGAGCACGGAAAAGACAATGTGGTGACAAAGGTTGTAAAGAGAGTGATTCCAAAGACTGTCACAGAACAGCTTGTTCCACTGGCAAATGGTGTCAGGACAGGAGATCCTCTGACAGTGACGGTATCTGCAGGAGTTCTGGTGGCAGGTATTGTGATTGTCGGGATTGCGGTGAAAAAAAGAAAGGTGGAGCGCAAGTCATGAAAAAAGTAAAAAAAATAATTACAGGCTTTCTTATGGTTTTTATCTTCATGGCGATGGTGCTTCCAATGACAACGGTGAAAGCTTCGGAGGAGAAAGAAGCGGTGGAAAAAAGAATGTATACAGTGACATTCCGTGCGGGAAATGTTGCAAGTTTTGATATAGATAAGATCACTGTTTCCGATGGAATGGAAGTGACAAAAAATTATATTAAGGTAAAAGTTGCAAAGGGAGATACACTTGATTTCACAGTGCCTGGCTGGGAAAGTGATGCAAGGATGACATCATGGTTTTCTAACTGCCTGCACTATGAAAAAGAGGCAGCATATGGGTTGAAAGCTTTTAACGGTGTTGTGGGAACTGCGGTGGAACGGAATACAGAGTACGTGTTGGATTATAAGCGTCTGATCGATCCGGTTTCCTATACGGTGAGTTTCATAGACAGTCAGACGAAGGAACAGATTGCAACTCCACAGATCATCTATGGAAATGCCGAAGAAATCATTATGGTCACTCCGGTGACCGTTTCGGATTATACACCGACGGAGAGCAGTAAAACTATAAAACTGGAAAAAGGGAAAGGGAACACGGCAACGTTTGAATACCACTACACCGGGGCTGTGGAGACGATCACCAGCACGGTGACAAACGTGGTTCCGGGCACAACACGGACAGAGACAGTCGTAAGTGAGGTCGAGGAGACGGTCATCATTCCCGGAGCTGCCCAGCCGTCCGGTGTTACTGCAAATGTAGTAAATAATGCGTCAAATACAGCAGACAACCGCGCAAATGGTGGCGGTAATGCAGCAAATACAGCGGCAACGAATACAGCAAATAACGTGGCAGATAATAGTGCGAATAACGCAGACCAGAACGTAGACAATGGCAATGTTGAAATTCCGGAGGAGCAGACTCCGTTGGTCGATGGAGTTGTCGACATCGAAGAGAGCGAGACACCGTTGGCAAACACAGCAGAGGATGAGAGCACCGTTTCCGGCGATGTGGACGGGAAAGATGCCGACCTTGCAGCACAGGAGATCGATGCAGCATCTGTACCGGTGGCTGTGCCGGTGATCGGCGGTATTGCAGCAGTTTTTATTGCGGGACTGATTGCTTTCCTTGTATATAAAAATAGAAAAAGGTCGAAGTAAGCAGGATTTTTAGGTACGGTATTCGACTTTTATGGCAATGCATGCATGTTAGACTTACAGGAAAAATCTGGCAGTCAGAGCTGGAAAAGAGGAGGAGAACTGCATGCTGACGATTCGGACTCTGGGAAAATTTCAGATCAGGGATGAAGAACATATTGTGAATGAGGAAGAGATACGGTCTCCCAAAATGATAAATCTGCTGGCTTATCTGATTATTCACAGAAATCAGACACTGACTTTTTATGACATGGCAGATGCGTTGTGGCAGGAGGAAGAAACGGGAAATCCGGCAGGGGCATTGAAGAATCTGATGTATCGTCTGAGAGTTCTTCTGAAGAAAAACTTTGGAGAAGAGGACTTTATCCTGACCGATCATGGTTCCTATCGCTGGAATCCCAGACTGGAAGTGGCAGTGGATGCAGAACGATTCGAACAAATGTTTGAATTGGCAAAGCAGAAACCTATTTCAGAGGGTGAGACAATCCAGAAACTAAAAGCGGCGCTTGCACTTTATCAGGGTGATTTCATGACAAAAGTTGCAGATATGCACTGGGTGATGATGCTGAATACTTATTATCACTCTTTGTATTTAAACTGCGTCCGGTATCTGTGCGAATGTTATGTCCGCGCGGAAAAATATGAGAATCTGGAGCAGCTTTGCAGTCAGGCACTTCAGCAGGAAAGTCTCGATGAAGAGTTATATTGTTATCTGATCAAGGCTTTGGCAGGAAAAAATAAAATTGGTTCTGCCCTGGAAGTGTACGAGAATGCATGCCGGACGTTGCAGCAGCAGCTCGGAATCTGTGAACTGTCAAAATTAAAGGGCGTTTATGACAAATTACTGAGACAGAATAAAAGCGGAAATGTGCAGGGAATTGCACAGGTACATCAGGATATTGCAGAACAGAATCCAGCGGGAGCGTTTTTGTGCGGGTATCCGGTCTTTCGGGAAATTTGCAGGCTTCAGGTGAGAAAGACAGCGCGTTTTGATGAAAATGAATATATTCTGCTTCTGACCTTAAAGGCGGGGGAGTATACCGGAAGCAAGGTCAGTGATGTCAATCTGTTCCGCATCCGCAATGCGATGCCTCATCTTGTGGAGACATTGAAAAAATCGCTCCGTCCTGGGGACGCGGTGGCACAGTTCAGCGATTCGCAGTATGTGATTTTGCTTTCCGCATGTACCTATGAGGGTGGAATGTTGGTCGCAAACCGGATTATTTCAAAATTTTATCAGGATCATAAAGTTTACCGAAATCTGAAAATCAAGATCCATATAGAGAAAGTGAAAACAGCGGAAAATATTTTAAATAAATACAGTGGATGAGATCTTTGGAAGAGAAAACAGTAGATCAAAGGGCAAAAGTAAGGAGGATTCTATGAAATTTGCAGCGAGCGTAAAAAAAGTGATAGCATTCCTGTTATGTCTGGCTTTGCTGACATCCGATGCGACTGTCACCAATGCGACAAGCGTAGACACCACGGATATTTTTGCGGAAATTTCCACAGAGATGTTGAATGAGACGAAAAATGCAGGGCAGGAAAGCACCGGGCAGGAAGGAAAAATGTCAGATCCAGACGGAACAGGAAATACAGAAAAAGTCAGGAATACAGAGAACAGCGAGAGCACGAAAGTGACCAACAACATCGGGAATGCAATAGGCACGGAAGCAGTCGAAGGCACGGAAGCAGTCGAAGGCACCGAAGCAATCGAGAACACAGAAGTGACCGATGACACAGAGAGCACTGAGGCGACTGAAGCAATCGAGGAGACGGAGAACACAGAGGAGACAGAACAACCGGAATTAAAAACCGTCTTCGACTATTCCAATGACGCAGTCCGCGTGGTCGTGACACTTTCGAATGAGACCGATCTTCCGGCAGGCGCAGAGCTTGTCGTGGCACCGGTAGCCGTCACAGCAGAAATGGAAGCATCCATCGATAAAGCGATGGAGGGCGAGTCGAAAGAAAAAGAAGAGGTTGTGGCGTATGACATCTCCTTTGTAAAAGATGGAAAAGAAGTGGAGCCCGGGGCAACCGTGCAGGTGCAGTTATCGCTTGCGCAGGTGAAAGAGGGCGATTCGGCGAGCGTGTATCATTTTGATGAGACAAAAAATGAGATGTTGGATATGAATGCGAACACTTCTGCCGACGGCGAGGTGACATTTGGCACGGATCATTTTTCAAAATATGTCATCGTCAATCATGGAGATAACAACGTGACCGTGACCATCGAACATTATGACAACAGCAAATATCAGGCGCAGGATGAGCAGAGTGCAAAAATTTACAGCGATGATGTCTGCACGATGGCACCGGGAGCAAAAATCAGCGACTACAATAAGGCGTTAAACTGGGATGTGGATCATGTGCAGGTAAACGGAGAAGCATTTTCCCAAAGTGAACTTGAAAACATTGAGATCCATGAGGACAGTGTTGTAAAAGTTTTTTATCAGGCAAAAAATACGGACTATATCGGTGAGGCATCGTTTTATGACTACGAGGTGATTCCTTATGACAAAGCCGGACAGCAGAGGGCGGATCTGAGTATCAATGCGGATTCCAACTATCCGTCTGAACAAAAAGACAACCGTTTCACGGTCGGAACGGTATCTCAGAATTTAAGTGAAAATCAATATGACACCGTCACGAAAAAAACAGGTCAAAACGGAATCACAGACGACCAGCATATCAACGTGTATACCGGAGGAACTGGAGAAAATGCCAAAAAAACAGGGATCGTTACCGGGTTAAGTGATGATTACAAAGAAGTTCTTTTCAGTGTGAATGAACCGGGCGTTTTTCCGAAAGACGGAGCAGCTGCGGCAGAGACAAAAGGTCTGACAGTGAAAGAAGGATACAGGTTAAAATTTTCACAAAGTGGTGACACTTACGAACTGAAAGAAGTTTTAGACAAAGAGGACAACGTGGCAGCAACTGCGGGGGCGGATTTCCTGCCATTTGGAAATAATAATTTTTATTTTGGAATCCGCTATGACGTAACCTTTACACTTGGAGATTATATCGGGGAACTGAACTATTCTTTTACCGGGGATGATGATCTCTGGGTAATTCTGGATGGAAAACAGGTGGTCATTGATCTTGGCGGTATCCATGACGCTCTGACAGATACGGCCGATCTCTGGAACTATATTGACAGGACAGACAAAAACAAAGAACATCATCTGACCATTTTATATATGGAGCGCGGTGCAGGAAAGGCAAACTGTAACATGAAGTTTACGCTTCCGAATGCGGACGTGATCAAAGTGGTGGACGATGACGTGCCGGATATCCCACCGGAGAAGCCGGTTGATTTTACGGAGAAGGATGTGGAATATCATAAGACAGCGAAACTGACTGACTGGGAGAACAGAGAGTATCAGATCGATCTTGACGCAAGTTCGCTTGCAACCTCGCAGAGCACAGTTGAAAAAATACAGACAGTGGATGCCATGATGGTATTTGATCTGTCCGGCTCGATGAATGAAATTTTGTCCGGTGAAAATCAATTAAAGGATATCGGAGAATTCAGCAGTGTGAAGAATCAGATGGATATCAATAAAGTGTACTACTGGAATAAATATGAAAAGAGTGGCTGGTGGCCATGGACGTACGATAAGAGTGTCGGAATGGGAACGGCGGCTGTATCCGGTAATGTGTATGCGAAGTATCCGGTAAAATATATCGACGGACAATGGAAAAAGTATGTGGACGGCAGTTATCAGAGCATTTCAGACAGTGATGTGATGGCAGCATGGACGTCTAAGATTTCTGCGTTAAAAGACGCCGCCAGCGGATTTGTGAAAGGTATTTCCGATACATCACCGGACAGTCTGGTCGGAATCGCCACCTTTTATGGCATTGGCAATGGGTGGAACAGCAGTACCGAGGGCAAATTAAACCACGGTCTTTCGAAAGTAAATAAAAATGAGATGTTAAAGTCCGTCAATGCGCTTTTTGCGGACGGCGGTACCTCTCCACAGAAAGGACTGGAGCATGCATACAGCGAATTGCAGAAGGCAGAAGATGACAACAAAAAATATGTGATCCTGTTCTCCGACGGAGAGCCTTCGGACAGCAATGACAAAACGGGGACAGAAGCATCAGCGGTGAAGCTGAAAGAGGCAGGCTATACGGTCATCACAGTCGGGCTTGGTTTAAATAACGAGACTGCCACATGGCTGGGAGAGAAAGTGGCATCAGCCGGCTGTGCATTTACGGCGGATACTGCGGAGGAGTTAAACAAAATCTTTCAGAACATCCAGAGCACGATCACACAGTCAAGATCCCTGACCGGAGTGCAGGTGACGGACGTTATTGATGCGGAATTTGAGCTGACAGATGCCGAGATCCAACGTCTGAGAGCGGATGGCGCACAGGTAACGGTCAATGAGGATGGCACAACAACGGTCAGCTGGATTGATCAGGAAGTAAAGCCGAAGGAAAACGGCGCCTCCGGCTGGCAGAAAACAATCCATATCGTGGCAAAAGAATCCTGTCTGGGTGGAAATAATATGACTACAAATGTAAATCCAAATTCCTTTTTAAGCTTTGGCGGCACACAGCTGGAATTGCCGCAGCCGACCGTGAATGTGAGAATTGCGTATCAGATCACAGACACAGCAGATACGATTTTCCTCGGGGAAAATCTGGAAAACTATGCAGATGATGCGGCAGTGCGCATGAAAGATGCGGACAGCGCCAGAATGTCACAGGTGTATCTGATGTTCTATACGGACAAAGGCTGCCGTGAGGAGATCACGCAGGAAAACCTGAAAAAAGAGAGACCTAAACAGGATACCACGTATTACGCAAAAGCATTTCTGCCGGTGGAGGAAGCGACAGATGCTTCCAACGCAAACTCAACGTTAAACGGTGTGATCTATAAAAATGAGACACAGGTGGAGGCCTGTCTCTTATACACATCTCCGAGCCCACGAGACAAGAGGCAATCTC
>ENA-OXTU01000396-OXTU01000396.1-human-gut-metagenome-genome-assembly--contig:-NODE-396-length-13438-cov-9.155496_pt1 | contig 13438 bp, 10 predicted proteins | sample MGYA00249344_ERZ652650 | MGnify/ENA primary metagenome ERZ652650 (study PRJEB26925, sample SAMN05826532) | human gut metagenome | biome: ENVO:2100002; feature: ENVO:00000062; material: ENVO:00002003...
GAGATTGCCTCTTGTCTCGTGGGCTCGGAGATGTGTATAAGAGACAGCAAATAAACATCTTGAAATATACCCTAATAGGGTATATAATATCAAACGTAAAGGAGGAAATCACATGGAAGAAAAAAAAGAATGTTGTTGTCACCACAAGACAAAAGAACGTTCAGACAAAGAATATAAAGATCTTATTAATCGTCTAAGCCGTATTGAAGGACAAGTTCGTGGAATAAAAAAGATGGTAGAGAATGATACTTATTGTACCGATATTTTAGTTCAGGTATCTGCTGTCAATGCAGCTTTAAATAGTTTCAATAAAGTCCTTCTTGCTAATCATATCAGAACTTGTGTAGCAGAAGATATCCGAGAAGGAAAGGATGAGACGATTGATGAATTAGTAAAAGTTCTACAAAAACTAATGAAATAACAATTTGACAAGCAAAATGAAAGGAAGGGAAACCATGGAACAATATCAAGTGACTGGCATGAGCTGTGCTGCTTGCAGTGCACGCGTGGAGAAAGCGGTTTCCAGTGTAGAAGGAGTCACATCCTGCTCTGTAAGTCTGTTGACAAACTCAATGGGTGTCGAAGGAACTGCAGATTCATCTGTGATCATCAAAGCTGTGGAAGATGCTGGATACGGAGCAAAGAAGAAGGGCGTGCAAACGCAGAGCAATTCTGCAGATGCAGATTTATTAAAAGATAGAGAAACTCCTGTCTTGAAGAAACGACTGATCACATCGTTATGTTTTTTGATTCCTTTGATGTATCTGTCAATGGGACATATGATGTGGAATTGGCCGATTCCTAAGATTTTAGATGGAAACCATGTAGCAATGGGTCTGATCCAGTTGTTATTTACAACAATCATCATGGTGATCAACCAGAAATTCTTTATTAGTGGATTTAAGAGCTTATTCCATAAAGCACCGAATATGGATACTCTGGTTGCTTTAGGATCAGCAGCTTCTTATGGATACAGTGTTTATATCCTATTTGCAATGACAGATGCTCAGATGCATCAAAACGTGGATGCTGTGATGAAATATATGCATGAATTCTACTTTGAATCTGCCGCTATGATCCTGACATTGATCACAGTTGGTAAGATGCTAGAAGCAAGATCCAAAGGAAAAACGACAGATGCTTTAAAGAGTCTTATGAAATTAGCACCAAAGACGGCAGTTGTGATCCGTAATGAACAGGAAATAGAAGTTGGGATCGAACAGGTACATCAAGGAGATATCTTCGTTGTAAAACCTGGAGAAAATATACCGGTAGATGGTATCATCATTAAAGGGAACAGTGCTTTAAATGAATCTGCTTTAACAGGAGAAAGTATCCCTGTGGATAAAAAAGAAGGAGATACCGTATCTGCTGCAACATTAAATACATCTGGTTATCTAAAATGTGAAGCTACAAGAGTTGGCGAAGACACAACTCTTTCTCAGATCATTCAGATGGTCAGTGATGCGGCAGCAACCAAAGCACCGATTGCAAAGGTTGCAGATAAAGTATCAGGGATTTTTGTCCCAACTGTTATTTGTATTGCAATTGCAACAATGATCATCTGGCTGCTTGTCGGACAAAGTTTTGGATTTGCACTTGCCAGAGGCATTTCTGTATTAGTTATCAGCTGCCCTTGTGCTTTAGGACTTGCAACACCTGTAGCGATCATGGTTGGAAATGGAATGGGCGCAAAGCATGGAATCATGTTTAAGACAGCCGTATCCTTAGAAGAGACAGGAAAAACACAGATTATAGCTTTAGATAAAACAGGAACGATCACGAGTGGAAAACCTCAGGTTACAGATATGGTACCGGTAGAAGGTATCAGCGAAGAAGAATTACTTTCCATTGCATATGCATTAGAAAAGAAGAGTGAACATCCGCTTGCTCATGCAATTTTACAAAAAGCAGAAGAGGCGCAGATTCATGACAATCTTGAAATTAAAAACTTTTTGGCGGTTGCGGGAAATGGGCTTTCTGGAAAGATTGATAAAGAGACGGTCTATGGTGGAAACCAGAGATTTATTGAGAAATATGCAAAAATTCCATTATCTATGATCAAAAAATCAGAAGAACTTGCTAATCAGGGAAAAACACCATTATTCTTTGCGTGTGATGAACAGCTGATTGGTATCATTGCTGTTGCGGACGTTATCAAAGAAGACAGCCCTCAGGCAGTCAAAGAACTTCAGAACATGGGAATCCGTGTGGTTATGCTAACAGGAGATAATGAACGTACCGCAAAAGCAATCGGTAAACAAGCTGGTGTTGATCATGTGATCGCAGGTGTTCTTCCAGAAGGAAAAGAAAGTGTCATTCGTGACTTGAAAGAAAAAGGAAAAGTTGCAATGGTTGGTGACGGAATCAATGATGCACCAGCGCTTACAAGAGCTGATATGGGAATTGCGATCGGTGCAGGTACAGATATCGCAATTGATGCTGCGGACGTTGTTTTAATGAAAAGCCGTTTGAGTGATGTACCTGCAGCAATCCGTTTGAGTCGTGCGACACTGAAGAACATTCATGAAAATTTATTTTGGGCATTTATTTATAACATCATCGGAATTCCATTGGCTGCGGGAGCCTGGTATATGTTACTTGGGTGGAAACTAAATCCAATGTTTGGAGCTGCAGCAATGAGTTTATCAAGTTTCTGTGTTGTTACCAATGCATTACGATTAAATCTCTTTAAAATGCATGATGCCAGCAAAGACCAGAAGATCAAAAACAGTGTAGTACTTGAAGAAATTCAGGTTCAAAATATAACAAAACAGGAGGAAAAAACAATGAAGAAAACAATGAAGATTGAAGGAATGATGTGTGGACACTGCGAGGCTGCTGTGAAGAAAGCCTTAGAATCTTTAGAGGGTGTAGAAGAGGCAATTGTAAGTCATGAAGAAGGAACAGCAGTTGTTTCTATGACAAATGAAGTGTCAGATGATGTCTTAACACAGACAGTAGAAGATAAAGATTACAAAGTGACAGAAATTGAGTAAAAACAAAGATTGTTATAATATTTTGACATAATTCAAGAAAATATAACAACAAAAAATCAATATTGTTATATAAAATAATGATAAATTTGCAAGATGTATGTAGATTTATCATTATTTTTTTATATAAAGCACTATCTTGTTGAGAAAAATTATCAAAAGTGTGGTACAATATGACTGGTTAGAATCATCTAATCAATTACAACAATAAAGATAGATAAAGGATATAAAAAATGACACTAAAAGAATTACAAATCGGTAAGAGTGCAGTGATCAAAAGCGTTGGCAGTCATGGTGCATTAAGACAACATTTTCTTGATATGGGAATGATCCCTGGTGTTGAAATCACAGTAGTAAAGCTTGCACCAATGGGTGACCCTATGGAAGTACAGATTCATGGGTATGAACTGACTCTTCGATTAGAAGAAGCCGATCAGATTGAAATTGATCCAATTGTAGAAAGAAGCAGAAGTCATAAGGGTGCGGAATATATGAGAACTTTTGAGCATCCGGGATTAGGGGAAGAAGGTAAATACCATTCCAAAGAAGATGAACATCCACTTCCAGAGGGAACACAATTGACCTATGCATTAGTCGGTAATCAAAACTGTGGAAAAACAACATTATTTAATCAGTTGACTGGTGCCAATCAGCATGTTGGAAATTTTCCAGGTGTAACAGTCGATCGAAAAGATGGTGCGATCAAAGGACATCCTGAAACAAATGTAACGGACCTTCCAGGAATTTATTCGATGTCACCTTATAGTAGTGAGGAGATTGTTTCCAGAAACTTCGTACTAGAAGACAAACCAAAGGCGATCATTAATATTTTAGACGCGACAAATATTGAACGAAATCTTTACCTTACTATGCAGTTATTAGAGATGGACATTCCAATGGTGGTGGCCTTAAATATGATGGATGAAGTTGTTGGGAATCGAGGATCGATCAATGTCAATGAAATGGAATCATTGCTAGGTGTTCCAATTGTTCCGATTTCAGCGGCAAAGAATGAAGGAGTCGATGAAGTTGTAAAACATGCACTTCACATTGCAAAATATCAGGAAAAACCATTGCGGCAGGATTTTTGTGATAAAGAAGATCATAATGGTGCAGTGCATCGTTGTATTCATGCAGTAATACATTTGATTGAAGATCACGCGGAAAAGGCACAGATACCAGTTCGTTTTGCAGCGACAAAAGCTATTGAAGGAGATCCTTTGATCTTAGAACAATTAAAGCTTGATCAAAATGAAATGGAAATGTTAGAGCATATTGTCAAACAGATGGAAACAGAACGAGATTTAGATCGAAGTGCAGCAATCGCAGACATGAGATTTGATTTTATTGAGCGTTTATGTGAACAGACTGTTGTCAAACCAAAAGAAAGTAAAGAACGGATCCGAAGCGAAAAGATCGATCGAGTTCTAACAGGAAAGTATACAGCAATTCCTTGTTTTGTAGGAATCATGGTTTTGGTATTCTATCTTACATTTAATGTGATCGGGGCCTGGCTTCAAGGAATCTTGCAATTAGGAATTGATAAAATCTCAGTAATTGCAGATCAGGCATTAACTGCGGCTCACGTGAATCATGCGATCCATAGTCTGGTAATCGAAGGAATCTTTACTGGTGTAGGAAGTGTACTAAGCTTTTTACCGATCATTGTAACCTTATTTTTCTTCTTATCATTAATGGAGGACAGTGGATACATAGCAAGAGTGGCATTTGTTATGGATAAAATGCTTCGAAAGATTGGATTGTCTGGGCGAAGTATCGTTCCGATGCTGATCGGTTTTGGATGTACAGTGCCTGCGGTTATGGCAACAAGGACTTTAACGAGTGAACGAGACCGTAAGATGACGATTCTTTTAACACCATTTATGAGCTGTACAGCCAAGCTGCCAATTTATTCTTTTTTTGTGAATGCATTTTTCCCAAAACGTGGCGGTCTTATTATGGCAGGATTATATTTAGCAGGAATCATGATAGGTATTTTGATTGCATTTTTATATAAGGGAACGTTATTTAAAGGAGAACCAGTGCCATTTGTTATGGAGTTACCAAATTACAGACTTCCAGGAGTGAAGAATGTAGCACAATTATTATGGGAGAAAGCAAAAGATTTCTTACAGAAAGCATTTTCTGTGATTTTGGTCGCCACGATCGTTGTATGGTTTTTACAGAGATTTGATCTGCAGTTAAATATGGTAGAAGATTCTGCACATAGCATTTTAGCAATGGTAGCTGGTGTGTTAGTACCAGTTTTTTCACCATTAGGATTGGGAGATTGGAGAATCGTGACATCATTGATCAGTGGATTTATGGCAAAAGAAAGTGTAGTTTCAACATTAGGAGTTTTATTCAATGGAAACATCACAGCGGCGATCACACCATTAGCCGCAAGTTCTTTATTAGTATTTAGTTTGCTTTATTCTCCATGCGTTGCGGCCATCGCATCTGTAAAACGTGAACTAGGAACAAGATGGGCGGTTGGTCTGGCATTATGGCAATGTATGATTGCATGGATTGCAGCATTAATCGTAAGATTCATCGGATTAGTAATTTGAATTACATAAAATAAAAATATCGAGAGAGGCCAGTAAAATACTGGCTTCTCTGTCTTTTATCAGCAATCTATAATTTAAATCGGTATTTTGCGTATAGATTGATTCTTGAGCATATGGCACTTTCAAGGTCTGTTCTTTCCATATTTTATATCATTATTGTCAAATGTAAAAAAATAAAGGAACATTGAAAATCTTATTCCAATTTCATGTTCCTTTATCATTCAGATGTTATTTAGAAACTTAAATGCTTCTTTTTCTTTAACAGATTTGCACCTGTGATGATCAGCATGATTCCAGATGCAAGTCCAATACAAATGGATAAGATTCCAAGCACGATGTTTCCAGCACCGGTACGTTTCATTGTTAAGTAGATTTTCTCCATGTCCATGATGTGACCTCCGTTTGAGAATTATAATTTGTAATGTCTATGATTTACTATATCATTAAAATTCATACTTCGTCAAATAACAACTTATAAAAGCAGATTTCTTACCATTGCACCATCAAATGTTACACTATTCATATGGTGGACTTCAATCTGATATAATGCATTGGCTGCAATATGTTCTGCGGCTTGTTCCAGATCTCTGATTCCTGTGGTTTCAGAATACATCTCAATGACTGCATCTAAGGCCTCATCTGTCATAATACATTCATCATCTTTTAATCCCATACGTTTTAATACCTTAGGGAGTGCAAATCTTTGGAAGATCGCTTTCTTCTCTTCTGGTGTGTAATCAGGGATGTCAATGACTGCAAAACGTGACATCAATGGTGCACTGATCTGGTCTTTTTCATTTGCAGTGGCAATTGGATATACTCCAACTGTTGGGATCATACATTCCATATAATTATCGGTAAATCCGAGATTATCAAGCAATGTTAGTAAAACATCTGCAGGATTTCCATTTCCCTTTCCTGAATTGGCTTTATCAAGCTCGTTAATGATAAATACAAGATTTGATTCTCCTGCCATGGAAAATGCATCCATGATGATCCCTGGTTTTGCATTTGCATAAATACGGGAACTTCCCGTTAACTGCTCTGGATCGTTAATAGAGCTCATATCAAGAGTTGTCCATGGAAGTTTTAAGATTCTTGCAACCGCATAAGCGATCTGAGATTTTCCTGTTCCAGCAGGTCCAACTAATAATAATCCATAAGCAGGCAGCGTGTGTGTACGATTGATCTGAATGATCGTTTCAATGATTCTTTGTTTCACACGTTCCATACCATAGAGTTCTTCATCAAGAATCCGTCTTGCTTCTTCAGGATCGATCGCTTTAAAATAATTACTCTTCCATTGGATGTTCATCATGATGGATAATGCACGCTGGGCATGACGTCTCTCTTCTTGTGAAACTTCATGAGATTTTGCAACAGCAAGATTTCTTCTTGCCCATAGACGAATATTATCAGGCAGCGTACTTCCGGCACATGTCATAAAATCTGTGATACTCTGGATGCTGGTAAGTTTCATATCATCACCCATCTCATCAAGATTTTCATCAGTGATCCGTTCATCTGGTGCATCACTTTGGAATAAACGTTCGATCATAAACTGAAGGAAACCATCTTCTGCAGATAATTTGGTGCCACCGCCAAGAGCAATTTCTCTGATCTTGTATACACAATAACCTTCTACTGTATTCTCCCCAGATAAGCGGACATGAATATGATTCTCTCCAAGCCATCTGACCAGGCTTACAAAACGGGAATCTAATTTTAAGATATCAGATATTACTGTTCCATCTTCTCCCTCAAATTCAAAGGCTGTCTGCTTATCTTGATCAGAAAATACACCACAGGAATGATGCTCCCACTGCTTCTTCTTGTTTGATAAAATCAAGATAGGGCATTCTATCGTAGCATGATCTACATTCGAAGAAAATGTTGTATAAGTACAGACTACTTCTTCTTTTATTTCTGATGTATCGTTACTAAAATCAAATACTGGCATAATTAAATACTCCTGTTTTCTTTTGTTTAGCATATTTATATTTCATTATATCAGTTTTTCCTGATTTTTAAAAGTTTTAAACTCTTTATAAAATAGAAAAAGGGATAAATGCTTCTGGATGTTCTTTATGTTTTCCAATATATTTTTCCATCCAGACCATATCATACCAACGTCCGAATTTATAGCCGCTTTTATAAAATTTTCCAACCATATGATAACCAAGATGTTCATGATACTGAACACTGTTTTTTGTAACATATTCATCTTCGATTTCCGGATCTGTAATGCACGCATCCAAATTGATCACATGTTGTTTTCGAAGGATTTCTTCTAATGCCTCATATAATTTTTTCCCGATTCCCTGTCGTTTTACATCCTTATCTACATAAATGGTTGTTTCTACGGACCAGTCATATGCAGCACGGTTTTTAAAAGATGATGCATATGCATATCCGACAATCTTTCCATGCCCATCAACAGCCGCCAGATAAGGATAGCGTTTTAATGTCTGTTTGATCCTTTGACGGAATTCTGTTATCGAAGGTGTTTCATATTCAAATGTGATTGCTGTATGTTCTACATAATAGCGGTAAATTTCCAGTAATTCTTCTGCATCCTGTGGAGTTGCCAATCTGACTTCCATTTTGTCATTCCTTTCAGTTTAATGAAATAGTAGTGCTTTTTCATTTAATTTTGCATTTGAATGTGTTCCCCAGTGATCACTTCATAGCAAATCAGATTTTTTGTGTTTAAATCTTCTTTTGTCATATCAACAGCACTGATCTGGTGATTATCATAGGTTGTATAATAGTAGATTCCTTTTTGCGTATTACAACAAGAAGTATATAAGGTAATCTCATATTTTCCATTGACATCGCAGCATCCTCTTTGCTGATCGACAGATCCAAGAATATGGAAAAACTGATTGACACTTTCATTTTCAGAATCTCCAGAGACAGAATGCAATTTGGTAAATGCTACTTTAGCAAAACGTGAGGAAGAAGAAAGATCTCCAGGAAGACCAATCGCACCCATTCCACGACTGTATTGATCTAAATCGATATCTTTTGCAAATAGATTTTCTGGTTGTTTTGGAGAAAGATTCATATATTGATTTAATAAGAACATCTGAATGTTAAATGGAGGATTATTTGTTAATACCCCAACGTTATTTTCATAGATATGCATTCCATCTTCCATTGCTTCGACTGTGATCGCACCAGATCGATCTGCAATGATCCAGTGAAGCTGCGCTAATGGAAATTGTTCACTGTAAGGGGTATTGGTAAGATTCATATGAATCAATGCTGTCTTCGCTTCCTCAAGATTTGCACAAGTTCCAAGAATCCAAGGGATAAATTCAAACTGTGCGATATTGTCTTTCCCTTCTTCTATATCATAATATGCTGCATTTCCAACAAAATTAAGCCCAGCCATTGCCAGTCCACATTCATTGAATGCATCATAATACAAAGGGTCATTGTCGACTACATGAGCCATTCCGATCATAGCATAATGACTTTCTATGGCATCGATATGTCTAAAATGAAATGGATAATTTCTTGGAGTGATCACAACCTCATCTCCATAAGAGAATTCATAATCTAAAGTTCTTCCAAAATAAAAATCTTTTGTCTTGTAAGTTGCAGCTGTACACATTGCTCTTTTACTCCTCCTTCTATTAATTAATTTCAATGATTTTCAGTAATAATTATATCCTGTTTCTAATGTATCATTCAAAGATGTTATGCCTGATCTGTCATAATGGAATTATTTTCAAAAAGATTTCGAATGCTAGTCGTTATCTTTCGGAATAACTGGTCAAATCCATAAGCATAAAGAGAGCCAAAGACATTGGCAGCGATTCTTAAGATGATGGCATTCTTCAGGCCAAAAAGATTTTCTGCAATATAAAGAGCCCCAAAGGTGTTGAAAACGGTTTGCCAGGCATATCCAGCAGAATAACCAACTCCTATCCCGCCGATCAGACCGATCCATTGAAAGATATGATCAGGAAGGATCGCATGTAAAATAAGAAAGATCATACATCCAAGAATATTAAATGGTCCTCTTCTTTGTACACGGTATTTCATATCTTTTGAAAATGGCAACAGGACAGACATTGCAGCAATCCCGATCCACATAACTCTTGGCATATGAACCAATTCTCCGATCAACATTGCAGTAGAAATTCCAAGAGATAATCTTAAATACCAGCTGCTTCTTGCAGAAAACAGATGAAATTCCTTAAATAAATGATAAAATCCTCTATGAAATGTTCGATTTCTATGATTCTTGTAAAATACAAGGGAACAGATCACAGCACCTGCAAATAATCCGCAACATCTTAACACATAGTTATGCCCTGTAACATCATATCCATAGAATAACAAATATCCTAAGATAAATGTGGACTGATTGGACATGATAACGTTATGGCAGCTTAAGATCATGATTGCCATAATACAAAGAAAATGAATAAAAAAGGCAGGAACGGTATTTACAGTATTAGCAAGTCTTGGTCCAACCGCAAGGATTGCAAAAATCATAAAGATAACGCCAATGCTGTGTTTTGTATCAATTCCGAAGTCAACCTGTCGTAAGATCATTAAAACCAGTAAGACTAGCACGCCGACAACACTGTTTTGTGATCCAAAGATCATACTGTAAAGAGTTACTAATGCAAAACAAAATGCAACAACTAAATATACTTTAAAATTATAGATAAGGATACGTTTATGTTTCTCTTTTGAATCTTTGGCACCTTTGATCCATTGTTTGGAACCGATGGAACTTAATTGTAACTGTTGATAAAAATCCAATGTTAATACCTCCTGTGATAAGAATCTGTTTCTGAGTAGCAATGAACAATTTTACTCACTTCTAGGCTGTTCGTCAATACGTTATTTGACGTTTTTTCTTATTTTTGATATGATTTATTTATGAAAGCAACAGACAAAGAAAGGAGGATTTATCCTCATGGCAATGAAATTTAATCAGATGTTAAAGTTTCAGCAGATAAAAAATGCATTCAAACGGTTTGATCAAGACCATCCAAAATTCAAGAATTTCATGAATGCTGTATGGAGAGAGCAGGCACTTAAACAGGATGCTGTGATCGAGATTTCTATTACATCTCCAGAAGGAAAAAATTATTGTTCGAATATCAAACTGAATGCAGCAGATATCGAGATGTTTGAACAGTTGAAATCCATGAAACCAGAATAATTTCAAATTTTAATGTCAAATTAATGTCACAGAACTCTAAAACATATAAATTTAATGTCACAACCCAAAAAGAAGGCTAGTCAAATTTCACGACTAACCTTCTTGATTTTTACTGTAATTCTTCCTCAGACACCAGATTTTTCATGCTTCTAAGCCCTATACAAAGGGTTGAAGTATTATGTAATATGGCAGATGTTGTTGGCTGGATAAAGCCTAACACACCGGCCCCAATAAGTCCTGCGTTAAATCCAACAATAAAGCGGTAATTATTATGAATTCGGCGCATTAAGTGGTTACTGATATGTTTGAGAGTTACCAGACCATGTAAATGGTCTCCTTCAATCGTTACATCTGCGATTTCTCTTGCAATCTGAGCTCCATCACTGATCGCGATTCCAACATTAGATGCAGATAATGCTGGAGAATCATTGATTCCATCTCCGATCATAATAACTTTTCTTCCTTCGGCTTTTTCTTTCTCAACGAAAGCAGCTTTATCCTCTGGAAGTACCTCAGCATGATATTCATCCACACCAACTTTGGCTGCAATAACCTTTGCAGTACGATCACTGTCTCCAGTCATCATAACGACTTTCTTGATTCCAGCAGCTTTTAATGCTTTGATCACATCTTTGGCTTCTTCACGTAATGGGTCTTCAATACAGATCACACCTGCAAGTTTTCCTTCGATCGCCATATATAAATGCGAACATTCTTCAGGCAGTTTCTCAAATAACTCTTCTTTGCCTTCAGGAATTGTACACTGCTCATCTTCGAATACAAAATGATAACTTCCAATGACAACTTTTTTATTCTCGATCATGGAAGAAATTCCATGAGCCACGATATACTCAACCTCAGAATGTAATTCTTCATGTACAAGATTTCTGTCAACAGCTGCCTGAACTACAGCTTTTGCCATGGAATGAGGGAAATGTTCCTCTAAACATGCGGCAATTCTTAATAATTCCTTGCATTTCATTCCGTTAAATGAAACAATATCAAGAACAGTAGGTTCCGCTTTTGTTAAAGTTCCTGTTTTATCAAAGACGATCGTTTCGGCTTCTGCCATTGCTTCTAAGTATTTACCACCTTTGACAACGATCTGATGGTCATTTGCTTCCTTGATCGCAGATAAAACAGAGATTGGCATTGCAAGTTTTAATGCACATGAGAAATCAACCATCAGTACAGATAAAGCTTTTGTTACATTTCTTGTAAACAAATATGTGAGAGCAGTTCCAGCCAATGTATAAGGAACTAGACGATCTGCAAGATGTTCTGCTTTACTTTCTAAAGAAGATTTTAATTTTTCAGATTCTTCGATCATCGTAACAATCTTGTCAAATTTGCTTGATCCATTTACTTCTTTTACACAAACTTTTAAGTCACCCTCTTCAATGACAGTTCCTGCATATACGTATCCGTCAGGAATCTTGCGAACAGGTGTTGATTCTCCGGTTAATGATGCCTGATTGACCATTGCTTCACCATCAACAATAACTCCATCAAATGGAATCATATTTCCCATTTGTACATGAACGATATCGTTAGCATCAATTTCGTTGGATGGAACTAAAATCTCATGATCTTCTTCGAATTTCCATACCTTATCAATATTCAAGGACATGCTTTTTGCAAGATCATCGACGGATTTCTTATGTGTCCATTCTTCAAGAATTTCTCCGATTCCAAGTAAGAACATGATAGAGGATGCGGTATTGATATCTCTTCGTATGATTGATACCCCGATTGCCGTACCATCAAGTACTGGAACTTCAATCTTACCCTGAGCAAGTGTATGAATTCCTTCATATATATATTTCACAGATTTGATCACTGTGATCCCTGCTCTTAATGGATATGGAAATAATAATTTGTTTCCATAATGAAATAAGACTTTACTTATAAGTTTCTCCTGATATGTCTGGTTTAATTGTCTGCTCTGACTTTCTTGATAATTATCAGGGACTGTGATGATTCCATGATAAAATTCCTTTAAAGCAGTAAGAATTTCACTGCGGCTGCTATTATAACAGATCACGATGTCATTTGTGCGGTCATAGATTTTTACAGATGTTACAAAATCTTTTGTTATGAGATAATATTGAAGTTCATCTGCCTGATCAGCACTCATTGCTTTCTGGCAGTTATGAATACGGATTCTGCCTCGAATCTCATGTTTGATCGTAAATTTCATATAAACTCCTTTTTGTTTGAAAACACCTGCAGGAAAACTGCAGGTGCCTTAATCTTAATGTTATATTTTATTCTGCAACTTCTTTGAAAGTATCTTCAGAAACTTCTTCTGTTTCTTCTTCTGCCTCATCAGATTCGGCATAGGATTCCAATTCTTCTGCTTCGGCAGCTCTTTCTTCATTAATCTGCTGAGCTTCAGCATAGATATCTTCTGCATTCTCCTGTACAGTTGCAACTGTATCCATTACACATTCTTTTGCACGAAGAACAGCTGCTGTACAATTTGTGTAAAATTTCTTTGCATCCTTACTTGATAATGCTTTAATACCTGCTGTTCCAAATAAAACGCCTGCTGCAAAAAATCCTGTTTTTTTACTCTTTACTACTGATAAAACTTTTGTTAAATCCATGTTTTTTTCCTCCTGTATGATATAAATACTGTCTCTTATACACATCTGACGCTGCCGACGAAGAGGATAGTGTAG
>ENA-OXTU01000401-OXTU01000401.1-human-gut-metagenome-genome-assembly--contig:-NODE-401-length-13347-cov-14.715769_pt1 | contig 13347 bp, 10 predicted proteins | sample MGYA00249344_ERZ652650 | MGnify/ENA primary metagenome ERZ652650 (study PRJEB26925, sample SAMN05826532) | human gut metagenome | biome: ENVO:2100002; feature: ENVO:00000062; material: ENVO:00002003...
TACACTATCCTCTTCGTCGGCAGCGTCAGATGTGTATAAGAGACAGATATTAGATAATGCCTCGTTATAATTTTCCATTTTGTTGTCTTTTCTATTCTTTACCTGATGAACTGATTCATATTCTTTTTTTTCTCCTTTTCCTTTTCCTATAGAAAAATCTTCTATCCCCTCTGATTCCAACCAAAACTCTGTCACATCTGAAATTTCGTTTATCTTGGTTAATGCTACTAATAATGCTACTTTTCCCTGATACATATAACCATTCCAATTAGCTGATGCATCCCAACCATTTTCTTTATCCATTTTTTCACCTTCTAACTAATTTCAATATTCTCTGTTCACTCAATATTCACTGACGTCATATTTCATTAATACATTAAAACTACCTTTATTTTCCCTCCTCTCACCTAAAACCTCAAACATATTTTGAGCTATATAAAATTACGCACCAAACCAAGGCATAATTTGTCATATAAAATTTATACATCTTGCTAAAATATTTCTTTTCATTTTACCACCCAACATAAAACGACACAATGAACTTACGTGAAATCGAAAGTTATTTTTTACAAAAAACACCCTAATAGATTGGATTCTAATCAGGTTCTCATCTGATCAATCATTCTATTAGAGTGCTTCTACATTAAAATTTCTGTTATGGTCTGAGTTCATTTCCAAAGCCGCCAAATTCAAACACTTTGTTTTCTTTCAGACATTTTTTCATGTCTTCGATCACATATGGTTTGAAGATACATCTCTTGGGATCGATGCCCAGCTGTTCCAGTTCTGCTTTATCTTCTCCTGTCACAAAAAAGATTTCCGTATGTGGATGTTTTTCTGCGACTTTTTCCGCAAGTTCCGGTCCGTGCATTTTGATCATCCTGACATCTGTAAAAAGTAAGTCATATTCTCTCTTTTTCACTGCTTCCCATGCATGTGTTCCATCGCTAAAAGTATCGATCTCCGCCTCCGGAAAAATTTTCTTCACCATTTCCATGATATTTGCACGTGCATATTCCATGTCATCCGCTATTAAAATTCTCATCCTTCTGTCCTCTCATATGTTCCAAAACCGGCATCCCGACCGGTGTCCTGATCTTCGATCCGGTCATGAAGCTGCTCGAACTTGATACGGATATCCCTTAACATCTGATGATGGTGTATCCTGTTCCCGATCGTGATGCCGGTCAGGACAAGCCCTGTCATGGCAATGATAATCAGGACTGTCTCAACCTTTACTTTTAACGGCTTTTTCTCAGTCGTAGATGGATTCTGCTTCCCAGCTGATGATGTTTCCGTTTTCTGCGTTGATCTCAAATTCATACTTTACCTCCGCATAGTAGGCTTCCCCCTCATAGAGAGAGATGCCGTCGTCATAGTCCGGATGGATGTAGATGTTTGCGGCATCGATGCCAGGGATCCTGTCCATGACGGTCTGTTTTGCTGTCTCGATGGAAACACCGCCCGGTGCTGTCTGTGATGTGCCGGTTGCGTTCTTGGAACCTGTCGTACCATTCTGTGATGCACGGTATCCCTTGTCTATCACTTCGGAGTCTGCCGAAAGGATGCGTCCGTCGGATGCGTCCAGCTCATAATCATACTCCACTCCGGCTGCGGTGAATTCCACCTCATATCTGGCCCGTCCGTCGTCCCAGTCCTGCTTTACCGTGATGTACTGAATCTGTTCTTCTGTGACCCCTGCATTCCCGGCTGCGATGTTCTTCGCTTCCTGTTCCGTGATGCCGCCGTTTACCATTGTGGCAGAACCTGCGGTTGCGTGTTGTGACACGCCTGCCTGTGATGTTCCGCTGCTGTCGTTGTTTCCTGTCTGTGCTGTATGATTTGTTGTGTTGCTGCCGTTTTGTGCTGTTCCTGTTCCACTGCTGTTATCCTGTGCATTATGATCTGCTGTGTTGCCGTTGTTCTGTGCCGCCGTGTCTGATGCAGTCCCTGTGCTGCCGGAACCCTGTACAGTTCCACCAGCTGCTCCTGTAGTTCCCTGTATGCCCTTGGTATCCTGCACATTTTGGGATGTACTGCCGCATCCGGTCACAGCTGACAGAAGTGCCACTGCTATAAGTCCTGCGGCAAGCATTCTTTTTTTATTTCTCACGTTTGTCCTCCCATTTCTTTCTCACACCTTGAAGATCTCGGTGTCTGCCTTTAACGTTTCTGCCGCTGCACCTGCCTGTTCCGTGGTCTCTGCCACCTCGGAGCACCGCATGGTGATGTTCTGGATGCGCTCTGCCATGTCGGAGGTCCCGCTTGCGCCCTCGTTTGCTGCATTTGCAACTCCCTCGATCGCATTCATCATGCCGTCCATGGAAGCTAAGAGTTCCTCGGATGTCGCACTGAAATCCGATACAAGACCGTCCACAAACTCGGAATCCCGGTTGTATGCATCCGCAAGGCTCTCAAAGCTGTCATAGCTGGCTTTCACATCAGTTGCGACGAAGTCTAACAGACGCCTGCTGTCCTTTGTGAGCTGGTTCACCGCTTTTACCACGCTGTCCGTGACCTCCTGGATGGTTGTCGCCGTCTCACCGGATTCCGTCGCAAGCTTCCGGATCTCGTCCGCCACGACTGCAAATCCTTTTCCCATCTCCCCGGCACGTGCCGCCTCGATGGAAGCATTTAAGGATAAGAGATTCGTCTGGTTGGTGATCTCCATGATCGCCTGTGCCAGGACCTCGATCCGGGATACCACTTCCACATCCTGCAGTGCCTGGTCGAGGCTCACCTTGATCTCGCCGTGCATGCGCTGTGCATTGGCACGGTTCTCCGTGGTCTCTTTCTTCGCATTGATGGCACGGGTATGGATGTCATTGACACGCTCCGCACCTTCCTGTGCGCTCTCTGCGATGTTTTTGATCGCCCGGTTGATCTCCTCTGACATGGTGTTCATCTCCGTTGCGGATGCAGCGGATTCCTCCATGCTCGCTGCAAGCTGCTGTGTCGTTGCGGAAATGCCTTCCATCTCACCGTTAATCTCATCCACGTTTTTCCCGATGGAGGAGACATGGCCTCTCAGGGACTCTGCATTTTCCTTCACGCTCCCAAGGTGTCCCGCAAAGCTCTCCCGGATCTTGTGGAAAGCTGCCGCAAGGTTTCCGATGCTGTCTTTCCTGTCTAAATATTTCTGTTCCACATCCTGTGTGAAATCGCCCTGTGCGAGTGTGTCCGAATAGCTGCAGGCAAGATCAAGGCTCCTGATGTAATCAATGATGCCTGCAGCACCCACAACGATCGTGATGATAAGCCCGGCTGCCATAAAGGCTGCCATTTTTTTCACATCGGAAGCGATCATTGCCGCAAGCTGGCTCTGCGCCTGCGCCTGTCCTGCACCGTCCATGAGGCTTACTGCGTATGCTGCGAGCTGTTCCATGCAGTTTTTCGCATATAACACTGCCCCTGCACCGAGCAGTATCACAAAAAAGAATACGATCTTTGTTCCAAATTTTGTCTTTCCCATGATTTATCTCTCCTGTTCCTTATATGATATTTAGACAATTGCGAAACTCCTCATACCCTTCTTTCAATTTAGATTTTCATGAGTTTCGCAATTGTTTCATATGATTTCTGCAATCATCATCTTCTTGCCCAGGCTGTCCGAGGATGTCCGTGTCCTCCCACTGCATTATGAACGAGACGCATTCCTGCGCCGGGAGCGGCCTGCTGATCAGGTAGCCCTGTAAAAAGTTGCAGCCGAGCTTTTCCAGCTGTGCTGCCTGTTCCCCTGTCTCGATCCCCTCTGCCGTCACCCAGATGTGGTTCCTCTGGGCGAACACGAGGAGCGTCTGCACGATCGGCATGCCCATCTTCCTGCTCCCGATGCCCCAGACCAGCTCCTTGTCCAGCTTGATGCTCTGGAACTCGAAATCCATCAGCCGCACGAAATTGGATTCGCCCTTGCCGAAATCATCCATGACCAGGTTGAACTTCTTATCCTGCAGCCTGTGTGCGGTCTCCAGGAGCTTTCCGTTATCCGCCGACTTCCCGAGTTCCGTCATCTCCAGCCAGATCTTCCCATGCTGGAGGCCGTACCGGTCCAGGCAGCTGCTGATCTCCTCCCAGACAGTCTCCACCATGCAGGTCTGCGGCGACAGGTTCACGTTGATCCTCGTGATGCCGTGTTCCGCAAACCTCGTGAACCACCGGCAGCACTCCCGGATCATCCACAGGTCGATTTCATGCACCCAGCCGCATTCCTCTGCCTCCTGCACAAGGCTCTCCGGGTCGAGGAAACCTCCCTTCCCGTCCCTTGCACGGAACAGCGCCTCAAGCCCGGTGATCCTGTGCTTTTCCACGTTGTAGATGGGCTGGAAATAAGCTTCCATCCCAAGACTGGAAATATCTTCCCAAGTATAAGCTCCTGTTATGCTCATGGTCTTTTACCTCTTGCCTGTTTTTTTGTTCCATCTCCCAGCCCCCGCTGCCCAGATGACCTTTCCTTTTATCTCTTCCCTTCCTGCCGCACCGAGCATCCTGCTGTCCATGGACACCGGGCGGTTGTCCCCGAGAAAGAAATACCTTCCTTCCGGCACGGTGTACGGATAATCCACGCTGTCTCCTGTTTCCGACAGGCCGAAGATGACATCCGTCTCCTGCACTTTTGCGCCGTTCCTTGTCAGGTGTCCCTCACGGTCCACCTCCATCACATCCCCCGGCAGCCCTGCGATGCGCTTGATCAGGTATTCCCCGGATGCATCCTTTAAGATGACGGCATCCCCATAGCCCACGCCGTCCGGGAGGATGCGCAGGAAGAACACGATGTCCCCGGGATGGCAGGCAGGGCGCATGGAATTCCCATCCACGCGCATGATCCCGCACACCCTGAACACCAGGATCCAGACCACGAACAGGATGACGGCCCGCTCTGAGCGCATCTTTCTTTTCCGTTTTTCCTCGCGGACCTTCAGGAGTGCCATGTCAAGGCTGTACTGTTCTCCCTCGTTCATGGCTGTTCCCGGAGACCGGCCTCTTCCGGTCCGTCTGCCTGTATCTGTCCCGGTCTCTGCGGCTTTCCATGCAGATCCCGGGTGTCTTCCTCCGGCGGACACCCTGCAAAGATGCAGTCCAGGCCGTTTTTCAAGGCTTCCAGACGGCTGCGGTACTGATGGTAGAGCGCCTGTTGCTTCTCCACTTTCTCCCTTGTCTTTGTCAGGATGACATCCATCTGTCGCCCTGCCTCTGAAAGGATCTCCTCCGCCTGCCGCCCTGCCTCTGCAAGGATCTCCCCTGCCTTCCTCTCTGCCTCTGTAAGGGTCTCCCCTGCCTTCCTGTCCGCCTCTGCAAGGGTCTCCCCTGCCTTCCTGTCCGCCTCTGCAAGGGTCTCCCCTGCCTTCCTCTCTGCCTCTGCAAGGGTCTCCCCTGCCTTTCTGTCCGCTTCTGCAAGGATCCTCTTTTCTGCTTCCCCGGCCTCTCTGAGCATGCGTTCCTTTTCGGTGCCGGCATGGTCGAGGATGGTCGCCGCAGTCTCCTTTGCACCGCCCAGGATCTCCTCCGCCTTTCCTTCTGCCTCCGCATAGAGCTTCTCCTGTGTGGGGATCTGTGCCCGCAGTCCTGCGTTCTCTGCCGCAAGCTGCATCTTTTCCAGATATAGTTCCCTCACTGCCTCCCCGTTCTTCTGTCCATAGTACTCCACCAGCTCCCTGATGTAGAGCACGACTTCCTCGCGGTCATACCCTAAGACGGCTGTCCTTAACTTTTCTATTTCCTTTACAAAATTCCTGTCTTTCATGATCTGTCACTTCCTTATAATCCCTTTTTCAGGCACAACAGGGGCAGCCTGCGCTGCCCCTGTCATGTCATCCTGCAAGTTCTCTTGAAAGTCTTGACTCAAACACTGCAAGAGCTGCCATGCAGCCGGCTGTAATGACTGCGCCGGCTATATAGATCGGAGTATCTGCCACACAGTGCCTGCCTGTCACAGCCAGTAAGATGCCCGCTGATATATAGGCTGCACACATCACCACCTGGGCTGCGATACATTTTTTCTGCGTCTTCCGCAGTGCTTTTCTTCTTTCAGGATCCATGGTCCTTATCCTCCTGTTCCTCGTATTTCTGCCATGAATGGGTCTGACAGGGAGCTTTCCTGTTCTGCCCGCTCATGTCAGATGTTTTGTAAGTATTTTGGAAAATTTACATATATCATTTTGGTTTGTTGTTTGTAAGTTTAGATGTCAGGCCTTTCTTTTTTATTGTCCGGGGATATGTGGATATCCCCGGGATTGTTTTTTCGTTCTGGTATCTTTTGGGGTTACTGTCTTACTCTCCGTCAAGTTCCTCGCGGATCTTCCGGATACGCAGGACTGTGTATCCTGCGATCACAAGGATCAGGATGACTGGATACCAGTGGAATCCGCAGTCTGCGAAGCTGATGTGTCCGTCTGCATCACTGCTGTCTGCCGGGATGCTGTCGTCTGTGTTTCCGCTTCCGTCTGCATCTGCTCCGGTCTCTGTGCTGTCTGCGACATCTGTAGTATCATCGGAACCTGTATCTGCATCGGTCTCTGTACCTTCTGTCACATCCTCACCATCCGTCTGGTCTGACTCGTTGTTGTTTCTGTTGTTCCTGTTGTGTTTGTTGTTTTTGTTTCCGCCGGACGCATTGTTTCCATCCGCTGCGGCGATATCTGTGGCATTGGTCTTGCCATCTGTGACACCGGTATTGGTTCCGTTCGCGTTTCCATTGCTACTGCTTCCATTATTGCTTCCGTTTCCGCTGTTATTGCCGCTTCCGTTTCCGCCATTACCGTTTCCACCACTGCCGGAGCCGCCGTTATTGTTTCCGTTATCTCCGCCATTGCTTCCACCATTGCCGTTATTGTTGCCACCGTTGCTGCCGCCATTTCCGCCGTTGTTGTCTGGTTTGCTGCCGTCACTGCCGGAGCTGCCGTTGTTTCCACTGTTGGAGCCGCCGCCGTTTCCGCCGTTGCCTCCGGTTCCGTTGTCAGAGCCACCGCCATTTCCGCCGTTGCCTCCGGTTCCGCTGTTGGAGTCGCCTCCGTTTCCGCCTGTTCCACCAGTTCCGTTATTGGAGTCACCGCCATTTCCGCCGGTTCCTCCGGTTCCGTTGTTGGATTCTCCACCATTTCCACCGGTTCCACCATTGCCGTTGTTGGAGCCGCCGCCATTTCCACCATTGCCGCCGGTGTTGTCACCGCCGGTTCCACCGGTTTCGCCTGAGCTTCCTCCATTGCCGCCGGAACCGCCGTTACCCTTGTCTGAGTCGCCGCCGTTTCCGCCGCTGCCGCCGCTGCTTGTGCCGCCGTTGTTATTATTTTCTCCTGTGGAGCCGTTTCCGCCGTTACCTCCGTTTCCACCGTTTCCGATGTCGGATTTTCCGCCGTCTCCGCCATTTCCACCGGATGTTGTTCCACCGTTATTATCGGTCTTTCCCGGCTGTGTGGTCTCGGTTCCTGTACCGCCGTTTCCACCGTTTCCGCCTGGGTTCGTGTTATCTCCTGTTGCGTTTCCGCCGTTTCCTGCATCACCGCCTTTGACGGTTCCGCCAGGATTGATGGTGATGGTCTTATCGCCTGCGCTGATTCCGGTTCCACCGTTTCCACCATTGCCAGGGATACCGGTTGCGGAATCTCCGCCTTTACCGCCGTTTCCACCAGTCACCGTTCCACTGACCGTCGGAGTGATCTTGCCGTTACCATCGATACCGGCTCCGCCATTTCCTCCATCTTTGCCTTCTGTGCCATCTGCACCGTTACCACCGGTCACATTCGCATTGCTTCCAATGATAATTCCGGCATCTGCTGTATCACCACTGGCTCCGATACCGGCTGCTCCATCCGGATGTGCGGCAGAACCGTCTCCACCTTTGATCGTACCGTTTACGATCTCAAGATTCGTTCCCGGATGTTCGTTGCTGTTAGCATCCTTGACAAATTCCAGTCCCGGTTTTGCTGCATTATCATCATCCGCCTTGTCACCTGTGATGGTATGTCCGCCAAGGTCGATCCTGATATCGCCCCATGTGTCCGGGATCTGTACCGTCTGGTCAATGTCCTTCTTTACAGTTACCTTGTAGTTGCCGTTATCATCCACTGTGACTTCCACGTTGGAGTTTTCCGCTTTTTCTGTGCTGTCTGTGGCATTGTTGCTGTTTGTATCGCCTGCGCCTTTCTCTTCGAACTGCTTCGCAATGTCCGCTGCGTCCACAAGGGAAGTCTTTCCGACTGTGGAGCCGAAATTACTGTGGCTGATCTTGTATTCCGTTGCTTTTTTCAGACCAGATGCAATTCCTTTTCCATTTTCATCTGTCTTGAATTTCAGTGTGTGTCCGACCGGATTTCCGGATGTGTCCAGTTCACGCACGCTGTACTCTGTTTTTGGCCGTCCTGTAAAGGTGAGCGTATGGGCTGTCTGTCCGATGACGGCCGGTTTGTCATCCGTCACTTCCACCGTGATGCTTGTCGCAGCCCCTGCGCCTGCCTGGAAGGTGAGCGCCGCTGCATAGATGCCCTTGCCTTTTGCGGTCAGTTCATCTAATTTGTCCTGGTCTACGGTCACGGTTGCCGTGATATCATCACCGTTTGCACCATATGCCTTCACATTGGCACGGTTCTTTGCATCAGACGCTGTCAGGTTTCCGACATCGTTCACATGGATGACGAAATCATCCGCTGCGATGCTGCTTCCGTCTGCCCCGTTCACCACGTTTGTGCGGTATACCGGGATGAGTGTCACTTTATCTGCCATCTGGCTGCTGATGACCGTTGTCCCATTATAGACTTTTCCGGTGTTTGCCTTATCCACCCAGACAAAGAAGCTCTCGTTGTCCGCTTTTAACCCGTCTGTCACTCTCTGCATTTTTGCAAAGACTGCCTCAGCGATCGTTCCGCCGTCAATGACGGTGATGCGCTCCCCACTGCTGATCTGTGCACCGTTCTGGTCTTCAAAGATGAACTGGTGCTGTTTTTCCAGATCGACCGTCACCTTCCATGCCTGATAGATGCCGTGTGTGGTATGGGTATAGACGCCTGCCACACTGTCGTATTCGAGTGCCCTGTCTTCCAGTGCTTTTTCGATGTCGATCGGATAACCATTGACTGTGATGCCCTTTAAGCCGTAGCCGTCATCCGGTTTGATCTTGAGCACCAGCGGAGCGTTGTTCTTTACGATCCTTGTGTATGTGCCGGAATTTTCGTTCCATGCGCCATCATCATTTAAGAGTTTTCCGTTGTTTACCGTAACCTCCACTGTCTGTCCCTGCTCAAAGGTCACGTTCAGTGCCTGTGGCTGTTTTACTTTCTGTGTCGTATAGGTATAGGTCTTTGCACCGGTTGTCTGGATTGCTGCGGACACATCCATTCCCGCATGCTCCGGTGATTCTGACACGTCACTCCAGTAAGCTGTAGGAGCCAGTCCGTTTGCTGTCGTGTCTTTCAGTTTTACCTCCACAGTCTTATCATCTGCCACGATGACATGCTGGAACTGTGATGCCCCTGTCTCCTTTGTGACCAGTGTATTGTCTGTCACTTCTGCCGTTCCTCCTGTCACATGGAGATGTACGATGTGGGATGGCGTAAAGACTGCTTTTAACGTCACATCCGCTTTTGTCGGCGTGTATGTTATCTCATAGCTCTTTTCTGTCCAGTTGAATGTCGCTGTGGCAAACAGATCCTTATTCCCATCTGTCGTATCCGTCAGGGCTGTCAGGATGGAAAAACTCTCTCCCTTCTCCCCGGTCAGGTCTGAATAGTATCTGTCGTCAAAATCATCCGGTGTAAAAGTAAGTGTCAGTTCCTCATTCCTGTTTATCTGGATGCTTCCATCGTCAGCCAGCTCATAGGTGTTGCCGGATGCATCCACTGCCTTGAAGATTCCCTTTGCGCCGCCGGCTGTGAGTCCTTCCACATTTAAGGTTGTGAGCTGGCGTTTTGCCGCAGCATTGATGGTGATGTCACCGGTCACCTGAGGGATCGTCACTGTGATGCTTCCATCTGTTTCCTCTGTGCATACCTGCGCAAACGATAATGTCTCTGCTGCACCGGTATCACTTTTTTTCATTGTGACGGTAAAGTTGTCCTTATCGAGGTCAAAGTGTGTCTTAGGACTGATCTTTACCTTGTACTGCTGCAAGTATCCCGGGTCAGCCGGTTTTGCGCCGCCGGAGATCTCTGCATTGTTCCCGGTCGTGACCGCCACGTTGAATGTTCCGAGATAGTATCTCTGTACGCTGTCGGTCGCATTGTAGGTTACTCCGTCGATCACGATGCTCTCACCTACCGGGATCGTGACATAATCACGCGACGGATATCCGCTGTTTATCGTGCTGCCCTGGCTGACAGTCACGCCATTTGCCGGTGCTGACCCCACTTCATGTCCGAACACGTCTGCACTTGCCCCGGAAGGGATCTTTACATCTGCTTTTTTGTCTGTACTCCTCCGCTCCACGGTCACTTTATCCGAAGCGTTTCCTGTCCCTTTTGTCTTGACGGAGTCTGTATCATCTAACCTGATCTCTGCTGTCTTGTCTGCAGGGACTTCTGCTTTTGTCACCAGTTCATTCCGGTACATGGCATCCGGGATGTAGACCAGGGTGATGGCATTAAAACTCTGATTGGTATATGTGTATGTCACATCCCCGATCTTTAAGGTGAGTTCGCCTGTCGTGTTATGGTTCTTGAGATATGGTGTATCATCCCCTGTACCGTTTGGCACAACGACCGATGATGCGCCTGCCGGGGTTGTCACCTTGTAAGTATTATGGTCTACCGGACTGTAAACGTTCAGTGTTCCGTTATCCGATACATTAAGTGTTCCGTCTTTAAGTGTAATGGTTCCATCTGCTGCAACGTCAAGCGTTACATCCACCGCATCATTTGGTGCTGAGAACCATGTACCATTCTTGCTCTTTAACTTCACACCTTTTTTCAGGGTTCCGCCTGTCACTGCTGTGACGGTATCTTTTACGATCTCGACTGTGTCTCCGGTCTGTGCCGTATCCAGTGCATCGGCAAGAGGGGCATATTTCACGCCGTTTATCACAGCCTCAGCATCCATTGGTGCTACCAGTACGTTGGTCTCACCTGTTTTGGTGTTATCCGGCTGTCCCGGGTCGGCTCCGTCAGCGTAGCCACCGAATTCGACGAAGAAGCCACTCGCTGTAAGATTCGTATCTCCAGGCACATTTCCTTCTATTATATCATTCAATGTTTTTAAATCTGAATTTCTTACCATTACACAGGATTCTTGACCTTGTACATCTGAAATTGTACCATTTAGCGCACCATAACCAATTGATGCACGATTGGGTTCTCCAGATCCCCATAACGATACAATTTTCTCTCCTGTTTCTGGTCCTGCCGCCCAATAATAATCCTGACCATATTTTACAATCCCATTTGTTATCCTTCCAAATGGAGTATCATTGATACTCGAACCATCTTTCATAATTAACCTTGTGCCAGCTGTCCACGTTTGCCCCGTTTGTAATGTTAAAATATATGATAATTCATCATTAGTTGTAATTGTCGTTAAGTATCCTCTTTCACCGCCTAACTTATATTCTTTTGCTCTATCATACGCTACCGCCCATGATACTTTCTCTTTAACATGCAAATAAAAATGTCCATTTTTTGACCATTGCGTCAATTTTAGATTATCCAAATTCGAATCAAATCCTTCATTCTCATTCGCATTTACTGATACATAGACATTCATATCATTCGTATAATCAAATGTCATGTTCTGGATCTTTTTCTCTATTTCCTGACTGGATTTTTTATCCATAAAGATCCATGTGGCTGATCTTCCATAATCATCCCTTACGGTTGCATCATTTAAAATATCAGCTGGCAGCTTACCGTTTGACAACGTGATTGTCATCAAGCTTATGTCATCACTGCCTGTATCAATCTTTGCGTTTGTATATTGGAATTTCTTATGTGTATCATCTGTCCACACCGGTGTTCCCAGATTTACGGTATAGTTCCCCTGCACATTTGCATAAGATGCCACTCTATAATTTGCTGCATATGTCTCCACTGGTTCTTCCGCTGCGACTACTTTTACAGTCCTGCTGAAGTTTATTACTTCCTGTGTTGCATTTGCAGCTTTCGGAGTCTGCTCTTCTGTAATGTTTACAGTATCTGTATCCGCGGACTCTTCTTTTACAGTGTCTGTATTTCCATCATCCTGATTTTCTGATTCTTGTGCCTCTCCGACACCTGTGGATGTTCCCTGCAGCTGTCCTGCATTTCCGCTGTCTGTCGGGTCTTTTGCACTGTCCGCTTCATCCTTATCTGCCGGCTGATCTGGCTTGTCCTGATCTGCGGTATCTGTACCAGAAGTCTGGTCATCCCCTTCCAGAGACAAATTGTCAAGGACTTTTTAATCAAATTCACAAAAAAGGTGCCAGAAGCACTGTATGGCTCCTGACACCTCATTTAACAGATTACATTTTTCCGTTCAGCAGGTCTTTGCAGAGATACGCATAGTCTGGCAGCTGGTTGATATATGGCTCCCAGAGCCGCTTGATTTCGGCTAGCTCCAGCGGGTCGGCTGCTTCCAGTGCATGATCGTTGCCAGTCATATATAAAACATCCGTAGCAACATCATCCAAACACTTGCCGCAGAGATCGGCGGCAGATTCTATCCTGATACCGGTATCCACATAGACTGGATTTACGCCAATCGTCAGCCAGACATAGCCCACCTTGTCCGACCAGAGCAGTTCAAAATCAGGGCTTTGCCGCAGATGTTCCGCAAAGACCTCCTTTACTCGTTCAATTTCATGCTTCTCTTTTTCTGTGTAAAGCATTTTCGTGTCCTCCTTGACAAAAATTTTGGTGCGTACCATCATCAGTTTAGCACAAGGCGGCTTCGTTTATCAGTCTGTCACATCTGCTGAATTTCATTTTTGAGCATACGCTTGATTTTATCGCTCATGGTTTCTGTGCTGGTATTGCTGAAATGGACATGAACCTTGTAGGTCGTCTTGCCGATTTTCTTTACCATCGCTGGCGTGTTTTCCGGCGCTCTGGCCGCAGCAGCGGCGTCTGCCATCTGCATAGTACGGGGTTCTTTGTTCATAGCGCTCCTTTCTCCGAACGGGTCTGTGCCGCCCGGTAAAAAATCAATCGTGCTTACTGTTTACAATGTCTTTTGCTGCCTGTCGGGTGACACCGGCATTTTCTTCCCGGAAATTCTTCCCGTCAAAGAGGATCGGCGCACACCGTTCCAAAATACGGTCATAGATACGGGCGTGGGCCAGATCAGGCGGATTTTTCAGCTCGGACAGTTTCAAGTTTGTTGTGATAATCATGGGTCTTCGGCTGCGATAGCGGCTGTCGATGACGAAAAACATCTGCTCCATAGCATATTCGG
>ENA-OXTU01000407-OXTU01000407.1-human-gut-metagenome-genome-assembly--contig:-NODE-407-length-13196-cov-9.597519_pt1 | contig 13196 bp, 14 predicted proteins | sample MGYA00249344_ERZ652650 | MGnify/ENA primary metagenome ERZ652650 (study PRJEB26925, sample SAMN05826532) | human gut metagenome | biome: ENVO:2100002; feature: ENVO:00000062; material: ENVO:00002003...
CACGCCGCCGCATTCAACGTCGGGGTTCCCGTCGAGCGTGACGCTCCGGGAACCCCCTTTTTTGTCTTTTGGTTCTTGTTTCCCGCGGCGCGCGGGAGGCTCCCAATCCACAACACCCTTGCATCGCATGGTCCGTCAGCGTGACTGTTAGTAATGATGTGATGAGGCTCACGCGTTACGCCCGCGCGGGTTCCAGAGAATCACGTTACGATGGAAAACGGCAGAAGCCCGATAATTGACAATCAGCGAAAGGACCGATGATGACTCTCCTGCAGCATGAACTGACCGATTTTAAGGTGAACGCGTTCCAGAACAACGAGTTCCATGAGGTGACCAAGGCTGATGTGCTCGGCCACTGGTCCCTGTTCTTCTTCTACCCGGCTGATTTCACCTTCGTGTGCCCCACTGAACTTGAGGATCTGGCCCGCAACTACGCCAAGTTCAAGGAAATTGGATGCGAGGTCTACTCTGTCTCCTGCGACACCCACTTCGTGCACAAGGCATGGCATGACGCCAATGAAAAGATCGCCAAGATTCAATATCCGATGCTTGCCGACCCGACCGCTCTATTGGCCAAGGATCTCGACACCTACAACGAAGTCGATGGCATGGCCGAACGCGGTGACTTCATCGTGAGTCCCGAAGGTAAGGTCGTGGCTTATGAAGTCATCTCTTCCAATGTGGGCCGCAATGCCGAAGAACTGCTACGCCGTGTGCAAGCTTCTCAGTTCGTCCACGAACATGGCGATCAGGTTTGCCCTGCCAACTGGACTCCAGGCGAGGACACTATTGAACCTAGCCTTGATCTTGTTGGTCAACTGTGATCGTCGCTTGACGGACGGCTTGTCAAGCTAATCCGACGGGGTGCCCAGGAGAATCCTCCGGGCACCTCCTGAATAGCCAGATCAAGGCACGAAGGGAGTCGTTATGTCTCGAAATGATTTGTACGATGTCATAGTCATCGGCGGCGGTCCCGCTGGTCTGACGGCGGGATTGTATTTGGCCCGTGCCCGATATCGCGTACTGATTCTCGAGAAAGATGATTTTGGCGGACAGATCACCATCACCAATGAGGTGGTCAACTATCCGGGCGTTGGCCGCACCACTGGCCGTGCGCTTACCCAGACCATGCGTCAACAGGCGCAGGATTTCGGCGCTGAATTCCTTTCCGCCGAAGCCATCGGCCTCGACGTGCATGGCGATGTCAAAACCGTGCATACTTCGCGCGGCGACTTGAAAGCTTTTGGTATTCTCATCGCCACCGGTGCCAGCCCACGCAAACTAGGGTTCGAAGGGGAGTCCGAATATGCTGGCCGCGGTGTGGCCTACTGCGCCACCTGCGATGGCGAGTTCTTTGCCGGCAAGGAAGTACTGGTGGTCGGCGGAGGGTTCGCAGCAGCCGAGGAATCCGTGTTTCTGACCACATACGCCTCCAAAGTTACCGTTCTCGTACGGGAACAGGACTTCACTTGCGACGCTGCGGTGGCCGCCGCAGCAAAAAACAATCCGAAGATCGACGTGCGTTACCAGGTCGAGCTGCAAGGTGTCACTGCCGGGCAAGGTGGTTTACGTGAAGCTTCGATCCTAAACCGGGCCACTGGCCAGACCGAAACGTGGAAACCTGTTGATGGCGGCACGTTCGGCGTGTTCGTGTTCGCCGGATATGTGCCCGCCACGGATTTGGTGCGCGGCGTGGTGGAGCTGGACGATTATGGTTACGTGGTCACGCACGGCTATCTCGAAACCTCGGTGCCGGGCGTGTATGCAGCCGGTGATCTGCGGGCCAAGAACCTGCGGCAAGTGGTTACTGCCACCGCCGATGGCGCTATTGCCGCAGTGGAGTTGGAACGGTACGCCAAGCGGATGAGCGAGAAAACCGGTTTGACGCCACAGCGCCCGGTCTCTTGCGCCTACGAGCAGTCCACAACGAAGACAGATGCTGCCTCGTTGGACGCTACAGCGCCTACACCTACGCCTGCGCCCGCCACCAAACGCAACGCCGATGCCGCGGCGAACGCCGTTAGGAAGCCCGGCGAATTGTTCTCCGACGCCACCAGACAGCAGCTCAACGTGGTCTTTGGCCGCATGTCTCGGCCGGTCACGCTTGCTCTGGAACTGGACGATACGCCGCTGTCCACGGAACTGCGGGGATTCATCGATGCGTTGGTCGCGCTGTCCGGTGGCAAGCTGAAATCGACGGTGGATGATGGTGAGTACGAGAAGGATGATACGGGTCGTGCGGTATTCGACGTCGACAGCGTGCTGCCGGCAGCGCGTCCATGCGTGCGCATGGTGGTGGATGGCGAGCCGACTGGTCTCGCCTTCCATGGCGTGCCTTCCGGTCATGAATTTAATTCGTTCGTGTTGGGCCTGTACAACGTGGCTGGTCCTGGTCAGCCGTTGGGCGATGATCTGATCGAACGGGCAAAGTCCATTGCAAGACCGCTGAGTATCATGATTCTCGTCTCGCTCACCTGCACGATGTGCCCGGAGACAGTGCTCGCCTCCCAACGCCTCGCCTCGCTAAACCCTGCCGTGCGCGCCGAGGCCTACGACGTTTCGCATTTTCCTGAGCTTAAGGACCAATACGGCGCAATGAGCGTGCCCTGCATCGTCATCAACCGTGGTGGCGAGCAGACCGTCGAATTCGGCAAGAAGAGCATTCCTCAGATGCTTGATCTCATCGGCGCGTGACAAGCGTGTGACAAACGGTGATAAGCGCGTGAGCACGCTTCGGCCCACGGGATTCCGTCGCCTGATTCTGTGAACCGAATGCCACGCGATGACGAATATGCCCGGAATCAGGTTTTGGCTTGATTCCGGGCATATTTATATGCGATGGCGCAGGCACCCAGTTCGTGGGATTATCCGCTGTAATCCCACGAACTAGGAACCACGAACCTATGGGGGACTAGGCGACGGCGACGCGCTTGCCTGCGGCCTTGACCAGCGAAATACTGATCAGCGCGATTATGAACAGCACGATGAGTACCGGAATCAACGCGGCATAACGGTGCGCCTGATCGGGGGCGTGCGTGACGACGAACGACGCCAGCTGATTGCCGGACAAGCCGGCGAATGCCCAGGCGCTCAAGGTCAGCCCATGCGTGGTGGATACGGTTTTCGTGCCGAAGTGCTGATCGAGCAGTACCGGCAGGGTGGAGAAGCCGCCGCCGTATCCGGCGTTGACGAGGAACAGCATCATCAACACGGCCCACAACAAAGCGCGGTCGATACTGTTAGTGCAAACCTGCAGCAGGCATACGGCGATCGATATCACGAAAATCACCTGATATACGGTTTCGCGGCGCTTGAGGTGATCGGACAGCGTGGAGAAGCCCACGCGGCCGACGGTGTTGAACACGGAATCCACGGCGAGCACCAAACCGATAATGCCGGAAATGGCGGCCGCGAACGCGCTCGGGCTTAGCGGAGCGTACTGCGGGAACGCCTTCAGCACATCATGCAGGATGTCTTTCTCTTGGCTGATAAGAGCTAGACCACAGGTGATGTTGATGTAGAAGGCGAGCCAGATGCCCCAGAACACGGGTTTCTTAAGAATCGAGACGCGGCTGACATAGGAGGTCGCGGGATCATAGACCCAGCCGGCGGGGCGGCGTATGAGCAGGAATCCCACGAGCATCATTATCGCGTAAACCACGGCGAGCGTATAGAACATGTTCACCAGGCCGATCGAGCCGATCAGGTATTCCATCACCGGACTGGCAATGGCTTTGGCCAAGCCGAAACCGGCGACTGCGATACCGGTGGCGAGGCCCTTGTTGTCGGCGAACCACAGCATCAGGTTCTTGACCGGGGTCAGGTAGCCGATGCCCAGGCCGACACCCATGATCGCGCCGTAGCAGATGAACACGCCGGGCAGGAATCCCAAGGCGATGCTCACGCCCGTACCGGCGAAACCGACCACAAAGCAGACCATTGAGATAAGAGCAGATTTCTTGATGTTTTTCTCAACCATCGGCCCGGCGAATGCAGCGGACATGCCGAGAAAGAAGATGGCGAGAGAGAAGCCCCATTCCACGGAAGCGGGGCTGGCGTGAAGCTGGTCCGCGATCAACTGCTTGAACACGCTCCAGCAATAGACGGTGCCGATTGGGATATGGATCAATAGTGCGGGGATGATTGCGCTGGTCCAACGATTCTTGGTAAACCTTGCCATGTATAGGCGAATCCTTTCGCAACTGGCGTACGATGACCTGCCGGTTGGAACAAGAGAAGTTTCGTCGAGGAAACGGATGCACACCACATGTACTGCGAACAATTCGCTGAACATCTTTGGTGTTGTTTTCATCGGCGCCGCTGGCTCTTGTCGACGCCGACAAACAGCACTATAACGCCGTTACGGTGATTCCGTGGCCGATTATCGTGGGTTGTGACCGTGAGCTTATTCACATCGAAAACGGTTATGGAACGGTATCAATGTGAGTAAACTTGTGCTGCTGAACCATGAAAGCCTGACGGTTGAGTTTACAAGCGAGGCATCCCGACCTCAGATTGACGATGAGCTCGTGGACAACGTGGTGGCGTTGGCCAATACCGAAAAAACGGGTCGTTGTACCTTGGCATCGAAGACAACGGCACGGTAACCGGTGTTAGCAGGGAACATCGCAGCGTTGACGGGCTGGCGGTGTTTATCTTCTTCAGCAAGACGGTGCCGCAGGTCGCGTGGTGCGTGCTGAAATCATCCATGCGGACAACGGGTTGTCGGTGGCGTGTATCGAGGTAGACCGCAACTTGCAGATTGTGTCCAGTATCCAGGGGCGGGACAGCGCCGTCTGAAGGCGGATGGAACGCCCGAGGTGGTGCCGCTGTTCCCGAGCCGGTTCGTCAGTCGCCTATCCCAGTTGCGCAACTACGACTACAGCGCCCAGCCCGCGCGGAATCACGATTGGACGACTGGGATCCTGTCGCGCGCGAACGGTTGCGCGACAGGATTCGTCTCACCAATTCCGGCGATACATTGCTGCTGTTAGATGACGATGACCTCGACCATGCGTTGTTGATGGTGGTGGACGGTCCCTACGGTCCGCAACCATCGCTTGCCGGAGTGCTGACCATCGGCAAGGTGGATGCGATCCGACGTTCCATGCCCATGGCATCGGAAGTGTTTCAAGTGATGAAAGGGGCGTCTTTGGCCGTCAACGCCGAGCCCTTCGCGGATGCCGTTGGTTGATATGTTCTCGCACATCAACGCATTGAAGCCTTGGAATCCGAATCACGAAATCATGAGCGGTCTGGTTCATGTCAATCTGCCTGATTTTGGCCGTCAGGCGTTCCGTGAGGCAATGGCCAATGCGTTCTGCGATCCTTCGTCGCCATTGAGCAATGGCATTGTCGGGAAAGTTGGACGAAGTCGGCGAAGCGGATAGGTGGATTTGGGAACGGCTGGGGCGTATATGGGAACGCCTCGGCTGCTGGACCGGTTCATCACAGCAGCCGAGGCGTTTGATAAAGACTCAAATCTTACTTACTGAAAACCTTCTTGAACAAGGTGTCGGTGGCGCCCTGTCCAACGGCATCGTCGGCTTCATCGCCATTGCGGCAGGTATGACCGGCAACGCCACTGCAGCCGATATGACCTCTGCGAACATCCACACCTTCGAAGTCTGCGTCTTCTATGTGCCGCTCGACCTGATCGTGCTCAGCCTGCTGGTGTTCATGTTCAAGGTGAAGATCAACGAGAAGATGCACGCCGAAATCGTCGAGCAGCTCGAAGCCAAGCTCGCGGCCGGTGAGATCCCCGACGAGGAAGTCAAGACGGTCGAGACGGTTGAAGCGTCAACGAGAAGGCCAAGATTCTGACCGAATAAATAACCAATACTTGCCACTCCTTCCTTTCTCTCTGATGGAGGCCCCAATTTCGATTGGGGCCTCCATTGGTATATGCACTGTTTTATAGCCGTTCAAAGTTTGTCAAATGAACAAAACGACCGATGTCCCGGAGCATAATGCAACCAATGTTGTTTCGTTTTTTCGCTCAAGGCATATCTTGCCATGTTTCGAGGTGAACCATGTATTTTAGCGAATGACCAATCGAAGAATCGAATTAGATTTCATTGTTTCGGATGAGAAGGTCCCAGCTTCACAGGGGGTATTAATGACATTCATCTCACGAGCGGCGCGCTATGTGCTCAGAAAGCGAGTGCGCACCGCAGTGCTGTTCATTGTGCTGACCATCATAACGGCGAGTATGCTGTCCGCAACCGCAGTTTCTCGGGCAGCGCAACATGAGGCCGGACAGATTGAGAAACAGGCGGTCGGCGGATTCGTGCTGGCCAGTAACCTGCAAGGCAGCATGCTGACACCTCGCGGAGGCGGAATGGTTCGTCCCGCTGATGTGCAACGAATCTCGAAGCTGTCTGGTGTTGACTCGTACATGGTCAGGCAGAACGCCACCGCCGATCTCGTGGGAGCCAGCGTGGTGAAGGTCCCCGGCGGCGATGATTACGATGCGGAGAAAGAACAGCAGTTCGGCAATACGGCCAACGTCATAGGCACAAACGATTCGTCGAAACTCAATGTGTTCACGTCGCACACGCTCAGCATGGTCGACGGACGTCATCTCAAGGCATCCGATAAGCATATGTCGATGGTCCATGAGGATCTCGCCAAAACCAATGGACTTAAAGTCGGCGATACCCTCACGCTCAAGGCCAATCCATATGATGCCGACAATGAGTCGCATTCGACGGCAACCGTCAAAACCACCATCGTTGGAATATTCAAAGGAGACAGCGACAGAAAGGTATCCAGCCGCGCGGAACTCACCTCCAACACTGTGTACACCGATTTGGACACTACAAGTACTCTGTACCAGTACAAGGCCGGCAAGGAAATATATCAGGATGCCACTTTCGTTCTGGACAAGGGTGTCGACGTGGAGAAAACCATGGAAGCGGCGAAGAAGCTTCCAGTGGATTGGAACAACTACCAGATCACGCGCAATGACCAATATACGTCGAGCATGCTGAATGCCGCCCGAGGTGTGCGTTCCATGATGCTCGGCGCTTTGATCGGCGTGATCATTTCGGCCGTGATAGTTCTCAGTCTCATGCTCTTACTGTGGATGAACGACCGACGTCAGGAGATGGGCGTACTGGTGTCCCTTGGCATCGGCAAGCCATCCCTGATCGCCCAATATCTAACCGAGATGATTCTGATCGGTCTGCCGTCCCTGGCCCTCGGATGGTTGTGCGCACGAGGAGTGGCCCAATGGCTTGGCACTTCGGCCCTCCGTTCCGTGAACGCCTCCGCGGCGAAGGAGCTGAGCAGCATGGGGCAGGTTGGCGGCGATCTCGAATCCAATATGTCGGTTCGTACCTTGGATTCGCTCACGGTATCGATCGACACGACTGCCGTACTGTATGTGTCGCTCGGCCTGCTGGCGGTGATGCTGGTATGCGTCGCCATATCGTGCATACCGATGCTGCGCAAGTCGCCGCGAAGCCTGTCGGAGCTCCGATGACGGGCATGAACGTGTGGAATCGTGCCACGCTGGCAATCGTGCGTAAACCGGTACGCAGCGGAATCATCGGACTGCTGATGCTGATGGTTTTCACCAGTCTTGTGGCTCAGGTTGGAGTGTCAACGGCACTTCAGAAAATGTCCGACGATATCGGCAGAAGCATGGGAATAGGTTTTACTGTCGACACAGGCGAGAATCCTGCAAGTCTAAAGGAAGCGAGCCGGTTCTCGCGCATCCCCGGCGTAGGAAAAACCGTTTACGAGCGTAAGACCTTGGCAGGGGTGGATGGGGCGCATCCGGTTGTCCCCGAACATGGTCCTCGGCTGGATTCCGGTCTATCCACGCAGGTCAGCGTGCTGGGCACCACTGACTCCTCGTTGTCCGAAGAGTTCCAAAGCGGTCTGTACCGGTTGGAACAAGGACACCACATTTCAGGTAATGGCCGGAACGTACTGATTCACCGGGATTTCGCACGTGAGAATGGGCTATCGGTGGGATCAACACTCCGGCTCAGTCAGGAAGACCGCGATTCCACCGTTCGCGTGGCCGGAATCTTCTCTGGCAATGTGCAGGCACAGAGCCCTATGCCATCGGACGCATCGGAGAATCTTATCTATGCGGGTGCCCAAGTGGTTTCCGCGCTGACTGGAGAGGAACGGGTCGGCACGATCCGGTGTCTTTCGGATAATCCGCAGGCTCTCTCCGCCGCAGTGGCCCAAGCGAAAAAAATCGCTGGAAGCAAGTATGGCGTCACCGATGACTCGGCGCGGCTTTCCGGCGTGCTGCAGTCGGTGGAAACGGTGCGCGATCTGGTTCGTATGGTGCTGTTGTCCGTTTGCTTGGCTGATGTGTTGGTACTGGGCATGGCGCTTGTCTTCTGGATCCGCTCACGTATTCATGAGATAGGCACCCTTCTGGCCCTCGGCATCGGCAAGATGCAGATTATCGCCCAGTTCGCAATCGAAACCGGTCTCATGGCTGTGGTCGCAGCCCTGTGCTCGCTGGGCACGGGCTCCCTATTGTCTGGATACGTGTCCTCGCTTCTGCTGCACGATTCTGGAGTCGCGCCTCTTGAATCATTGCAGGTGGAGGCTCTGCCGCCAGAACAGACGCTGCTCATCCTGCTGCTCGGATGCGCGGTCATCGCGATTGCGCTTGCCGTGTCGTGCGCCGCGGTGCTGGCCAAATCCCCGAAATCCATTCTTTCCTCTATGCGTTAGGAGATATTAATCATGACTATCTGTCTGCAATTGGACCATGTCAATTACTCATATGGCGCGGCGAAGATCCGCGTTCTTTCGGACGTGAACGCTGATTTCGAATCCGGAAAGATGTATGCGATAACCGGTCCATCGGGAGCGGGAAAGAGCACACTGCTGTCCCTGTTGGCCGGTCTGGATGCCCCCTCTGATGGAGTGGTCCGTTTCGAGGGTGAGGATATAGCTACGACGGGTTATTCAAAGCACCGTCGCGAGCACGTGTCCTTGGTGTTCCAGGACCATAATCTGATCGACTATCTCACTCCCGAAGAGAATCTGCGTTTGGTCAATCCCAAGGCCGATATGAAGATCCTCGAGGATTTGGGACTGAGCCGTGAGGAATCGAAGCGCAACATCATGCACCTGTCGGGCGGTCAACGTCAGCGAGTGGCGGTCGGCCGTGCCCTAGTGGCGCCCGGCCGCGCGATTCTGGCGGATGAACCGACTGGCAGCCTGGATCCGGAAATGACTGATGAGGTGATTGATCTTTTGCGGCATGCCGCTCATCAACTCGGTAAATGTGTCATTGTGGTGACGCATTCCAAGCGTGTCGCCGATTCCGCCGATGCCGTTTACACTCTCAGGCACAAGAAGCTAGCCAAGGCATAGCTCGCTCGCCTAAACCGTGTCTTCCGTCCGAACAGCGATCCACCATCGGTGGCCTCTCGGACTTCCGTTACGGCAGGGGCCTCTTGACACGTGGCTGCTGCGCCACGTAATGAACGCGTTGGGCCGCGGCATCGCCGCCGCTGCCTACGTGTCCATGGGTGGGGCGGCATGCTGGCCGGCTTCTACTTGCTGTCCGCGAACAACGTGGGCTGGGCGACGTGCACGGCATCATGGATGGTTCGTTATTACAACGGCAGTTCTCGATAAACCAAATCGTCACGGACTGCAAAGCCCTGCCGTTCCCAGAAATCGTTGCCGGCATCGTTGTCTGCGGGCACTCCGACAGCGACTTTCGGCAGGCCGATCGCACGAAGCGTTTCAACCACACGGCCCACCAACATCGAGCCAATGCCCCTACCGCGTGCGTCGGGGTCGACCGCCGTGTGGTAGATGCGCGACCGTCTTCCGTCGTTGCCGGCAAGAATCGCGCCAATGATCCTTCCGTCATCGTCCTCGGCTACGAAGCAGGTGTCGGGATTGCGTTTGAGAAACGTCTTTATCGCATCCTCGCAATCGTCTATATCCCTCATAGTGAAACCTGTGCATCGTGTCCACAGTCCGTATACCAGCGAATAATCCTCGATTTTCATATGGCGTATGGTCAGTGCTGTCGGTTCGGTCATATTTCTTGCCTTTCTTTTTGAACGCCAACTTCGATTCTCGCATCGTTCCGGTATTTTCTGTGCGGGTATGCCATATTTGCGTTGCCCGGCCGTTCGTGGCGTGCGTGTCGGGGAAGCCGTGGAAGTACCTTGAAGGACAATCCGTCGTTTTTCGGGGATACACCGGATGTGAACACATGGCAACGGCACGGTGAACTATGCTTAACTGGAATCATGCATATGAAGAACAGAAGGATCGCGAGAGCGGCGGCTGTGGTAATCGCAACCGCCATATTGTGCGGCATTGTGCCTATGATTGGCGTCGCACTGCGCAATTCGGCAATCGCAACAACGCGTGAAACCAATATTTTGCAGACTTTAGCGACGCTGCCAGAAGGGTTGCGTGACTGCTCCACGGTACTTGCGTACCTGTTTTCAACAGCAGGCTGCATCGCAATCGTTGCCGCGCTCGCCGCTATCGATTCGCGTATTACCGGCAGTAGGCGCGTCGTCATCCGCGATGTCGTCGTGTCGGCGGCGCCAATACTGTACGTGACCGGCGTCAAATGGCTGGTCGAACGCCCCCGTCCGATCACGTCCGTCGGCAGTGGCCTGTTGCCGGGCGATCCAAGTTTTCCGAGTGGTCACACGGCGGCCGCGGTGATCGTATCTGTCATGATGATTCTTACCGTACGTAATTTCGCGCACAAATGCTTCCCCGACGGAGAAGATGACGGGCGTGCAAACCGAAGACGGGTATTCCTCCGCAGGGCGATCATTGGCGCTGTCGCGCTTGTCGTGGCGGTTGCCTGTTCGCGACTACTGCTCGGCTTGCACTATCCGACCGACGTGATTATTTCCGCCACCATCTGTCCGCTCATTTCCTACGCCGTGTGGTGTGTATGGAACGCATGCGAAAGCGCGGGGGAGCGGTAAAATCGTGCGCTGGGTCGACGTCGTCGATCAGATGCCAATTCCAAACAGAGTGCTATCTGCCATGTGAGTTCCTTTGATTCTGAAATCAGTTTGGGGATATCCGATTGTGCGTGCAAAACGGCAGGTTGTGTAATACGGCAGTGGTGGTGTGACAAAAGCTGGTTCAATCAAACTAGCGGCGAAAACCTGCGTGCGGCACGGCACGATGCAGCGCGGTGCGGCAGCGGGAAAATCGCAAGAAAAACCACAGTGAAGCCGAGCAAGACAGACCTGACGAAGCGGGTTTGCGACATACTTAGTGCAAGGGAGAGCCAATGGAACTCGAAGAACTTTCGGTCGTTGAAAAGGCTGCAATGCTTTCCGGTGGGTCCGAATGGGATTCGCGAGGCAACGCCCGCGAAGCTCCGCTTATGGAAGAACTCCTGCTTGAGACGGCCGAAGAACCCCTCCGCGGCCGCGTTGTCCGGAGAACAGCCTTTCGCGCTCATCGAACGCGTCAGACCATGCTCCTTGCAGATGCGGATCCACTCGGGCCACCGGTAGCGGCAGCCACGGTCGGAATGGATGATCGGCTTCTCCCCGTCCCTGAGCGTGGAGCACGCGTCGGCGAGCATGCCGTTGGCCAACGCCGCGTTCGGGCTGGTGCCGATCGTCCACGCGACGGGAAGCCCGTCGTGGCAGTCGATCACGGGCGACAGATAGGCCTTGCCCGCGGGAATCGAGAACCCGGCCGGGTCCGTGATCCACAGCCGGTTCGGACGCTCGGCGTGGAAATCCCTGTCCGCCAGATTCTTCGGCGCCTTGGCGGGCTCGCCCTTGTATGAGCCGTACCGCTTCGCGCTCTTGAACAGGGGCGCCAGGCCATGCCTGGCCGTCAGCCGCATGACCCGTTTCGCCGATACCCTGACGCCCATGCTTTCCGGCTCCAGGTGGACCCGCTTGTACCCGTACCCGCGCTTGCTGTTCTCGAACGCCTCGCGCACGAGCTCCAGTAGACCGGAGTCCTTGTCGGGACGTTTCATGGCGTTGAGCTGGTAATGGTACGTGCCGCGCGCGATGCCGACCACGGGCAGCAGGCTTCCGGCGGTCACGCCGAGCCTCTCACTGGTCTGTTTGACGAGGACGGCCTTCTCTCGGCTGGCCGGGCTTTTTCGGGTCTGCGCCCGGCTCTTTTCCCAACAGCTCCAACGTGCCCTTCCGGATCGCGATCTCGATGTCCAGCTCCTTCTTCTCCCGCCGCTGCCGTTCGACGTCGGCGTCCAGTTCGTCCAGACGGGCCCGCAAGCGCGCGAGTCTAGCCTCCATGGACGCCAGCGTGTCCGACGGATCCGCCGTGTCCCGAGGCCCGGATGCGGACGTCGGCATGTTTTCCGACGCCATAGGCGCCACGCCGGCTTTCCCTTCCCGGCCGTCGAGGGCTTCCTCCCGGGTGTCTCCGTCACGGGCGTCTCCTTGGATCCGGCGCGCATCCGTCGTTTCCAGTTTCCCGACGACGGACGCCTCCACGCCCAGTCCGGCGGCCGCCTCGCGTGATTTCAACCGTCCGGACGCGACCGCGACCACCGCCTTCCGCTTCAGTTCCTCGGGCACGGGCCCGTGCCCCGGCCTGCGTTGGCCGGGGCGAGCTCGTCGATCCACGCCATGAGCAGCTCCTTGCTTTTCGGATATCCCAGCATCCGCATGGTGCAGCCGGGCCGTCTGCCGTATTCGAGGTAGTGATCCACCGCGGCCCGCTTCTGCTCGTCGCTGTAGCGCCTGTAACGTTCCCCGCGCCTAGAGGGGACGCCGGTGCGCTCCTCCTCGAGCCGGTCCGCGTACCACGACAGCAACGCGCCCTTGCTGGGATAGCCAAGCTCGCGGATCACGTCGGCGGGCGCAGCGCTCGTATTTGACGTACAGGTCCACGGCCCTGTCACGCTGCTCCCTGCTGTACTTCGCCATAAGGGGTTTTCCTCCCGGTCGGGGAGTCCAAGAAAACGTCATCACCTCGTTCGGACTGGATTGACACGCCATTTTGGACTACTTCAATTTAACAAAACACATTGCGCATGGATAACGTCCTCTTCGCCCCTAAGACGGTCGAGAAAATTCTGATAATCGTTGATACCCATGAGCACGTAGGACAGCGTTCCGTTTGACGACAAGGACCGGCGCACGGTCGGCCTTAGACAGCACCGTAGCGGTGCGTCCATTACTGCTGTCTCTTATACACATCTCCGAGCCCACGAGACAAGAGGCAATCTC
>ENA-OXTU01000408-OXTU01000408.1-human-gut-metagenome-genome-assembly--contig:-NODE-408-length-13126-cov-12.480147_pt1 | contig 13126 bp, 15 predicted proteins | sample MGYA00249344_ERZ652650 | MGnify/ENA primary metagenome ERZ652650 (study PRJEB26925, sample SAMN05826532) | human gut metagenome | biome: ENVO:2100002; feature: ENVO:00000062; material: ENVO:00002003...
TCTACACTATCCTCTTCGTCGGCAGCGTCAGATGTGTATAAGAGACAGTTTCTAGTCATCTGGCAACACTGACACACTCCGTTATGGTTTCCTATCTGGCGGAGGCGCTTTTAAAATATATTTTCGATGATAAGCCAGAGCTTCTGATCTGCCCGGCACTTGGTTCGACGGTTTCTGAAATTCAGAAAAACCGCACGTATATCATTGATTTCGCCGTGCAGGGTTCGATGCTTCACGATATCGGTAAAAACGGAATCGTCCCGATCATCAACACGCAGCACCGCAGGCTGACGGATTACGAGTTTTACCTGATCCGCATGCATCCGGAAACGGGAGCAAAGGATCTCGCCTCTGTTCCTGATTTTGCGTGTTATGCAGATATCGCACATGGACATCACCGCACTTATGACGGCACAGGCGGTTATCCGGATGACTTTGACATCCTCCATTCACCGTGCCGCCCGGTCATTGATCTCGTGCACATCTGTGACTGCCTGGATGCCGCTACGGATTACTTAAGCCGCAACTATCACAATGCAAAAGATTTTGATACCGTGCTTTCGGAACTGGCGGATGGCCGTGGCACACAGTATAATCCGAATATCATTGACCTGATCCTGGATCATCCGGATCTTCAGAAAGAGCTTGCCTCTTTAATCGGACCAAACCGCGAAAATATCTATTATGATGTATACCGCACTTTTGCGAACAAACAAAAATAACCATGCGAATTTAACCGCATGGTTATTTTTTCAGAAAAAAAGATAGCTATCGGCTAGCTATCTTTTTAGGAGAAGGTATTTTTACTATGGGGTATAGCAAAAACTATATATAATGTATTGGGGGTTTTACGAGAATTATAATATCATACTCTCTCACATAAGTGTTCACAAATGTTACAAAAATTCGCTTCTATTTTTGTGCATATTGTACATATTCTGTCTCTATTTTGAAATTATGCCCTGAAATACTTTCTCACGAAGGCAATGTATCATTCTGAAATACCCTGATTTTTGCTTTGATGCGCTGCAGTGCATTGTCGATCGCTTTCGGGGATTTCTTCATTTTTTCTGCAATCTGCTGGTAATTTAACCCGGACAGGTAATCATCTAACACCTCACACTCCATTTTACTCAGGCTCTGGCGTACTTTTTTCAGAAACAGTTCAAAGTTTTCCTGATCGATCATGCGCTGTTCTGGATTATCCGAACGCTCCGATTCGAGATACTCTGCCAGCGGCTGTCCCTCTTCACTCACCTCCGAATAAAAAGAAACATAGGAGTTTAACGGCGCATGTTTTTTCCGGTTGGAAGCCTCTATGGCACTGTAAATCTGTCTTGTGATGCACAGTTCTGCAAAGTGAAAAAACGAAGCTTCTCTCTCTTCCCGGTAATCGCGGATTGCTTTAAACAGGCCAATCATCCCTTCCTGGATAAGATCATCGGTATCGCCCCCGATCAAAAACATGGCATTCGCCTTTTTCCGCACAAGTGGTTTGTACTTGTCCAACACATAATCCATGATTGCGGCATCCCCAGCCCGAAGCTGCCGCAAAAGTGCTTCATCACTTAACCTGTCATAGGCTGTCTGCTCTTTTCCCGGATCATTGTCCCTATATTTTTCCATACCTGATCTCCCTGCACAATCGTTCCAAACCGCATCCACGCCCTGCGGATGCGCCATATCCAGAAGTTACTGCAGACGCTGTCTCACGATCTCATATGCCAGCACGCCTGCGGCTACCGATGCATTTAAGGAATCAATATCCCCTTTCATCGGAATGGATGCGATAAAATCACAATTCTCTTTTACAAGTTTGCTGACACCCTCGCCCTCGTTTCCGATCACAAGACCGATCGGTCCTTTTAAGTCGAGTTTGTACATCTCGGTTCCGCCCATGTCAGCGCAGACAAACCATAAGCCTTTTTCTTTCAGCTCCTTGATGGCTGCAGTCAGATTTGTCACTTTTGCGACAGGCGTATAGTTGATCGCACCTGCTGAAGTCTTTGCAACCGTTGCAGTCAGTCCCACTGCCCGGCGTTTTGGAATGATCACTCCATGCGCTCCTGCCAGATTTGCGGTACGGATGATCGCACCAAGATTATGCGGATCCTCAATATTATCCAGAATAAAAATGAACGGTGGTTCTCCTTTTTCCTCTGCATTTTTTAAAATATCTTCCACTTCCGCATACTCATATGCTGCGGCAACTGCAATGACACCCTGATGCTTTTTTGTCTCGGATAACTGGTCTAAACGTTCTTTATCCACAAAATTAATAATGGTGTCATGTTTTCTCGCCTCTCTGACGATCGTGCGCACCGGTCCGTCCTGACATCCATCTAAAACAAACAGTTTGTCTATTGTTTTTCCGGAACGGAATGCCTCTAGCACCGCATTACGTCCCTCTATTTTCTGTTCTTCATATCCCATGAAATTCTTTTTCCCTTTCTCTTATCGTGATCTCATCACGCAGTCATTTTTCCACTTGTCAGATGTGACTATAATTTTAGTTTCATCTCCTCGATGCCGGTTTTTACCAGCTCGACCAGACGCTCAAATTCGTCTTTCAGATACAGATATCCCATGAGTGCTTCAAATCCGGTTGCCTTACGGTAATCCGACATTGTGGCGTTTTTTGCCATGGTAAAAGATTTGGCGTTGCGCCCTCTCTTATACACGGCTGCCTCCTCCTCTGTCAGGATCGGAAGCAGCACTTCCATCATCTCCGCCTGCGTATGTGCCTTTACGATCTGACTGGTACGTTTATGAAGTTCACTCGCTCTTGTGTTGCCTTTGGCTACTACCAGAGACCGGATCACAAGGTCGTAGATACCATCTCCGATATAAGCCAGTGTCAACGGTGAATATGTGCGGATGTCGACATCCGGGATTTCAAATTGTTCTTTTAAATAAGAATCGATTCCTTTTTCCATCTCTCTTTACTCCGCTTTATGCCATACCACACCTTCGCGGGTGTCTTTGATGACAATTCCTTTTGCAAGCAGTTCGTCACGAATGGCATCTGCCTTCGCAAAATCTTTTGCTTTCTTTGCTTCTTTTCTCTCCTCGATTTTGGCAAGGACAAAGCTCTCAAGTTCAGCGTCAACGCCTTCCGTTGTCTCTGTGCTCTTTGCATTTTCCAGATTCAGGGAAAGAACTTTGTCAAAATCTTTGATCAGCTCGTATTTTGTAATATCGTTCGTGTCTGCTTTTAACAGATCATATAAAACAGTGATCGCCATGGAAGTATTCAGATCGTTCGAGATCGCATCCACGAATTTTGCCTTGTATTCTGCAAATACGTTCTGGTCTGTCTCGCCCTCTTTTTTCAGTCCGGCAACACGTTTTACCAGTTTGCTGTAAGCGGCTTTGGTGTTATCCATGATCTCATAAGAAAACTCAAGCGGTTTTCTGTAATGGGACTGTAAGCAGAACATCCGGTATACAATCGGGTCGTACCCTTTTTCCTGTAATAAGGAAACGGTGAGGAAATCTCCTTTGGATTTACTCATTTTACCGGATTTGTCATTCAAATGCTGTACATGGAACCAGTAATTGCACCATTTGTGTCCGAGGTAGCTCTCAGACTGTGCAATCTCATTGGTGTGATGTGGGAAAATATTATCCACACCGCCACAATGGATATCCATGTACTCGCCAAGATGTTTGATACCGATGCAGGAGCACTCAATATGCCATCCCGGATAACCGACGCCCCATGGGCTATCCCATTTCAGTGCCTGGTCTTCAAATTTGGATTTGGTGAACCAGAGCACGAAGTCTGTCTTGTTTTTCTTATTGGTATCCTCATCGACATCATCCCTTACACCGACTAAAGTCTCAAGTTCTGCCTGTGTGGAGAAAACATAGTAATTATCCAGTTTGGACGTGTCAAAGTAAACGTTTCCGCCTGCCTGATAAGCGTAACCCTTTTCCAACAGCCCCTCGATCATTTTTATAAATTCAGGAATGCAGTTCGTTGCAGGTTCCACAACGTCCGGTGTCTTGATGTTTAATTTTTTGCAGTCCTCAAAAAATGCGTCTGTGTAGAACTTTGCGATCTCCATAACTGTCTTATGTTCACGCTTTGCACCCTTTAACATTTTATCTTCCCCGGTATCTGCATCGGAAGCCAGATGTCCTACATCTGTAATGTTCATGACACGTTTTACATCATATCCGACATAACGAAGTGATTTTTCCAGAACATCTTCCATGATATAACTTCTCAGGTTTCCGATATGTGCAAAATGATACACCGTAGGTCCGCAGGTGTACATTGCGATTTTGCCGTCCTCATGAGGAATCACGGTCTCGATTTTTTTAGTAAGTGTATTGTAGAATTTAAAATTATTTTCCATTTGTGTTCTCCATTTTCTTTCTATATTATTTTAACTTTGAAAAAGCGTTTCACTTCCTATTATTAATCCTGTCTGACTTTCCGGTCAACCTCTTTCAACTGACGTTCCAGATCAAGCACACGATTGACAAGCTCGGCGTTCTCTCTCTGTAAAAGAGTAATGTCCTCTTTGACCGGATCCGGCAGATGACACTGATCCATATCGCTTCGTGGAATTTTTATGTTGTCGCGTTTTACCACACGTCCCGGAACACCGACAACGGTGCAGTTTGGCGGAACTTCCTCCAAAACCACGCTTCCGGCTCCGATCTTGGAATTTTCCCCGACCGTAAAAGAACCGATGATTTTTGCGCCGGCACTGATCATGACATTGTCGCCGATCGTTGGATGACGCTTTCCGGTCTCCTTTCCGGTTCCACCTAACGTCACACCCTGATATAAGGTAACGTTATCACCGACGATCGCGGTCTCTCCTATGATAACACCGCTTCCATGATCGATGAAAAATCCTTTTCCGATCGTTGCACCCGGATGTATCTCGATTCCTGTTTTTCTCGCCGCACGCTGGGAAAGAAATCTTGCCCAGAAATAGTGCCCTTTCAAATACAGTTTATGTGCACGTCTATAACTTAGCATAACACGAAAGCTTGGATAAAGCAAAACTTCCATCGGCGATTTGATCGCCGGGTCACGCTCTTTTATCACTTGAAACTCTTCCTTCACATGCTGGATGATTCCCATACTTCTTGCCCCTTTTCTTTTTTATATAATAAAAACGGATTATCTCATCTCCAAGAGACGAAATAATCCGCGGTTCCACTCTAATAAAAATCAATTGATTTTCCCTTAAGACACGTAACGTGTGTAACCCGAACCAGAATACTTAAGTTCTGCCATCACAGACCTCTTTTCCCCTGATCAGCTCCCGGAGGCACTTCGTGAATTCTCTTTCGCAAGACTGCTTTCAGCCGGTGACAGTCTCTCTCTTTGCGCTGCCCAAATTCCTACTCTTTCCGTTCATCGCTTTGCTATTCATTTATTCGGAACATTTTTTATTCCTAATATAGTGTATGCAGTTCGCCCGGATTTGTCAAGAATTTTTCTTATGACTGCTTTCTGCATCCGGCGCAGCCTTCGCATCCCGCCTGGGAATCTGCCACTGCCACACTGCTCTCATAAATGGTTGTCAGCGCACAGATCGCCTGCGATGAGATTCCCTGCTCTGTTCCTGTAAAACCAAGACCTTCCTCGGTCGTTGCTTTCACATTGACCTGACTTACATCAATATGCAATGCTGTCGCAATATTCTTCTCCATCTCCTCGATGTATGGACGCATTTTCGGTTTCTGTGCAATGATCGTTGCGTCGATATTCTCCACAATATATCCTTTTTCCTCGATCAGTTTTGCAACATGCTCTAATAATTTGATACTCGAAATTCCTTTGTACTGTGGATCTGTATCCGGGAAATGTTTTCCGATATCGCCAAGTGCTGCCGCCCCAAGCAGTGCATCCATGATCGCATGCAGCAAAACATCTGCATCCGAATGTCCCAAAAGCCCCAGCGTATGTGGAATCTTTACACCTCCAAGGATCAAATCCCTTCCTTCTACTAATTTATGGACATCATATCCCATTCCTACTCGCATTCTTTTTCTCCTTCTATGACGGTTAAACTGTTTTCATTATAGCATACCCATTTTGTAGTTTCTATTACTTTCCATCAACCTTTTTGCACGACTCCATGTACCTCTTTATATTCCTTCGGCGACACCCCGAACTCCTTTTTAAACGCCCGGTAAAAACTGGAGTAATCCTTAAACCCGAACATTGTGTAAACATCGGTAATACTCGTCTCACCCAGGATTGCCGCCTTGGATGCCTGCATCCGTTTCTTCAATATATATTGGTGCACAGACAATCCCATCTGTTCTTTAAAAATATGTGCAATGTGGTATTTACTGACAAAAAACTGCCCTGCAAGCTGCTCTAAAGACAGCTCCTCATCCAGATGGTCATCAATATAATAAATAATGTTCTGATAAAGATTCTGTTCCTCTTTCTCGCTCTTTGGATTCTGCTGTTCGTAGACAATACGGTTCAGCTGAAGAACAAGATCATTCACACAGAGGGAAACCTTTGCCTCTTTTCCAAAACGCTCCGACTTAATCTCCTCGATCAACTGGAAAATCCGGTACTGGATCGTATTAAACGTGATCAGGTCATTGTGAAAAATATATTTTTTCTTCACCAGAACATTCTGCATCAGATATCCGTAAGAGGAAGAAACTTCCATCAGCTGGTTGCAATATTCCACACTGATCCAGAATACAAATCTCCGGTAAGGGATCTCATTTCCATGCACCATCGCCATGTGCTTTATCCCCGGAGGTATCAGCACCATATCTCCATATTTTAAAGGATACTGCTCCCCCTCGATCCAGATGGAGACATCCCCTTCCAGGAAAAAATAAAACTCATAGTAATCATGCGAATGTATGGAAACCTTTTCAGATGCCGGCTCATTATAATAGTAGATTTCAAAATCCCGGGACAGCATGTATTGTCTCGTGGAAAACTTGGTCTGAAGATTTTTTGCCATGTGTGTTTCCTTTCCTGCCTGTAAACAGCCTGCTGCTGTTTCTTATGTGTCTGCACTTTTCACTGCCTGCATACATTATATCATGTGCAAAACCAGCACATGATCAACATTCGTCGCTCGCTGAACACATGCATGTGTTCTTCTCGCTTGCACTCATTTTATCATTCAACCGCAACTTTTGCAATGTGAACAACAACTCTGTCAATTTTCTTTTTTCCTCTTTTGGATATAATAAGCTTATCAAAACAAAAACCTGCTGCCACACGGCAGCTTCACAATTTTTTCTAAGAAAGGAAACAAGAAACTATGGAAATGACATTAAGATGGTATGGTTCCAAATTCGACACTGTAACATTAGAGCAGATTCGCCAGATTCCAGGCGTAACAGGCGTTATCACAACTTTATATGATACCGCACCTGGAGATGTATGGAGCAGAGAACGCATTCAGGAAATGAAAGCGGAAGTTGCTGCTGCAGGACTTCATGTAGCGGGTATCGAGAGCGTAAATGTCCATGATGCGATCAAGACAGGTTCCGCTGACCGTGACAAATACATCGATAACTACATCGAGACTTTAGAGAATCTTGGAAAAGAAGATATCCATCTTGTATGCTACAACTTCATGCCTGTATTCGACTGGACACGTACAGAGCTTGCACGTAAAAGACCGGACGGTTCCACAGTTTTAGCTTACACACAGGAAGCTGTAGATGCCATCAATCCGGAAGATATGTTCGCTTCTATCTCCGGCGATATGAACGGAACTGTTATGCCGGGCTGGGAGCCGGAACGTATGGCTAAAATCAAAGATCTTTTTGCAATGTACAAAGACATCGATGATGAAAAACTGTTTGAAAATTTAAAATATTTCTTAGAGAGAATCATGCCTGTATGTGACAAATATGACATCAACATGGCAATCCACCCGGATGATCCTGCATGGAGCGTATTCGGACTTCCACGTATCATCATCAATAAGAAAAACATTCTCCGTATGATGGAAATGGTAGATAACCCACACAACGGTGTTACTTTCTGCTCCGGTTCTTACGGAACAAACCTTGAGAACGATCTTCCGGATATGATCCGTTCCTTAAAAGGACGCATCCACTTTGCACATGTCCGCAACTTAAAATTCAACAGCCCGACAGATTTCGAAGAGGCAGCACATCTTTCTTCTGACGGAACATTTGATATGTACGAGATCATGAAAGCGCTTTACGATATCGGATTTGACGGACCGATCCGTCCAGACCACGGACGTATGATCTGGGGCGAAGTTGCAATGCCGGGTTACGGTCTGTACGACAGAGCTTTAGGTGCAACATATTTAAACGGTTTATGGGAAGCAATTGAAAAAGGAGAGACAAGACATGCAGTTAAATAGAGCCGGTTTAGCAGATAAAAGTGCATGGGAAGCTAAGGGCTATGCCCTTCCTTCCTTTGATTATGAAACAGTACAAAAAAATACAAAAGAAAATCCATTCTGGGTTCACTTCGGTGTCGGCAACATCTTCCGTGCATTCCAGTGCAACGTTGTCCAGAACCTTTTAAATGCAGGTGTTCTTGACCGCGGATTGACCGTTGCAGAGGGATATGACTACGAGATCATCGAGAAAATGAACCGTCCACACGACGATTTAAGCATTCTCGTTACTTTAAAAGCAAACGGAACCGTTGAGAAATCCGTTACCGGAAGTATCATGGAATCCCTCGCTTTAGATTCCCACGATGACACGCAGTTCTCCCGTTTAAAAGAGATTTTTGCAAAAGATTCCCTTCAGATGTGTACTTTCACCATCACAGAAAAGGGTTATAACTTAAATACTCCGGACGGAAACTTCATGGCTGCTGTTGCAGAAGATATGAAAAACGGACCGGAAAGACCAGAGAGCTACATTGGTAAAGTTGCTGCATTAGTTTACGCACGTTACGTTTCCGGTAAGAAACCGATCGCCATGGTAAGTATGGATAACTGCTCCCACAACGGAGATAAGTTAAAACTCGCCATCACTACTTTTGCAAGAGAGTGGGCAAAAAATGGTGTTGTAGAAGAAGGATTCGTTTCCTATACAGAGGACGAAAATAAAGTTTCCTTCCCATGGACTATGATCGATAAGATCACACCAAGACCAGACGCTTCCATCGAGGCATTATTGCAGAAAGATGACATCGAAGGTCTTGATCCGGTTATCACAAGCAAAAATACTTACGTTGCTCCATTCGTAAACGCTGAGGAAACAGAGTACCTTGTCATCGAAGACAAGTTCCCGAACGGACGTCCTGAGTTAGAAAAAGGCGGTCTTATCTTCACAACCCGCGAGACAGTAGATAAAGTAGAGAAGATGAAAGTCTGCACCTGCTTAAATCCACTTCACACAGCACTTGCTGTATTCGGATGTTTATTAGATTATAACCTCATTTCCGCAGAGATGAAAAATGAGACTTTGGTAAAATTAGTAGAAGGTATCGGATACAAAGAAGGTCTTCCGGTTGTTGTAAATCCTGGCATTCTTGATCCAAAAGAGTTTATCGACACTGTACTGAAAGTACGTGTTCCAAACCCATTCATGCCTGATACACCACAGCGTATCGCAACCGATACTTCCCAGAAACTGGCAATCCGTTTTGGTGAGACGATCAAAGCTTACGCTGCTTCCCCTGAACTGAATGTTTCTGATATTAAATTAATTCCATTGGTATTTGCCGGATGGCTTCGCTACCTTATGGCAATTGATGACAACGGAAATGAATTTACCTTAAGCCCAGACCCAATGTTAGACGAGGTCCGTCCTTACGTTGCAGATATTAAACTTGGAGATTCTTTTGACGCTGATGCAAAATTAAAAGATATCCTCTCCAACGCTAAGATTTTTGGTATAAATCTTTACGAAGTTGGACTTGCAGAGCTTACCTGCCAGTACTTCACAGAAATGACCAGAAAACCTGGCGCTGTTATGGAAACATTACAGAAATATGTCGGCTGATCTTTCAAATTGCACTTTATAAAAGTAAAAAGCAGCCGCACCGGGATTTTTTTGAATCTCGGTGTGGCTGTTTTTTTGTTTTCCTGTCGTATTATGTTCCCCACGATTTTTCATCGTCACGGCACAGCAGTGTGTGTTTAGTTTATTCTGTTATTCCATCTTCTACAACAAGGCTGTCCTCTATCGATTCAGCCTCTTTTGACGATATTCATTATCCGGTGTCGCATCAAATCCAATTGGTAAATATTGTATGTCGATTTCATCTTGATAATCTATATCATAAAAATAATTACAGAAAATCAATTCCACATAAATAATCTGATTATTTTCTTCTTCCAGCGCATATATCAATCCATGATCCGGATCAACCTCTATTGCCAAAAGCTGGTACTTATCTCGAAAACCTCTCGCTCCAAAATATCCTTTATATTCTTTTGAATCATATTGCTCCAATCTCTGTATCTCTTCCTTATAACTCTTATCGTCATATTCAACAACCAGATAACTTAAATACTGTGCGTCCCACGGATTATAGTAAACCATTTTATAATCCAGTCCATTCATGTTATCTGTAATACTTTCTGGAAAAATACTTTCATCCATTCCCCATTTATCAGCATATTCTTTCTTAGCATTCTTTCCAATGTACCACTGGTAATGCGTGATATCTGTATCTTTATATACCTCAGTTCTCTGGCTATCGAATGAAAGCAGTTTTGCCAAACCACCCATTAATAATAACCGAATCAAAAAAACAGATATAATAGTGGTTGTAATCATCAATATAACTTTCATTCGAACTTTGAATTTCGGTATTTTCATCTCTTCCTAAACCTTTCCACATACAAAAATACATGTTTTTCTATCAGACGCTCAGTGCAGCCTATGCAGTAGCAGCACAACAGAGTTACAAGGTTGAGTACTACTCATATTTTCTTATTTTTCCATCTTCCATATAATATTTTGCCGTGCCTATGTATAGATCTGAATGCCTCACATCATCTAATATTTTTTTATTTTTCTTCATTTGCATCTTCTTTTCATTCACAGCACTGAATCAATGTAACAATATCCAGTCTATCCATATCATTATATAAAGTCTTTTCCTTTATCCATAATCTCATAGAAATTCTTGTGCCTTTTTTCAAATCTGTAAACTGAATTAGTTCATCATTAGTATTAACAATTTTTATCTGATCTGAATTATAAATTTGATAATGCTCTGTAAGCCCGCAACCATTCGTTCCATCACCCTTTACTACTATTTTTCCACTATCAGCTTCTGTGATTACTCCCTCAAATGGAATATTTTTTAATGAAACTGCTGGTGAAAAAAATAATAATTTCACATTTACCAATATACTAACTACAAACAGAACAATAAAAATGACTAAACAAATTTTTTTCTTCATAAGCTCTCCTAACAATTGAATCTTCAGCTTTACAGAAAGTTAAAACGATCATTTAAGCGTGAAAACTATCTATAGTTTACATAAAACATATTGCATTGATTCTTTTCCTTTTTCCATTTCCTTACGAAAATTTTTCACTGCATCTTCAAATTTTTGTTCAATAAGCGTTGGTTCTTTTTCCATGATATTCTCCATATTTAGAAAGATTTTTATTATTTACCATAACATTCATTTTGTAAATACTTAAACAATACACCCTGCAACTATAAATGCAACAATACCAACAATCCGGCAAAAACGTGTCCATTTTAAATACTTCGCGCTGTCCTCCATTTTTCTGATGTTCTGTAAAAGCAGCCAATAGTAGCATAAAAAAATAATAAACGCACTCACATAAGTAATGATTCCCGCTACATAAGGTGCCCCACTCAACTCCTGCATGATAATATTGGAAATGCAAATAATATACATCCATAATGCAAATGGAGTTACGATCAATATATTTAACTTGTTGTTTGTACCCATACGCTTTCCCTCCTATTAATTGTTTCTGCATAACCGTTGACTTGTTTTCACTTTTCTTTTTAAATTCCTATATCAGACGAATAATAGGTTTCTTGAATTGGATCCCAATATATATATTTTACGCTCCAAGATAATAATGTGCCTTCCTCGTCGTAATAATTAATCGTAATTCTATCTGCATATTCATCTTCTATCTGATTGTCTGCATTCAGATAATAATTTACCTTACTGTATTTCGAAATGATATTACTTTGTACTCGTCCGTTCTCACATTCTACCTTACAATATGCAAACTCATCCTCCTGTGGAATATATTCAAGTTTCAGGTGATTCTCTCCATTTATATTTTCACACCAGAAATTTACACCTCCACTGACTTCCAGATAGTCAGATGTAATCCTGTTCCCTGAATACAATGTATTCTCTTGTTCTTCTATGTTGTTCTTTTCTACAACAGTTGTTGCATATATTTGCTGGTTATTATACCCTGATAATAATATGTTCACAGCAAAAGTCAGAAGGATAAGAAATATTTTCATAAATATGCCTTTCGTATTGTTCCTGCCTACTCGTATATCATCTGATTTCAGTATAGCATCATATATATTTTCTAACAATATTCAAATTATCTAATATTTAATCTGAATCTTTATGTACTTTATCATGTGCTTGCATGAAAATGTTATTTAAAATTTAATTTTCTGTTCTAGCTCAAGTTTATTCATGCATCTGTACCACCAACCAATTTTCTTTCAGTTATTTCAATCCACACACAATCTTTCATAAATTCAAATACTGCATTGTCTGAATAATAAACATAGCCTGAAGCATCTGCATAATCCGTTAAAAAAGAAAATAATTATGCTTCCTTCTTTTTTTTGATAATTTACGCTTCCATATGATGTCATAATCCAATTTCATCCATCTATCATCTGAAAATCCATATCTTTCTGATGATTATATACGATAATTTCTACCTCATTTGCATATTGATTCTGCAACATCTCAAATCTTATACTCTCAAGATTATGAAATAAAGAAGTAAACTGACCTAGACATATTGAAAAATACAGCAACACAATTAAAACCATTTCCGATTATCTAATTGTTCCCTATAAGTATCCAGACTTGTCACCTCTATATCATTATCTACTTTCTAAAGTTTCAAATATCCATCAGAATCCATATAGATACTGTCTCTTATACACATCTGACGCTGCCGACGAAGAGGATAG
>ENA-OXTU01000411-OXTU01000411.1-human-gut-metagenome-genome-assembly--contig:-NODE-411-length-13052-cov-66.259829_pt1 | contig 13052 bp, 8 predicted proteins | sample MGYA00249344_ERZ652650 | MGnify/ENA primary metagenome ERZ652650 (study PRJEB26925, sample SAMN05826532) | human gut metagenome | biome: ENVO:2100002; feature: ENVO:00000062; material: ENVO:00002003...
ATATGTACAACTTTTTAATACTCATACGGTTATTTATTTAATTCCGCCAACGGGTTTTATATAAATATTCTCCTATTATATAATAGGTAACCATAGTGAAGGCACGGATGATATTTCATCTGTGCCTTTTGTCATATTTATTGCAGCGTATATTACAATTCTACTGTATAACAAATAAATTAATTGATGCAAATCAGGAAATATGCTATAAAACATAAATTTCTCTCTTTTTTAGATCAATGTATAAACAAAGGCTGTATTTTTGTGTTGTAAAACATGTAATTAGGAGGATAACAAAATGAAAAGTTTAAAAAGATTGTTTAGAAAGATCGGCGAAGCCGATGTACATGTTTGGGGATATTCAACAATTAATACCAAACCAAACAAGTAAGTTTTATTTTTTAGTTTTCAGGAATTAGTAATTTTAAAGGTTTAAAGATTATGGCAAAGAAAATGAGTTCTTTAGTTAGAAAAATCCTTAGTGAAGTAGGTCGTAATGAAATGCTTTCATGGGGGTACAGAATTGAGAAATGAGAACAAGTACATTAACTAAGTTTAGAGTGGGGATACGTTATTAAATACGATATCCCCATTTTTTATATCTAAAATTTTACATAAAGTTGTTTTTTGTACTGCTACAAATCCTGTATATCAATTAACTATCACAGGATTAGTGTAAGGTGCAAGATACTTTTGCATTTTTGAACTTGTAAGAGATAGGTTAATCTTATTGCAGAAGATAAACTTTTCAATTAAACAACAAACGGAGTGGCAGCCTTTGGACTTTTTATTTTATTCCAAAGTGAGTTGATTAATAGGCTAATGTTTATGCAATATGCTATAGGGCTGGTAGCTTGATAAAAGCTTTTTTTAAGCTAAAAAGTACAAATCTTTAAACTTTATTTCCTTACTTTGTTATTTATAAGAGTGAGACTTATATCAAACTTAAACTAGAAAGATTATGAAAGTAAAGCAGATTTGTATGATGGTGCTGCTATGGTTGGGAGTGATTCCGGCAGTACAAGCACAAACTTTCGACAAATTATGGAAAGAAGTGGAGCAAGCGGGGAAAAAGAGCTTGCCTAAGACAGTAATAAAACTGACTGATGAGATTTATCAGAAAGGGGAAAAAGAGAAAAACTCACCACAAATGCTCAAAGCATATACGTGGCGGATGAAATATCGGGAAATGTTGAATCCCGACAGTCTTTATGCTAATTTAAAAGGACTGGAACAATGGGTGAAACAGACTGACCAACCAATGGATCGCGCCATCCTACACTCTTTGATAGCGGGAATCTATGCAGATTATGCAGCCAGTAACCAGTGGCAACTCCGTCAACGGACAGAAATTGTAGACCAGACACCTGCCACCGATATACGTGAATGGACAGCCAATATGTTCATCGAAAAAGTGCGGACAAATATAAAGGAGGCATTGGCCGATTCTGTATTGCTGCTCAAAACATCCTCACGCGACTATATTCCGTTTGTAGAACTGGGAGAAACGAGCGAATACTATCACCATGATATGTATCATTTATTGGCTTCCCGTAGCATTGAAGCACTGCAACGGGTGGAAGAACTGGGTAACAGGATTACTAATGACGGTACTGTGAATCCGGTAAAACAAGATATAATAGCTATTTATAGAAATATGATTTCCGCTTATAAAGCAGCCGGATTAAAAGAAGGTTATGTGTTGACAGCACTTAACTATCTGGAATGGAGATGGAATGCTGATCGGAATATTCGACCTCTCCAGGCACAGGGCGAACTTCCGGTACTGACGGAAGATACTTATCTGAAAGCTTTGTACACATTGAAAAACAAGTATGCTTCCGAACCCATCTGTGCCGAAGTCTATTTGGCAGAAGCCCGATATACTATTGGCAAACAACAGCAGCTCAATGCATTGCAGCTTTGCGATGAGGCAATCCGCCTTTATCCGGGCTATCGCAGAATCAATGCTTTGAAAAATCTTCGGGAAGAGATATTGGCTCCTTATTTGAATGTTAATGCATCTGATTTGGCTTTTCCGAACGAAGAGATAGAATTAAGGGTCTCACACAAAAATCTGGATGGTTTCACTGTCCGTCTTTATCAGGCGAAGAAACTGATAAAGGAACAATATTACGCTGTGCTTCGTCCGAAAGATTATCGGACGCAGGACACTGTGTTTACATTCAAAGCTCCTGAACTTGGATCTTACGTGATGCGTATCATACCGGATATTCGTGCGAAGAGAGATAGTGAAAGCAAGTTTGATGTAACACGTTTCAAAGTGCTGACGTGCCGTCTGCCGGAAAAACAGTATCAAGTGGTGACGCTGGATGGACAGACAGGGCATCCCATTCCCCATGCGAAAGTGACAATGTACAGTAATGATGAAAAAGTGTTGCAGGAGTTTACGACAAACGAAGAGGGTAAGGTCGTATTTCCCTGGAAATCTGAATACCGCTATCTGAAAGCTTCCAAGGGGACGGATACGGCAATGCCGAAACAAGGCATTTATGCAGGAAGTTACGGATATTACGGCGACGAAGATAAAGTGACTGAAAATATGACTTTATTGACCGACCGTTCTTTGTATCTTCCCGGACAGACTGTGTATGTGAAGGGAATTGCTTATTCTCAACAATCGGATACGGCGAATGTACTTCCGAACAAGGGATATACGGTGACTTTATTGGATGTAAACAATCAGGAAGTAGGGCAGAAGTCGGTACGTACTAATGAGTTCGGTTCGTTTACCACCGATTTCGCATTGCCTTCGGCCTGTCTGAACGGAATGTTCTCTTTGAAAGCGGGAAGAGGCCGTACAAGCATTCGGGTAGAAGATTATAAACGTCCGACATTTGATATCACTTTTGAAAAGCAACAAGGAAGTTACAAACTGGGTGATGAGGTACAGGTGAAGGGTAAGGTACAATCTTATAGTGGTGTGCTGCTTCAGGATCTTCCGGTGAAATATACGGTAAAACGTTCTGCATACAGCCTTTGGCGGTTTGCGGAATCCGTGCAGATTGCTTCCGGCGAAGTGATGGCCAATGAGAATGGAGAATTCACGATACCGGTTCGTCTGCAGGAAAGTGACTCTTATAAAAATAACGATAAGGTATATTATCGTTATTCCATTGAGGCCACTGTTACCAACGTGGCAGGTGAAACACAATCTTCTACGGACGTGATTTCGGCAGGAAACCGTTCGTTGGTTTTGCAGGTGGAATTGCAAGATAAGACTTGCAAGGATCAACCCTTCGAAACTATGTTTAAAGTGCAGAACCTGAATGGACAACCTGTGGAGGTGAAGGGGAATTATTACTTGTACCCTGCCAAAGACAAGGACTTTAAGCAGCTGGAAGAGAAACCGGTTGCAACGGGAACCTTTACTTCTAATGAAGACATGACGCTCGACTGGAAGAATCTTCCATCGGGACCTTATGTGCTGAAAGCATCAGTGAAAGACAATCAGGGCAAGGAAGTGACTGCTGACACCAACACGATTCTTTTCTCTGTCGAGGACAAACGTCCGCCCATAGAAACGACGATGTGGTTCTATGGTGCAAATACGGAATTTGATGCTGCCCATCCGGCCGTGTTCTGTTTCGGTACGTCGAAAAAAGATGCTTATGTGATGATGAATGTATTTTCCGGTGATAAATTGTTGGAGAGCAAGACGTTGAATTTGTCAGATACAATTGTCCGTTTCGAGTATCCATATCGGGAAAGTTATGGGGATGGTGTCTTTGTGAATCTCTGTATGGTGAGAGACGGACAGGTTTATCAGGAACAGGTGCGGCTGACCAAACGGATTCCTGACAAGACGCTGACTATGAAGTGGGAAGTGTTCCGTGATAAATTGCGTCCGGGACAAAAGGAGGAATGGAAACTGACGATTAAAACGCCGCAAGGGCAGGCTGCCAATGCGGAAATGCTGGCAACGATGTATGATGCCTCCTTGGATAAAATATGGAATCGGCAACAGAATTTCCAAATCTACTATAATCAGATTGTTCCATATTCTAATTGGATGAGTGGATATTCCGGTAATAATTCATTCAATTATTGGTGGAATACGAAGAGTCTCAAAGTGCCATCACTGGAGTATGACCATTTTGTGATGCTATCGGACCATTATAATAGTGGAGGAATGGGTGAAGTAATAGTGAGAGGATATGGCTCGACGAGAAAGTTGACGGTGACAGGTAGCGTTTCGACATTGGATGTTGCAACTTTAAGGAGTAATGCGCCTAAGATGAAATCGGCTATGGCTGCTGATGCCATGACTAATGTTGAATTTCAATCAGAAATGATACCCATGGAAGAAAAAGCGGATGAGGCATCTGACAACGAAATGCTTCCCGAAGCATCTGCCGACTTGCGTACCAATTTAGCAGAAACAGCATTCTTCTATCCTCAACTTCGCACCAATGAACAGGGAGAGATCTCTTTCTCTTTCACGATGCCCGAAAGTTTGACGCGTTGGAACTTCCGTGGATATTCTCATACAAAGGGAATGTTGACGGGAACATTGGATGGCGAAGCTACCACAAGCAAAGAATTTATGCTGACTCCTAATCTCCCTCGTTTTGTGCGTGTGGGTGATAAGACTTCTCTGGCAGCTTCTATCTCTAATATGACTGGTAAGCCGCAAGCCGGAACGGTCAGTCTGGTCCTTTTTGACCCGATGACAGAGAAGGTTATCAGTACACAAAAACAGAAATTCAGCCTTGCTGCCGGAAAGACAATGGGTGTGGACTTCCAGTTTACCGTTAGTGATAAATACGAAATAGTGGGATGCCGGATGATTGCCGACAGTGGTACTTTCAGCGATGGAGAACAACAGTTGCTTCCGGTTCTTAGCAATAAAGAGCATTTGGTGGAGACACTTCCAATGCCAGTGCGTGGAGAAGAAACCCGTACTTTCTCACTCGATCATCTGTTCAATCAACAAAGTAAAACAGCCACAGATCGTAAACTGACTGTTGAATTTACAGGAAACCCGGCTTGGTATGCCGTTCAGGCATTGCCTTCATTGAGTCTTCCGACAAGTAATAACGCTATTTCCTGGGCGACTGCCTACTATGCCAATACATTGGCTTCGTTTATCATGAACAGTCAGCCGAAGATCAAAGCGGTATTTGAAAGTTGGAAACTGCAAGGAGGTACGAAAGAAACGTTCTTGAGCAATCTGCAAAAGAATCAGGAAGTGAAGAATATCATTTTGTCCGAGTCTCCCTGGGTGCTCGAAGCACAGACGGAAGAGCAACAGAAAGAGCGCATCGCCACCTTGTTTGATTTGAATAACATCCGTAGTAATAATATCGCAGCTTTGACTCGATTGCAGGAGTTACAGAACTCAAACGGGGCATGGTCCTGGTATAAAGGAATGAACGGCAGTCGATCTGTAACTACCTATATCGCCGAACTGAATGCCCGTCTGGCTATGCTGACAGGTGAGAAATTAAGCGGATCGGCTCTTTCTTTGCAACAGAAGGCTTTCGCTTACCTTCATCAATCAGCTTTGGACGAGTATAAGGAAATCCTGAAAGCACAGAAAGACGGTGTGAAGTTTACGGGCGTTTCGGGCAGTATTCTGCAATATTTGTATCTCATCGCTATTTCGGGAGAGCAGGTACCCGCAGTCAATAAAGCGGCTTATACCTATTATCTTTCTAAGGTAGGAGAATTGCTGACTTCTCCTTCGATGGATACAAAAGCGATTGCCGCCATTGTGCTTGATAAAGCCGGACGCAAGAAGGAAGCGCAGGAGTTTGTCGCTTCTCTGAAAGAACATCTGACGAAGACAGATGAACAGGGAATGTTCTTTGCTTTCAACGAGAATCCGTATACATGGGGCGGAATGCAGATGCAGGCTCATGTAGATGTGATGGAAGCGCTGGAACAGACAGGCGGCAATACCGATACAGTGGAAGAAATGAAACTTTGGTTGTTGAAGCAAAAGCAGACACAACAGTGGAATTCTCCGGTAGCTACTGCCGATGCGGTATTTGCATTGCTGATGAAGGGTACTAATTTACTCGACAATCAGGGAGATGTACGGATTGTGATTGCTGATGAAGTGCTGGAAACTGTTAGTCCAAGTAAAACGACTGTTCCCGGATTGGGATATATCAAACGTTCTTTCACACAGAAGAATGTGGTGGATGCCCGCAAGATTGAAGTGGAAAAGAGAAATCCGGGTATTGCCTGGGGAGCTGTGTATGCAGAATTTGAATCTCCTGTGAGTGATGTGAAACAACAGGGCGGTGAACTGAATGTTGAGAAACAGTTGTATGTGGAGCGGACAGTGAATAACGTGCCTCAATTGCAACCTATTACTGCCAAAACGGTTCTTCAGGTAGGTGATAAAGTTGTTTCCCGTTTGAGCATCCGCGTAGACCGTCCGATGGACTTTGTACAGTTGAAAGATCAGCGGGGCGCTTGTTTCGAACCGATCGGCAGTATCTCCGGTTATCGTTGGAACAACGGGCTTGGCTATTACGTAGACATCAAAGATGCATCGACTAATTTCTTCTTCGATCATTTAGGAAAGGGTGTATACGTGTTGGAATATAGTTACCGTGTCAGTCGTGCAGGAACTTACGAAACAGGTTTGGCAACTATGCAGTGTGCTTATGCACCGGAATACGCTTCGCATTCTGCTTCGATGACAATTATTATTAAATAGTTCCGGCAGGGGATTTTTATTCTCACCGACGAGCGAGGCGTTCCTCACTGATGAAGAGGGTGTTCCTCACCGAGGAAGGCATCCTTCGTCGGTGAGGAACTTTTTTCTTATAAACAGGGGCTTACAAGGACTGCTATTAAGTAAAGTCTTTTCCCAATCTGTGTTAATCTGTGTAATCTGTGGTGAAAAACTCATCTAAAACCCCTACATTTGTGCACCAAAATAAAAAATATCGCATGAAACGTAGTTTACTATCTATATTATCTTTACTTACTGTCGCTTTGGCAGCCGTTGCCCAACCTCGTATCTCTTCAAATAAAGAGACACATAACTTCGGACAAATTGAGTGGAAACGTCCGGTGACAGTGGAATATACCATCACTAACACGGGAAACCAGCCATTGGTACTGACCAACGTCACAACCTCTTGTGCCTGTGCCGTGGCCGACTGGACCAAAGAACCGATTGCTCCGGGAGGAAAAGGAGTCGTAAAAGCTTCTTTTGACGCAAAAGCGTTAGGACATTTTGAAAAGTCGATAGGAATATATAGCAATGCCAGTCCGAGCTTGGTCTATCTGAAGTTTACCGGTGAAGTAGTGCAGGAAATAAAAGATTATACAAAGCTACTTCCTTATACAATCGGAAATATTCGTTTAGATCGTGATGAGTTTGCTTTCCCCGATGTCTATCGCGGACAGCAGCCTTCATTGACCTTTGATATCGCCAATCTTTCTGATCGTCCTTACGAACCGGTATTGATGCATCTGCCTCCTTATCTGAAAATGGAAGCGGAACCCAAAGTCTTGTTGAAAGGCAAGAAAGGAACTATCAAACTGACGCTGGATGCAAGCCAGCTAAAAGATTACGGATTGACACAGACTTCTGTCTACCTTTCCCGTTTCTCCGGTGATAAGGTGAGCGAAGATAATGAAATACCGGTTTCGGCCATTCTTCTTCCCGACTTCTCACGTATGACGGAAAAAGATTCTTTGAACGCTCCTGCCATGCACATTTCGGAAACGGATATTGATCTTAGTATCCCGTTGATAAAGAAGAATAAGGTAAGCCATGATATATTGATAGCTAATTCCGGAAAGACTCCGTTAGTCATCAGTAAGTTGCAGGTATTCAATTCATCGGTAGGAGTGAGCCTGAAGAAGACAGTCCTTCCTCCGGATGGAATGACGAAGCTCAAAGTAACTATTCGTAAGCGTGACGTAGGTAATAAGAAGCATCATTTACGTATCCTGATGATAACAAATGATCCGTTACGCCCGAAAGTCGAAATCAATATCAAACGCTAAATCCTATGATTATGGAACATCCTGAAAATAGTGAAGAATATAAGGGGCTTGTTGTCAATAAAGGCATTGAGCAACCCTCATCTGTGAATCCCTACTTAAAGCGGAAACCTAAGAAACGCCAGCTTTCAGTAGCAGAGTTTGTAGAAGGTATCGTAAAAGGTGATGTCACTATATTGAGTCAGGCTGTGACATTGGTTGAAAGCGTAAAGCCTGAACATCAGGCTGTCTCACAAGAAATCATTGAGAAATGTCTGCCATTTTCCGGAAATTCGATCCGGATTGGTATTAGCGGCGTTCCCGGTGCGGGAAAGAGTACATCCATAGATGTATTCGGTCTGCACGTGCTCGAAAAGGGGGGCAAACTGGCGGTATTGGCCATCGACCCTAGCAGTGAGCGTAGTAAAGGCAGTATTTTGGGAGATAAAACCCGTATGGAGCAGCTTTCCGTACATCCTAAATCGTTCATCCGCCCTAGTCCGTCAGCCGGTTCTTTGGGAGGAGTGGCACGCAAAACACGTGAAACGATTATTCTTTGTGAGGCTGCCGGATTCGATAAGATTTTTGTGGAGACCGTAGGAGTGGGACAGAGCGAAACGGCTGTTCACTCGATGGTTGATTTCTTCCTGTTGATTCAGTTGTCCGGTACGGGCGATGAACTGCAAGGGATTAAGCGTGGTATTATGGAAATGGCGGACGGCATCGTTATCAATAAGGCCGATGGAGATAATCTGGAACGTGCCAAGTTGGCTGCCACTCAATTCCGTAATGCATTGCATCTGTTTCCTGCGCCTGAATCCGGATGGACTCCCAAAGTATTGACTTACTCCGGCTTTTATAACCTGGGAGTGAAGGAGGTCTGGGACATGATTTACGAATACATTGACTTCGTGAAAGAAAACGGCTATTTTGAATATCGCCGCAACGAACAAAGTAAATACTGGATGTATGAAAGCATTAATGAACAACTTCGTGACAGCTTTTATCATAATCCGAAGATTGAAACAATGCTTTTAGAAAAAGAACAGCAGGTATTGAAAGGTAACCTGACTTCGTTTATAGCTGCAAGAAGTCTGCTCGATACTTATTTTGAGGATTTGAAATAAGATTACCGGGAAGCACGCTACGTTCGTTTGGCTGCCCTTCATTAATTGATATCTGAATTGAAAAATGTGGTAAAGGTATCCCATTTAATATTTTATTGCCTATATTTGCCGTCATGTAATAGCATGGTTAATTCCTTAAAATCGTAAAAACTAGATGGATAAATTGGTGATGACAGAAGATTTTGAGCTTTATTCTCAAATGAAAAAAGGGGATAGGGAAGCCTTTAATACCTTGTTTTTGAAATATTACCCTGTGCTATGTGCTTTTGGCAAATATTATGTGTCCATGGAAGATGCGGAAGAGATCGTTCAGGACATAATGGTCTGGTTATGGGAAAACAGATCGTTTCAGGTGATAGAAGTTTCTCTAAGAAGTTATTTATTCAAGTCTGTCAAAAACAAATGTCTGGCATTGATTGATAAGAACTATACTAAAAAACGTTTCTGCGAACATGTATTGGCAACAGAAATGCAGGGGACTTTTGAAGATCCTGATTTTTATATTGCCGAAGAATTGATGACGAAAATAGAAAGAACAGTCGCACAGTTACCGGAAACATATCGTGTTGCTTTTGAAATGAGTCGTTATCAAGATAAAACCTATAAGGAAATAGCGCAGGAGCTGAATGTATCTACCAAGATTGTAGATTATCGTATTCAGCAGGCTTTGAAGATTCTTCGAACAGAACTCAAAGATTATTTGCCACTGATTGCAGCTATTTTCCCTTATTTCCTTTTTAAATAAATTGTATTGATTTCCAGTGGTTTAAAATAAATAATGCAGCTTTTTCTAAAAAAAGTTGCATTTTCGTTTAGGAACTATCGCGAGTTTCCAGTCATATTAGTAAAACAGGGAAAAATGAATAGAGAATTAAATATAGCAATGGATGAAGCCATGTTACTCCGGTATTTTTCCGGAGTATTGGAGAACGAAGAAAAAGAACAGGTAGAAACTTGGATTTCTCTCTCTGAAGAAAACAGGAAAACTGCCAAACAGATATTATACCTATATCGTGCAACCGATGTTGTACAAACTTTGAGTCAGGTAGATGCAAAAAAGGCATTAGTAAAGGTTGATAAGAGATTGTCTAAACGGATGAAAAGAGGTTGGTGGGAATGGACAATGAGAGTTGCAGCTATTTTGTCCATCCCATTGCTAATCTCTTCTCTTTATTTCTTTTTCAGTCAGGATGCCGATGTAGACCAGTATGTTGAGATCCGTGCAAATCCCGGAATGATTTCGCAGATTACTTTACCGGATGGCTCTCAAGTGTGGCTGAACTCTGCTTCCTATTTGAAATATCCGGTTCGTTTTACCGAGAGTGACCGACAAGTCGAACTGGAGGGCGAAGCTTATTTTTCAGTAAGGAAGGATGCCGGAAGGCGATTTCTGGTTAACGTGGGAGATAATGTGCAACTGGAAGTTTTAGGTACGGAATTTAATGTGGATGCTTATCCGAAAGACGATTTCGTAGCGGCCAGTCTGGTAACGGGTAAAGTGAACTTCCATTGCCGCCAACAAGGTCAGGAGACGGTGCATATGATGATTCCTGGGCAGAAAGTGGTATATGACTTCGGGAGTGAAAAGTTGGTATGTACGGATACTTCCATCGAATCGGATATAGCATGGAAAAGCGGAAAGATTATTTTCCGCGACACTCCGATTGAAGATGCTTTAAGGATTTTAAGCAAGCGATTTGAAGTTGACTTTCAGCTTACAAACTCATTGTTGAAAGAGTATTGCTTTACCGGTACTTTTATAGATCAGCGTTTGGATAGGATTCTGGAACATTTTAAAATAGCTTCAGGAATAAAATATAAGTATATTGAAACCACCAGGAAAGGAGAAGAAGTCGTAAAAGGAAAGAGCGTTATCGAAATTTATTAACTAAAAAAGACTATGATATGAAAACACATCCGCCTTAAAACAAAAATATGGGAAAAAATATTGCAGTATTTTTCCCCATATAAAAATTCATTAAACCAACTTGTTTGCAGACAAGTGCAGTTAACTTTATTTTTAAATTTAAAAGTCCAACAAATTTATGCAAAAACATTGTAGTATCCAATTTTTTTGGATAGGAAAGTTACTATGCGTAACCTTAAATAAAATTCCACTGCCTATGAGATTATTAATTATTATGTTGTGCATCTCCGTGGGATGTATCAGCGCAGCGAATACCTATGCTCAAAACACAATTTTGGAATTGAATGTGGAGAATCAAACTGTTGAAAGTGTCTTGAATAAAATAGAGGCACAAACTGAATTTGTATTTTTCTATAACAGTAAACAAGTGGATGTCCACAGACGTGTGTCTATAACGGCTAATAAGCAGAATGTCTTTAAAATACTAGACGAACTTTTCAAAAATACGGATGTAGCCTACTCAGTACTGGATAAAAGCATTATTTTATCTAACAAGCAATTGCTTAAAACGGAAAATCAGAAGAAAATAACCGGAAAGGTGGTAGATGTTAATGGAGAACCCATTATTGGCGCAACGATTGCTGTTAGAGGTGTCAGTGTGGGAACAGTCAGCGATGTTGATGGGAACTTTGTATTGTATGTCGAAGCCGGAAAAGAGGTGTGGTTGGACGTTTCTTATATCGGTTATAAAAAGCAGGAAATCAAGACTGACGGAAATAAACCTCTGACAATCACTTTGATCGAAAATATGGCGATGTTGGATGAAGTGGTGGTAGTTGGTTATGGTGTACAGAAAAAAGTAAACCTGACAGGTTCCGTAGCTAATGTAAACTTTGATAATGATTTGACAAGTTCCCGAACTATCACTAATGTTTCTAGTGCCTTATCTGGTACGATGCCCGGTTTGAATGTGAGACAAGGTTCAGGTATTCCCGGAGCGGATGGAGCTACTTTACGTCTAAGAGGGGTCGGCTCCCTAAATGCCGGTCAGGACCCGTTGATTTTAATTGATGGACAACCTGGCGAAATCGGACAAATTAGTGCCAATGATATTGCTTCTGTAACTGTTTTGAAAGATGCCGCATCTGCTGCTATTTACGGTTCCAGAGCTTCTAACGGTGTTATTCTTATAACAACTAAAACAGGTGAGAATACAAACGGGAAGATAGAACTTGAATATAGTGGGAGTGTAGGCTGGAATGGGGCGACAAAACTTCCTGAATTGGTAAGCAATACTGCTGATTATATGGATTTATGTAATCAGGTGGCAAGGAACTCGCAGAGAGGAGAATTGTACAGAGATGATTTTATAAATTTATGGAGAGAACAGTCAAAGGTTGATCCAATAAAATATCCGAATACGGATTGGTGGGATGTACTGTTGAATACCAATATGGTGCAAACCCATCAAATATCTTTGAGAGGTGGAAATAACAAGGTTTCTTCATATACCTCTGTCAATTTTCAGAACAATGATGGTTTGATGAATAATACTTCTTATAAAGTCGTAAATTTGAGAACCAATACAGATTTTATAGTAAATGATTGGTTGAAGGTAGGTGTAAACGTATCAGGCATGCTAGGTGTGAATGATGCTGGTAATATAAATGGAGCTTTGGAATGGTTCTATTCTACAACACCGGGTATGGTTCCTCGCCATCCGGACGGAAGGTATGGTACAGGGCAGACAGGAACGGGAGATAAAAATAATCCGTTGTGGATATTGGAAGCTCTACAAGGTGAAAAAAATAAGCGCCGTTTCACTGGTAAAGTATTTGCGGTGTTGACTCCTATGAAAGGTTTGGTTATCAATGCAAGCTATTTTAGAGATCTTTATAACTACAAAGAAAATATAGTCGACACAGATTCTCCGCGTTGGGATTTCCGTTTGGATCAACAGATAACTACAGGAAGACAGGGGATTATAACCAATATGGATAGTAATAGTGATAGATATGTGATTGATTTATTTGGGGCACGTGTAAAAACCTGTGTTTTCGTTTGTTATTTTTTGCTATAAAAAA
>ENA-OXTU01000412-OXTU01000412.1-human-gut-metagenome-genome-assembly--contig:-NODE-412-length-13030-cov-60.678150_pt1 | contig 13030 bp, 9 predicted proteins | sample MGYA00249344_ERZ652650 | MGnify/ENA primary metagenome ERZ652650 (study PRJEB26925, sample SAMN05826532) | human gut metagenome | biome: ENVO:2100002; feature: ENVO:00000062; material: ENVO:00002003...
GGTTCTATTTTTTTACTTGTACTACTTGTATTGTTTATCAATATTTCAAAGAACTTGTTGCTTTCGTTTTAAAAGCGGGTGCAAAGGTAAAGACTTTATTTTTAACCACCAAACTTTTTCGGAAGTTTTTTTTATTTTTTCTTTTTACTCATTTCTCTGGCTCTCTATGCGAAAGGGAAAGAATGTATAAAAGAAAAACAAAAGCCGTTTTCTTTGCGAATCGGACTGCAAAGATAAGAACTTTATTTATTATCCTCCAAAACTTTTCGGAAGTTTTTTTTGTTCTTTTCTTTAAGCACAATCTCGCTTTTTCACTATGTCAATTTTTCAAGGCTTTCTTCTCTTGGAAAGCGGGTGCAAAAGTACACCCTTTTCGTATACAATCCAAATATATTAAACTCTTTTTTCTAAGTTTTTTTGAAAGAATATGCTAAAGTGCTGAAGGATAATGATGTTGTAGAACATGTTTTTGATAGGATTAGGAAAGTGTGGGGACGGATAAGGAAGTGAGGGTAATAGTAGAGCATTGAGAGAGGCGCTTAGAAAAGCATAGCTTTAGAGAACGTAAAGCTATGCTTTAGCACTCGTAAAGCACCGCTTTAGCATTGACAAATCACTGCATTGTTTATAACAGGCGGGTACAGAAGGGACACTTTTCAGGGAGCCCCTTCACACACACCCGCGCACGCGTACTAAAATAGTCTCTTCATCATCTACATTGATAAACACTATGCATTGGGTCAGGCGTTTCAGTCAGGTGAGTGCAGTATTTTCCTTTATCCCATGCCGAGTGCCATACCTATGCGCGGGTGAAAACTGCTCTCAATTTGCCAAAGAAGAAATTCTCATCAACATTCATCAGATGGCTAATTTCTGTAAGGGCAAGGAATAACAGGATATGCGTGGCTTGACAGTAGAGAGATTCACAAGTTGAAGTGCAATCTTAAAGTCGGCGAAAGAATGATTATATTCTGGCAGCACTTCTTCATCGTCGTAGTAGAAGCATCTTCTTCGCCGTACTCTCCTTCTTCCCCCCACGTTTCATCATTTTCCACCTTTTTCTATACGCGCGCACGTGTGTGAGAAATTATTGTGGTGTCCCTACTGTCCCCTTTGTCCCCGCCTCACTGTTCATAACTTTATTTTTTTGCAGAGGGGAACGCCTGCAGTTTCGGCGAGAAAGAAGCACTATTGTTCCTTTCGCCGCCTTGAAATCAAGAGTTATTATAGTGAGCCCATACAGAATCTTTGTTCGGTTCATCTACACCTCTTTACGCAGCAGATCACAGACTTTTAATTACCAACCTGTATCATCCCATCCGGCAGCGGAGTACCATTGTACCGACTGACGATAAAAAGGATTGATTTCCTCTTCATACGACTGACGAAATATATAGGTAGAAAGTCCTGCAGAACCATCCATAGAGAAACTACCGCCATAACTTGAATAATTATTAGGGGTCGTTTTCCAATAAACCACAGCAGCATCATACGCTGCTTTCCAAGCTTCATATTCACTGTCCTCACTATTTAACGAGCGTATCAATCCATCAAAATCGTAATAATACTTACTAGACCGACAATCATAACAGAGTATGCTTGATGTAGCTATCGCTCGTCTGCCTTGAATATATTCCGGAATAATTTCACTACTACTATTGGCTAATTGTTCCAGCATGGAAGTGTTTACAACAGAAATAGAAACTCCTGCTGTCCAAGGATCTCCCAACCTCCAATTACTAGACAAAGAGCCGGTATATAGATTTTCATCCGCATAAAATTCAAAATACGCCTTCGCTATCCCCGCAGCTGATGCATCATTGGCAAACATAGCCGGAACTACTTTTTGATATGGTGCCCCCGGTGCCGGTATCTCTGTTGGGGAACCTATGATATAATCTGCATGTGCCTTCAATTCATAGGCCACTTCAACAGATTGCATAAAACATGCATCAAAAAGAAGAAAACTCAAATGAGGGGTATTACGTAGAACATCATTCAAATCTGAAATATTCATCCTATAATCTTTTCCACCCGTATCTTGTCCCCACCAACGAGTTTTAGGATTCTGATATTCAAGCCACCCTTCTCCATGGGACCATAAAACCAGCCCATAACTCTGCGCCGGATATTCAGAAAATGCAGTATTAACAACCTCCTTCATATTAGAAACATCTACAGAGTTCCGGCTTTCATACGTAGCTATAACCTGCTGCACGACATTCTTCTTTTTATCCTTTTTTAACCGAATCAGTTTAGGACCTGATCCGGTATCAATATATACCAGTAAGTTATAACTATTATCATCCACAGATTGCATCCCTTCTGTCATTTCCGCTAAGTCCTCCGTTGCAAAGCTACGGAGAGAATTATCACCTGCTATATAAACCAGGACTGTACGCAACTGAACCCCTCTTTCATCATCGTCATTATGACAAGCGATTGCCAGCATAGCCAAACATACAAAGAGGGAAAATATTTTTATCTTTTTCATTAGATTTCAAGTTTTTATGTTACAAAGATAGGAAATAAAATTGAGACTTAGAGCAGAACGCAGTAATAAGGCTGACAAATAGCGGTTTAGGTAATAAAAAGGAAAGAGCAGCAAGCCATCCGAAACCAATAAAAAGCCAAGTGAGGACAGAGTTACATTACTATCTCGTTACTTTCTTTTGGCTGGCAGCTGATTTTAAGATGGTTTTCAAAGAGCTGATTTACATGGATTTCAGATGCTACTCACCTGCAAATGTAACCGAATTTTCGGAAAATGGCAGTGATAGCATGAAAAAAGAAGTAAATCCGATTCTTTTGCGCTGATTGGCAGTGCTTTGCGTATCAAGAAACAACTCTACAGGTAATAATTTTGTCACTTAAAAAATGTAGAGTATGAGATCAACTTTCAGAGTCTTATTTTATCTCAAGCGTAATGCCCCCAAGAAGAACGGGCTTGTGCCGGTCATGTGCCGTGTGACCGTAAACGGCAAAGTATCCCAATTCAGTTGCAAACTGGATGTAGAGGAGAAATCGTGGAATGTCGAATTGGGCAGGTTATCCGGCAGAAGCCTCATTGCACAGGAAGGCAACCGGATGCTGGACAAAATCCGTGTGGGCATCAACAAGGCTTATCAAGAGATATGCGACAGGGATAACTATGTAACTGCCGAGAAAGTCCGTAATGCTTTCTTAGGCATAGGAATGAAACACGAAACCCTGCTTGCCGTGTTCAGTCAGCACAACGAGGACTACGCCAAACAAGTTGGTAAAATCAAGAGCGAGCGCAGCTATTGGAAATACTGCACCGTATATAACCACTTATCCGAGTTTATCAAACAACGCTATAAGGTCAGTGATATAGCCCTTAAAGAACTTACCCCTGCTTTCATTACCGACTTTGAACTATTCCTAAGAACGGAAAAAGGCCATTGCACAAATACCGTTTGGTCATATATGATGCCATTGCGGAGAATTATCTACATGGCTATCAATAACGGCTGGTTGCAACGCGATCCCTTCTACGGGTACAGCATCACGAAAGAAGAAACCAAACGGGGCTTTCTAACGAAAGAGGAAATCACCCTGCTTATCAATGGTACGTTTAAGAAGAAAAGCTACGAACTGATACGTGACTTGTTTATTTTCTGCACATTCACAGGGTTAAGCTGGACGGACATGTATCACTTGACGAAAGAAAATCTGGAAATCTCTTTTGATGGTCATCTGTGGATTAAGACCAAACGCCAGAAAACGGGTACAGAAAGTAACATCCGTCTGTTGGAAGTTGCCAAACATATCATTGAGAAATACGAAGGTATGGCGAAAGACGGCAAGCTGCTGCCCGTCCCTTGTTACCCCAACTGCAAAAACGGAATCAAAGTAATCGCAAAACGCTGTGGCATAGAGAAAAATGTCACGTGGCATCAAAGTCGGCACTCGTATGCCACGACCGTGTGCCTGTCGAATGACGTACCCATTGAGACACTCTCTAAAATGCTCGGACACCGCAGCATCCGCACGACGCAAATTTATGCGAAGATTACAGCGGAGAAAGTCAGCCGTGATATGGAGAAGCTATCGAAACAGATTGAGCAGATGGAATCATTTATCTGTCAAGCAATTTAATTACACCCTTTAAAATCATAAACAATGAAAAGAGAAAAGATAACTATCAGCGAAAATGGTATAATTACTCTACCGGGTAATCCGACTGAAACAGTTTGGATGCGGGACTTTGAAATAGCCGAGTTGTTCGGGGTGATGATACCCACCATCAAATCCAACATACGGATAATTCTGAAATCAAGAGTAGTCAAGCCTGACCATACTCACGGTGGGACTGTTATAGGGAATGCTATCTTACCCGACTATTTCGGGCTGGATATGGTTGTGGCTCTTGCCTTTAGGATAAATTCCCTGAATTCTAAATTATTCAGAGAATACATACTCAGTAAACTCTACATAGTAAACACACAGAGTATATTTATTCAAGTGAACGCTGATAAGAGATCCAATAAAGAGAAAGTAATTTTCAATTAGAGCCGGAACAGTCATTACCATTACAGAGGCAAAAGTCGTTACGGGTTCTTCACGCAGGTACAAGGTCAAGCCGCAAGCGGTTATCGGAACAATCTCCACACCTTCGCTACGCTTCGGGTTGTATTCTTCCGATAAACCTTGTACCTGCTAAACCCTTCACAGGAGAAGCCTCTGAAATGGCAACGACCGCCCCGACATTCCAATCCGAAAAAGAAAAAATAACAGTAACGAATAAAAGCAAAGACAGTATGGCTAAGAAACTGAAAATTGAAGGTATTGATGCGGTGGGTATTTTGAACTCCATCCGCCCCGTGAGTGAACCGTTAAAAGAAATACCGAGAGTAGAAAACACGACGGAGACAAGCGAAAGTAACAATCGCAGAACCGCACCGGATATAGACGAAGCGCAATGTCTGGCATATATCAAAGAGAATCCAATCTCTAAACAAGCGGAAGCTAAGAGAAGGGAAGCAGAACTGCAAAATGTGGCAAGTGAACTGACTATACAAAGTGAAGTAAGTACATCGGGTAAGCAAACTGAACTCATTAATCCGGTTAAACCATCCACTCAGAAACGTACTGGCGAAAAGACAAAGGAGAAGGCATTGGAACAATACCGCCAGACCTTCTTACAGGTTCCCAAGATTGATGACCGCAAACCCGTATTTGTGAGTTGTCATACACGGGATAGGCTCGATGAGATTGTGCGCAGGCTGGGAGGCAGAAAGATGAGCGTGTCGGGATTGATTGAGAATCTGGCACTGCATCATCTGGAACTTTATGGAGAGGACATTGAACTTTGGAGAAAATTATAGCTTCATCGCTTATTAATAATGTATAGTGTGTATATTCAGTATAGTATGTTTACCCAACGGACATACTATACTGAATACACTGAAAATAAAGCTAACTTTTCAATCCGTCCCCGGACGGATTTTTCTATTCTGGTGAATAGAGCAAGGTGTCTTTTGAGTTACTCAAAAGGCGGCGAGTAACTTGCCGCACTTTGCCCTTGCAGGAGGTAATCACCCTCCGAAGTCGGGTGATTTTTTTATGAATAAAATAAATGATATATTAAGATGTAAGCTAATTCTAATTCTATATAACAACAAAAAAGAAATAACGGAAAATATAAGAACTAACTTATCTGTTTTTTTAGAGAATATTGTGTCATTTTCAGGAATAATCAATATCTTTGCATGAAACATCAAGTTAAATCAGTTGGAATGAAGCATATTAATAGGTTAAAAGTCGTTTTAGCAGAGAAGCAAAAGACAGGAAAATGGCTTGCCGAACAATTGGGAAAAGATCCTGCTACAGTATCGAGATGGTGCTCCAATTCTGTCCAACCAACCGTTGAAACTTTCGCTAAAATAGCTGAGTTGCTGAATGTTGACATGAAAGAGTTGTTTAATAGTAGCAAGTAGAACATATTATGCAAAGTAAAGATATAGAATGTAATATCAAACATATTTTTGAGAATTACTCTAAAAATGAATTTATATTCGAATTTCTGATAGCATACGGAATATCAAAAACGTCAGTAACCCGATTAAAGAAAGGTGACTTCAATCTTTCTAAAGTTCAGGGAGAGGTTTTGTACAAAAAGAAGGTACTCTTCAAGGAAGAGGAATCTGATAAACTGCTTATAAGCATTGAATCACTCTCTACCGATGAACGAGTATTGAAACATTCTCCACGTTTTGTTATTGTTACTGATTTTAAGACCTTACTTGCTAAGGATTTAAAGTTAGGTACAACAAAGGATATTCAGTTTAGCGAGCTTCCAAGGCATTATGATTTTTTCCTACCGTTAGCTGGCAGTGAGGTCTATGTAACCAAAAACGATAATAAAGCCGACCGTGATGCTGCTTATAAGATGGCGGAATTATACGACAGCCTAATTACAGCTAACCGTGATATATACACATCTAAGGAAAGCATACATAGTTTGAATATATTTTTATCCAGACTGCTATTTTGCTTTTTTGCCGAAGATACAGGAATATTTGAGGAGAATAGTATTTTTACAAACTCTTTAGCTCAACATACCCAACCGGATGGGAGCGATACGCACTTGTTTTTAAATGAGCTCTTCAAACGATTAAATTCTAAGAGTAGTGATGAATTCCCTATGTATTTGGCTGAAAAATTTCCTTATGTAAACGGTGGGTTATTTAGAGATCCGATTGAGTCTCCAAAGTTTACATCAAAAGCGAGAAATATCTTAATCGGGCTTGGTGAGTTACAGTGGCAAGAGATTAATCCTGATATTTTTGGCTCCATGATTCAAGCGGTTGTGTTACCTGAGTATCGTAGCGATTTAGGGATGCACTATACCTCGGTTGAGAATATTCTAAAACTTATCAGACCTCTATTTTTAGATGAGTTGTATGAAGAGTTTGAGAAGCATCGGGATAATGTGACTCAATTACGCAAGTTAATTGCGAGGATGTCAAAGATGAAATTCTTTGACCCAGCTTGTGGTAGTGGAAACTTTTTGATTATTACATATAAAGAGCTTAGAGCATTAGAGATAGAAATTCTACAACGTATCATCGAGATACAAACGCCTACATTGCTTGAATATACAGAAATTAAATTATCTCAATTTTACGGTATAGAGCTTGACGACTTTGCTCACGAAATGGCGAGACTCTCTCTCTGGTTAGCAGAGCATCAAATGAATAATATCTTTGAGGAGCAACTTGCAGGTTATGGCGAATCAAAGCCCATACTTCCACTAAAAGAGGCAGGACGAATAGTGCAAGGTAATGCGGCTCGAAAGAACTGGAAAGAGATATGTTCTATTGGGACAGATGATGAAGTTTATATAATTGGAAATCCTCCGTATTTAGGATCAAGAAACCAAGATGACGAACAAAAGAAAGACATGAAATTCGTTTTTATAAATGATTATAAAAGTCTTGATTATGTCTCAATTTGGTTTTATAAAGGTGCAAAATACATTGAAAAAAACAATGCTAAACTGGCATTCGTTTCTACGAACTCAATTTGTCAAGGAGAGCAGATTGCGATAACTTGGCCAAGAATATTAAATGATGATATTGAGATTGGGTTTGCATATGAATCTTTCAAATGGTCTAATCATGCAAAAGGAAATGCTGGCGTTACAGTTATTATTGTAGGTTTAAGAAATAAATCGAACGATTTTAAATATCTGTATAACAACAGCAATAGAAAAAGAACTGTAAAAAACATAAATCCTTACTTATACGATGCACCGAACGTGTATGTTATTGGGACAAATCGCCCTATATCAAAGCTACCAATAATGACTTATGGTAATATGCCACTAGAAGGTGGTTTTTTACGTTTTGATGGTATAGATAAAGATAAGATATTCAGTAATAATGGTATCGAGAAGTTTGTCAAGAAGGTAATTGGTGGAGAGGAGTTCCTTAAAGGCCAAGAGAGATATTGTTTTTGGATTGAGGATGAGGATTTAGATGAAGCATTATCATTTGAGGAAATAAGAAATAGAGTAAAACAAGTATATGAGTTTCGCTCTACAGGTGGAGAAGTGGCACAAACATTAATATCGAAGTCTCATCAATTTAGATATAGACATATGCCTGATGAGCAACAAATAGTCGTTCCTTGCACATCTTCTGAGGGACGAGATTATATACCTATTGGAATTTTTGACAACACTTATGTTTCTCTGAATTCAGTTCAAACAATACACAATGTTAAACCTTGGATATTTGGAATGATACATTCTCGTATGCACATGGTATGGGTAAGAGCTGTTGGTGGTCGGTTGAAAACAGATTATAGATATTCTGCAAAACTATGCTATAATACTTTCCCTTTCCCAAATATCACAGAGAAGCAAAAAGAGAATCTAAATCTATATGTATTTGCGATATTGGATGAGAGAGCAAAATATCCGAGTAAAACAATGGCTCAGCTCTATGATCCCGAAATAATGCCAATGGGGCTTAGACAAGCCCATAAAGAGTTAGATGAGGCTATTGAGAGATGTTATCGTCTGCAACCATTTGCAAACGATACAGAAAGATTAGAGTATCTCTTTAAACTTTACGAAGAGATGACGACGAAAGAGACACTATTTGCTAAACCTACAAAACGTAAAAAGAGACAATAATTATGGTAAACCTCATAGAAGTATCATATAACCAAACAGGCAGTAGTAAAAAAACGAATGAAATGGGTATGCGTGAGATGCAGCAAAAGGCATACTCTGCAAACTCAGCTCAATATCTGTTGATTAAAGCTCCACCAGCATCCGGAAAATCGAGAGCTTTAATGTTTATTGCACTTGAGAAACTACATCATCAAGGTCTTAAAAAGGTGATAGTAGCAGTTCCCGAAAAATCAATCGGTGCATCTTTTGCATCAACGGAGCTTTCAAAATATGGCTTTTTTACAGATTGGAATCCAAACCCACGTTATAACCTTTGTACTCCGGGTGAGGATAAAAGTAAAGTTACAGCATTTTTGAATTTCTTGGAGAGCGACGAGCAAATATTGATTTGTACGCACGCCACACTGCGATTTGCCTTTGATGGTTTGGACGAAAAAAAACTAAATAATACCCTGATTGCAATAGATGAATTTCACCATGTTTCTGCCGATGACGACAATAGATTAGGAGAAGTAATGAGGAGCATTATGGCAAAATCGAATGCTCATATCATCGCAATGACAGGTTCATATTTTAGGGGCGATAATATCCCTGTATTGTTGCCGGAGGATGAAGCGAAATTTACAAAAGTTACATATACTTATTATGAACAACTTAATGGATATGAATATTTAAAATCTTTGGGTATAGGTTATCATTTTTATCAAGGTCGATATTTCAAAAAGCAGCCGGATAAAGAGATGTCTGCCTTAGAAGAGGTTTTGGACGAGAATAAGAAAACGATCATTCATATCCCAAGTGTAAATTCTGCGGAATCTTCACGTGAGAAGTTAGAGGAAGTAGGATACATTATTGATGCCCTTGGCGAACTTGAATATCAAGATGAGATAACAGGTGTGTTATATGTCAAAAGTAAGCGTTCAGGTAGAATGTTAAAGATTGCAGACCTTGTAAACGACAATCCACGTGCAAGAGATAAGATTACAAGCTATCTGAGAGAAGAAAAAACGCAGGATGCTATAGATATTATCATTGCATTAGGAATGGCAAAAGAAGGCTTTGACTGGCCATATTGCGAACACGCCTTAACAATAGGTTATAGAGGTTCATTAACTGAAATTATACAGATTATTGGCAGGGCAACTAGAGACAGTGAAAATAAAACTCACGCCCAATTTACAAATCTTGTTGCAGAGCCTGATGCAGAAAATGACGAAGTGAAGGTTGCGGTGAATAATATGCTAAAAGCAATCACTGCCTCTCTGCTAATGGAACAAGTATTAGCCCCCAACTTCAAATTTAAACCGAAATATAATGAAGATGATGATTCAGTAGTCGATGAGAACACGATAAAAATCAGAGGTTTTAAACTTCCGACATCTCAAAGAGCTAAAGATATCATTGAAACAGATTTAAATGATTTAAAGGCTAGAATACTACAAAATGATCAAATGCTAAAAGCAATGCCCGGTAATATAGAGCCGGAAGTCATTAACACGGTATTAATACCCAAAATTATTAGAGAGGTTTACCCTGATTTGAACGAAGAAGAGGTTGAGGCTGTACGTCAGCACGTGGTTGTTGATTCTGTAATCAAAAACAGTGTTATTGAAGAACAAGGTGGACGAAAGTTTATAAGAATGGCTGGCAGCTTCGTCAATATTGATGATATTCATATTGATTTGATAGATACGATTAATCCATTCCAAAAAGCATTTGAGATACTTTCCAAATCGGTAACGGTACAAGTCCTTAGATTGATTGATGAGCATATTCAATCAACCAAGATTGAAATGACCGAAGCCGAAGCTATAATTTTATGGCCTAAAATCAAAGAATGGAGAGAAAGGACAGGTGAGGCTCCGAGTTTGCAATCCTTTGACCCAAAAGAGAAAAGAATGGCTGAAGCGATTATATTTTTGAGAGAACTAAAAAGACAGCGAGCATTAAATGAGCAATAAAATAACAATAGATGATATTTTTGCGGATGATGAATTTGGGTTACTTAATTCATCTCCAAAAGTTATTCGACAAAAATCAGTAGATGACAGACTTATTGATTCTTTCGAAGAGATAAATCAGTTTATTGATAAAATGGGACGTGAACCAAGTACTTCAAGTATGTCGGAATATAGCCTTTATGCCAGACTCAAAACCTTCAGGCAAGATGACTCAATGAAACGTACTCTCAAAGAATTTGATCGCCACAACGTATTAGGAGATGTTGAGATTGAGGAATTAAGTATTGACGATATTCTTAATGATGAGGAAGATTATGGCCTATTAGATACTGATAAAGAACTATCTATCTTCAGGCTAAAAAATGTGCCTAAAGATACAGATAGAGCGGAAACTGATATTGTTGCCCAACGAAAATCAATGAAAGAGAAAGATTTTATTAAATATGAAGCAATGTTTCAACAGGTTCATAGAGAGATTAAAACAGGTAAACGAAAACTTTTGCCAATATATGATATTGAAAAAAATCTGATAGAAGGTCAATTTTATGTGCTAGACGGGGTATTGCTACTACTTGAAAAGGTAGAATTTGGCAAAAGAGACGTTGAACTATCAAAAGAAACCACTCGCAGAAAAGATGGTAGAACGATGACCATTTTTGAAAACGGTACTTATAGCAATATGCTATATCGGTCTTTGGGAAAACAAATCCAGAAAAATGGGAGACTTATTACTGATATAATTGAAAATGTTGAACGGAATTTCTTCAAAACATCAAATCAGCTGAATAAAGAGGATTCCCAAACAGGCTGGATTTACGTTGTAAAATCAAAATCCACTAATCCTGCTATCGCCAATATTAAAGACTTATATAAGATTGGATTTTCATCTACACCTGTGGATAAAAGAATCAGTAATGCAAAAAATGAAGCAACCTACTTGTTTGCAGATGTTCATAAAATTGCATCGTACGCTTGCTATAATATCAATGCAAACAAGCTTGAAGAACTATTAGATCGCTTTTTTGCATCAGCTTGTTTAAATGTAGATGTATTTGACCCAAAAGGGATGCGAATAACTCCACGAGAGTGGTTTGTGGTTCCTTTTAATGTGATTGAAGAGGTTATAGAACTGATCTTGAATGAGTCTATAATACACTATAAATATGATTTAGAGACCAAAACAATCGTTTTAAAATAAATAACAACCAAGGAGTGAAGGGCAATTCCAACATTTAGAAGTATACATGGAACAACAAAATGAAATCATCATATATCAGTCTCAGGATGGTACGATAAAAGTCGATGTACTATTCTCGGAGGAGACGGTTTGGCTGACACAGACACAGATTGGGTCTCTGTTTGGAAAGGCTAAATCTACTATAAGTGAGCATATCAAAAACATCTTCGAGGAAGGAGAACTGAAGGAAAATATGGTTGTTCGGAAATTCCGAACAACCACTCAGCATGGTGCGATTGAGGATAAGACGCAGAGCCACGAGGTTAATTATTACAACTTGGATGTAATAATCTCAGTCGGCTACAGGGTGAAATCTATGCAAGGTACACAGTTCCGTATCTGGGCAACGCAGCGTTTGAGGGATTATATCATCAAGGGGTTTACTTTGAACGATGAGCGATTCAAGAGCGGCTCATCCATGAATTACTTCCGAGAACTGTTAGACAGGATTCGAGAGATTCGCTTGTCAGAACGGCTTTTCTATCAACAAATCAAGGATATTTACGCCACTAGTATTGATTATGACCCGTCCGATGAAATGACCCTTGCCTTTTATAAAGAGGTACAAAACAAACTTCTTTGGGCGGTTAGTGGTAAAACTGCAGCGGAGTTGATCTATTATCGGGCAAATGCCGCATTGCCGCAAATGGGACTGACATCAACATCTCTGCCTAACAAGATTCGTAAAGCAGATGTGGAAATTGGAAAGAATTACTTGAATGAAGAGGAGATTGGGCTTTTGAAATTAATTGTAGAACAATTCCTCGCTTATGCAGAGACTCAAGCAATACAACACAAACCAATGTATATGCGGGATTGGATTGAGAAACTGAAGCAGGTACTTACGATGAATGACAAAAATATATTGGAACACGCTGGGTCTATTTCTCATAAATTGGCACTGCAAAAAGCCGCTAATGAGTATGACAAATACAAGGAGGTACAAAAACAGTTGGAGCGATTGGAAAGCATCAAAGAGTTAGAGAAGGATATTCAAAAACTGAATACAAATAAGAGAAAAAAGAAATAGTCTAAATCTTAAATTATAACAGAGACTGAAAAGGATTGGTCTCTGTTATAATACTTCTGAATATTTTGGTTGTTAACAAAATTTCCGTAACCATTCTATTTTCCGCCTTGACATAAGTTGTTAGCCGCCATATCTTT
>ENA-OXTU01000430-OXTU01000430.1-human-gut-metagenome-genome-assembly--contig:-NODE-430-length-12687-cov-17.379196_pt1 | contig 12687 bp, 6 predicted proteins | sample MGYA00249344_ERZ652650 | MGnify/ENA primary metagenome ERZ652650 (study PRJEB26925, sample SAMN05826532) | human gut metagenome | biome: ENVO:2100002; feature: ENVO:00000062; material: ENVO:00002003...
TTGCCTCTTGTCTCGTGGGCTCGGAGATGTGTATAAGAGACAGCCTATATCAATGAGGTACAAAAGGAAATTGGCAGCACGGTCAAGGTGCAGGGCTTTATCGAGAACCTGCGCAACAGCAAATATATGGCCTTCATCGTGCTGAAGGATATTACCGGCAAACTTCAGATCACCGTCGAGAAGGAGGACCACCCTGAGCTGGTGGACACCATCGACAAGCTGACCCCGGACTCTGTCATCACCGTCACCGGCAAGGTGATGGAGAACGACTACGTCAAGATGGGCGGCATCGAGATGATCCCCGAGGCCATCGAGATCGAGAGCATCGCCGACGCGCTGCCCATCGTCCGCAAGGAGATCGCCGCCACCAAGAAGAAGAAGGCTGTGGAGCGTTCCAGTATCGACCAGCGCATCGACTACCGCTGGATCGACCTGCGCACCGATGAGAACCAGCTGATGTTCAAGGCACAGAGCTGCTTCGTCAACGCCATGCGTCAGTTCCTGCTCGAGCGCAGCTTCATCGAAATCCACACCCCGAAGCTCATCGCTGCCGCCAGCGAGAGCGGCTCTGAGGTGTTCAAGGTGGACTACTTCGACCGCAACGCCTATCTGGCCCAGAGCCCTCAGTTCTATAAGCAGATGGCCATGGCCGCCGGCTTCGAGCGCATCTTTGAGACCGGCCCCGTCTTCCGCGCGGAGAAGAGCTACACCAACAAGCACTCCACCGAGTTTTCCGGCTTTGACCTCGAGTTCAGCTACATCACCTCTTACAAGGACGTTATGAAGATGGAGGAAGAGCTTCTGACTGCCGGCCTGAAGGCCGTCAAGGAGCAGTACGGTGAGCAGATCAAGGAGCTGTTTGGTCTGGAAGTCGTAGTCCCCACCACGCCGTTCCCTGTGGTCAAGCTGGCCGACCTGTACAAGGCTCTGGAAGAGGAGTTCGGCTACACTGTCGATGAGAGCGAGAAGGGCGACCTGACCACCGAGGCCGAGCGCCTGAGCTACGACTGGGTCAAGAAGCACTACGGCCACGAGTTCCTGTTCATCACCGACTACTCCGCCGAGAAGCGTGCTTTCTACCACATGCGCGACGAGAACGGCGTGCCGCAGGGCTACGACCTCATCTGGCGCGGCGTGGAGATCACCACCGGCGCACAGCGTGAGCATCGCTACGACGTGCTGAAGAAGCAGGCAGAGGAGAAGGGCCTGGCCGATGACGTCAAGTTCTATCTGGAGTTCTTCCAGTACGGCTGCCCTCCGCACGGCGGCTTCGGTCTGGGTATCGACCGTCTGACCATGCTGCTCTGCGGCCAGTCCATCAAGGACGCCGAGTTCCTGTTCCGCGGCCCCAACCGTCTGACTCCGTAAGGAATGAAACCTCTCCGTCAATGCTTCGCATTGCCACCTCTCCTATCGAGGAGAGGCCTTGACATTTCGTAAAGCTTTGTCTCTTCGCCAGAGGCTCCCCTCGGTAGGGACAACAACGACGACCGCCGCCAGTGGCGGAAACAGGGAGTCGTTGTTGGGGCAGCGGCCAGTAAGACGCGCGCAATGCGCAGCGGATGCTGGGTGCCGCAACCCGGCCTTGTTGAGCGATAGCGAGACTGAGAGGTTATGACCTATAACAAAAGCCAGCGCACATTCCGTGCGCTGGCTTTTCTGCATTTTACAGCTTACTGGATGCCGGTGACCTTGTAGTCCTGTGCCTCGACGGCGTTCTTGAGCACGTCGTCGGCGACCTCGGCGTTCAGGGTGACGATGGCGGTGCCGGCCTCGTGGCTCACGACAGCCTCGTCCACCTCGGGCAGGGCTTCCAGAGCCTTCTTCACGCGGGCTTCGCAGTGGCCGCACATCATGCCTTCCACTTTCAGGGTCTTCTTCATGGTATTATCCTCCGTTTTGACTTCGGGCGCTTCGGCGTCCGATTTTTTGTTATTTTCAGCCGCAGACTGCACCGGGGCAGCAACGGGAGAAGCGGTTTTGTGGTCGTGCCTGGTGCTGTGCAAATCGAACAGGTTCAGCCGCAGGGCGTTGCTCACGACGCAGAAGCTGGACAGGCTCATGGCAGCAGCACCGAACATGGGATTCAGCGTCAGGCCGAAGGGGATGAACAGACCAGCCGCCAGCGGGATGCCGATGATATTGTAGATGAACGCCCAGAACAGGTTCTCATGGATGTTCCGCAGGGTGGCGCGGCTGAGGCGGATGGCCGCAGGCACGTCCGAGAGCTTCGAGTTCATCAGCACGACGTCGGCGGCGTCAATGGCCACGTCGGTGCCTGCGCCGATGGCAATGCCGGTGTCGGCACGGGTGAGGGCGGGAGCGTCGTTGATGCCGTCACCCACCATGGCCACCTTGCCGCTGGCCTGCAGCTGGCGGATGACGGCCTCCTTGCCGTCGGGCAGGACGCCCGCGATGACCTCGTCCACGCCCGCCTGCCTGCCGATGGCGTCGGCGGTGCGCTGGTTGTCGCCGGTGAGCATCACGACCCGGATGCCCATGTTCTGCAGCTGACGGATGGCTTCGGGGCTGTCCTCCTTGATGGTGTCGGCCACGGCGATAACGCCCAGCAGACGGCCTGCGCCGCCGAAGAAGAGGGGAGTCTTGCCCTCAGAGGCCAGCTTTTCAGCCTGCTGTGCCAGTGCGGCGGGCAGGGTGAGCTTGGTCTGGATGAAGGCGGCATTGCCGGCATAAATGTCCATGCCGTCCAGCTTGGCCGCCAGACCATTGCCCGGCAGGGCCGCGAAGTCAGTGACTTCCGGGGGAGTGATGGCCTTTGCCTCGGCGTCGGCCAGAACTGCCTTTGCCAGAGGGTGCTCGCTGCGGCTTTCCAGCGCTGCGGCCAGCGTCAGAAGCTCCGTCTCGGAGACACCCTCAGCGGGCAGCAGGTCGGTGACGCGGGGTGCGCCCTCGGTGATGGTGCCGGTCTTGTCCAGCGCCACGATCTGGGTGCGGCCTGCGGCTTCCAGCGAGGCGGCAGTCTTGAAGAGGATGCCGTTTTTTGCGCCGAGACCATTGCCCACCATAATAGCCACAGGTGTTGCAAGGCCCAGTGCGCAGGGGCAGCTGATGACCAGAACGGAGATGCCGCGTGCCAGCGCATAGCCCAGCTCATGGCCCAGCAGCAGCCAGACGATGGTGGTCACGACGGCAATGGAGATGACCGCCGGGACGAAGAAGCCCGACACGGTGTCAGCGATTTTTGCGATAGGAGCTTTGGTGGCGGCGGCATCGCTGACCATCTTGATGATCTGAGCCAGCGTGGTATCCTCGCCCACGCGGGTAGCCTCACAGCGGAGGAAGCCCGACTGATTGGTGGTGGCGGCGCTGACTTTGTCGCCGACGGCCTTGTCCACCGGGATGCTCTCACCGGTCAGGGCGCTCTCGTTGACTGCACTGGTGCCTTCCAGCACTACGCCGTCCACCGGGATATTCTCGCCGGGGCGGACCACAAAGACGTCGCCCTTCTGCACGTCGGCGATGGCCACGGTCACTTCCGCGCCGTCCCGCACCAGCGTGGCGGTCTTGGGGGCCAGCTTCATCAGGCTCTTGAGGGCGTCGGTGGTCTTGCCCTTGGAGCGGGCTTCCAGCATCTTGCCCACCGTGATGAGGGTCAGGATCATGGCGGCAGACTCGAAGTAGAACTCCATCATATAGTGCATGACGAGCTCGTCGTTGCCATCCACCTGGGCACGGGTCATGGCGAAGAGGGCGTAAGTGCTCCACACGAAGCTTGCCATGGAGCCGAGGGCCACCAGCGTATCCATGTTGGGTGCGCCGTGGATAAGGCCCTTGAATCCGTTGATGAAGAACTTCTGGTTGATGACCATGACGATGCCCGCCAGCAGCAGCTGGACGAGGCCCATAGCGACGTGGTTGCCGTCAAACCAGTGGGGCAGGGGCCAGCCCCACATCATGTGGCCCATGGAGAAGTACATCAGCACCAGCAGGAAGCCCAGCGAGGCGATGAGACGGCGCTTGAGCTTCGGTGTCTCGCGGTCAGCCAGTGCATCGAGGTCGGCGCTGGCGTCCGAAGCTTTACTGGCAGAGGCATTCTTCGGGCTTGCGCCGTAGCCTGCCTCCTGCACAGCCGAGATGATGGCGGCAGGGGAGGCTGTGCCTTCCACGCCCATGGAGTTTGTCAGAAGGCTCACCGAGCAGCTCGTGACGCCCGGCACCTTCTTCACGGCCTTTTCCACCCGGGCAGAGCAGGCCGCGCAGCTCATGCCCGTGACATTGTATTGTTCCATTGCGGATTCCTTTCCCTCTTATAGGATGCCCGGAACGGGGTCATTTCATGAGCCGGGGCAGCAGCTGCAGCAGTTCGTCCAGCTTCTGCGTCTCGCCGGCTTTCAAATCGTCGGCCACGCAGGTGCGGATGTGCTGGCCCAGCAGCTCTTTGGAAAAGCCGTTCAGTGCAGCGTTCACCGCAGCCACCTGCACCAGAATATCGGCGCAGTAGACGTCCTTGTCCAGCATCGCGCGGATGCCGCGCACCTGGCCCTCAATGCGGCTCAGCCGGTTGGCAAGGGCGCGGTACTCCTCAGGGGTACGGTCCTTGTGGCGGCAGCAAGAGGGGGCAGTGTCCTTTTCGGCAGGCTCAGCGGCGCAGCAGCAGGTTTTTTTTTCAGCATCGGTCATAGCAGATAACTCCTTTCCGGGTGTATCGGTGTGAAAAGGAAATGTACCCTGTGGGGGTAAATCTCCCAACACTCTGATTTTACCACTTGGGGGTATCTGTTTCAAGTGGGTAGGAAATGCTAACTGTGAAAACTTTGTGAAAATAAAAGCCCCGAAATGCAGAAACGGGAGCCTCCCGGTGAAGGAAAGCTCCCGTTTCTGTTTAGGATAGGAAAGAGAATGTCATAAATAGGGGAGAGGGTCACAGATTGGTGTAACCCATCAGATAGCGGTCCACCTCGGCGGCGCAGTCGCGGCCCTCCCGCAGGCCCCAGACCACGAGGCTCTGGCCTCGGCGCATATCGCCGCAAACAAAGACCTTGTCTACATTGGTGCGGAAGCCATGGTCGGCCACATTGCCCCGGGCGTTCCGCTCCACGCCGAACGCCTCGGCCACATAGTCCTCGCAGCCCACGAAACCGGCGGCGATAAAGGCCAGCTGGCAGTCGTAGGTGAACTCTTCGCCGGTGGGTACCATGCTGGTACGGCCGGTGTCGGGGTCACGCTGGGGCTTGAGATAGGAGATGACCGCGCCGGTCAGGTTGCCGGCGTCGTCCTTCAGAAACTCTTTGACGGTGGTCTGGTAGACGCGGGGGTCTTTGCCGAACTTGGCAAGACACTCAGTCTGGCCGTAGTCCACCTTCAGCACCTTGGGCCACTCGGGCCAGGGATTATTCGCGGCCCGTTCTTTCGGGGGCTGGGGCATCATTTCCAGTGCCACGAGGTCGGTGCAGCCCTGCCGCAGGGCGGTACCCTGACAGTCGTTGCCGGTGTCGCCGCCGCCGATGACGAGGACATTCCTGCCTGCCGCGTTGATGGCCCTGCCGTCGGCAAACTTGCTGTCCAGCAGACTCCTGGTCACGCTGGTGAGGTAGTCTACCGCGAGGTACACGCCCTTCGCGTCGCGGCCGGGGACGTTCAAATCGCGGGCTTTCTTAGCGCCGCAGCAGAGTACGATGGCGTCATAGCTGTTCAAAATCTCAGCGGCATCCACAGCCCCGCCCACATCCATGTTGGTGCGGAACTCAACGCCCTCAGCCTGCATGATCTTGATGCGGCGCTCGATGACGGATTTGTCCAGCTTCATGTTGGGGATGCCGTACATCAGCAGACCGCCCACACGGTCAGCCCGCTCGAAGACGGTGACGGCATGACCCCGGATGTTGAGGTATTCGGCCACCGACAGGCCCGAAGGGCCGCTGCCGATGACGGCCACGCTCTTGCCGGTGCGGGCCGGAGGCGGGGCGGCGTGGAGCCAGCCCTTGGCGTAGCCCGTCTCCACGATGGCGTGTTCGTTCTCCCGGACAGTGACGCTGCTGCCGGTGACGTCGCCGCAGGTGCAGGCGGCCTCACACAGGGCAGGGCAGACCCGGCTCGTGAACTCCGGGAAACGGTTGGTGGTGCGCAGGCGGCGGAGTGCCAGCTCCCATTTGCCCTGATAGACCAAATCGTTCCACTCGGGGATGAGGTTGTTCAGCGGGCAGCCGGAGGCCATGCCGCCGATCATCATGCCCGCCTGGCAGAAGGGGACGCCGCAGTCCATGCAGCGGGCTGCTTGGGTCTGCTGCTCCTCCCGGGAGAGCCAGATGTGAAATTCGTTAAAGTTTTCAATGCGCTCCAGCGGCGGAACATCCGTGCTGGTCTTGCGCGTGTAATCCATAAAACCAGTGAGTTTTGCCATGATGTTCCCCTCCTTACTTGTTCTTCTGCACGGCGTAGAATGCTTCGATCTGCGCCTGCTCGCCGTCGAGTCCGCGCTCTTCCATGGAGGCGATGACCCGCAGCATATGGTCGTAATCGTAGGGGAGGACTTTCTTAAATTTGGGCAGGAACTCGCTGAAATTGTCCAGGATCTCCTTGCCGCGGGGCGAGCCGGTCAGCTCGACGTGCTCCCGGATGAGCTCTTTCAGGGTGGCGACGTCGTACTTGTGCTCCACCGGCTCGAGGCTGACGGTCTCCTTGTTCACTCGCTGGTAGAAGTCCCAGTTCTCATCCAGCACATAGGCGATGCCGCCGGTCATGCCGGCTGCAAAGTTCTTGCCAGTCTGGCCCAGAACGACGACGGTACCGCCGGTCATGTACTCGCAGCCGTGGTCGCCCACGCCCTCGACGACGGCCACAGCGCCCGAGTTGCGGACGCAGAAGCGCTCACCGGCCACACCGGAAACAAAGGCTTTGCCGCTGGTGGCACCGTAGAGTGCCACGTTGCCGATGATGATGTTCTCTTCGGGTTTGAAGGTGATGCCCTCGGGCGGGCGGACGACGAGCTTGCCGCCGGAGAGGCCCTTGCCCATGTAGTCGTTGCAGTCGCCGGTCAGCTCCAGCGTCAGACCCTTGGGAATAAATGCGCCGAAGCTCTGGCCGCCTGCACCGGTGCAGTGGACGGTGTAGACGTCATCGGGCAGGTCGCTGCCGTACTTGCGGGTGATCTCGCTGCCGAAGATGGCACCAAAGGCGCGGTCGGTGTTGGAGACATCCAGCTTCACGCTCTGAGGGGTCTTGCTGCTGAGCTTGAATTTCTTCATCAGCACCTTCATGTCCAGAGTGTCTTCCAGATGGAAGTCGTAGGTGTCTTCCTTCTGGAAGTGGACATTGCTGTTGACGATGGCGGGGTTGTGCAGGATGCAGTCGAGGTCCATCTTGGACATCCGGCTGCTGGCAGGGGCAGACTTGACATGGAGCAGGTCGGTGCGGCCCACCAGCTCGTCGATGGTACGGATGCCCAGCTTTGCCATGTATTCGCGCAGCTCCTGCGCCACGAAGGTCAGGTAGTTGATGATATACTCGGGCTTGCCGCGGAAGTGCTTGCGCAGCTCGGGGTTCTGGGTGCAGATGCCCATGGGGCAGGTGTCGAGGTTGCAGACACGCATCATGACGCAGCCCATGGTCATCAGCAGAGAGGTGCCGAAGCCGAACTCCTCAGCGCCCAGCATACAGCTGATGGCCACATCGCGGCCGGAAAGCAGCTTGGAATCGCTCTCGATGCGCACACGGGTGCGCAGGCCGTTGAGGATAAGGGTCTGGTGGGTCTCGGCGATGCCAAGCTCCCAGGGCAGACCGGCATCTTTGATGGAGTTGCGGGGCGCTGCGCCCGTGCCGCCGTCGTAGCCGGAAACAAGGATGACCTGTGCGCCGCCCTTGGCGACACCGGCAGCGATGGTGCCGACGCCGGCCTCACTGACCAGCTTGACGTTGATGTTGGCGTGGCGGTTGGCATTCTTGAGGTCGTAGATAAGCTCTGCAAGGTCTTCGATGGAGTAGATGTCGTGGTGCGGCGGGGGAGAAATGAGGCCGACACCGGTAGTGCTGTGACGGGTCTTGGCGATCCACGGGTACACTTTTGCGCCGGGCAGATTGCCGCCCTCGCCGGGCTTTGCGCCCTGTGCCAGCTTGATTTGGATCTCCTCTGCCGAGACAAGATACTTGCTGGTGACGCCGAAGCGGGCGGAAGCCACCTGCTTTATCTTGGAATTGCTCTCGCTGTGGTAGCGCTCTTCGGGTTCGCCGCCCTCGCCGGTGTTGCTCCGGCCGCCGAGGCGGTTCAGCGCGATGGCGATGGTCTCGTGGGCCTCGCTGCTCAGTGCGCCGTAGCTCATGGCAGCGGCCTTGAACCGCTTGACGATGGAGCTCACCGGCTCTACCTCGTCCAGCGGGATGCCGCCGTCGGGGGCATAGTTGAAGTCCAGCAGACTGCGCAGATGGACGCCGTTCTGGCCCATGTTGTCCACGGTGTGGGTGAACTGCTTGAAGGTGTCGTAGTCACCGGTGAAGCAGGCTTTCTGGAACAGGTGGATGGTCTGGGGATTGAAGAGGTGCTCTTCCTTGCCGCTGCGGAACTTGTGGGCGCCGCCGTCTTCCAGCTGCATGTTGATGTCAAGGCCCAGCGGGTCGAAGGCTGCGTTGTGCAGGGCCTCCACGTCAGCCTGAATGTCCTCGAGGCCGATGCCGCCCACACGGCTCACCGTGCCGGTGAAATACTTGTCGATGACGTCCCTGGAGATGCCGACGGCCTCGAAGATCTGGCTGCTCTGGTAGCTCTGGATGGTGGAGATGCCCATCTTGGAGGCGATCTTCACAATGCCGCCCAGCACAGCCTTGTTGTAGTCGTCCACGGCGGCGTAATAATCTTTGTCCAGCAGGCCGTCGTCGATGAGCTGGCCGATGGTCTCATGGGCCAGATAGGGGTTGACGGCACAGGCACCGTAGCCCAGCAGAGCGGCAAAGTGATGCACTTCATGGGGCTCTGCACTCTCGAGGATGAGAGCCAGCGCGGTGCTCTTCTTGGTGCGGATGAGGTACTGGGACACCGCCGACACCGCCAGCAGGCTGGGGATGGCCACATGGTACTCGTCAATGTCCCGGTCGGACAGGATGATGATGTTGGCACCCTCTTTATAGGCGCGGTCTACCTCCAGAAAAACGCGGTCGATGGCCTTTTCGAGGCTGGTGTTCTTGTAGTAGTTGATGGAGACAGTGGAGACTTTGAAGCCCGGGACGTTCATGTACTTGATGCGGAGAAGGTCAGTGGACGTGAGGATGGGATTGTTGACCTTGAGCACCTTGCAGTTTTCGGGCTTGTCTTCCAGCAGGTTGCCGTGTGCGCCCACATAGACGCTGGTGGAGGTGACGACCTTCTCGCGGATGGCGTCGATGGGCGGGTTCGTCACCTGAGCAAAACGCTGCTTGAAGTAGTTGAAGAGCGGCGGGTGCCGGCCGCTGAGGACGGCAAGCGGGGTATCGGTACCCATTGCGCCGGAAGGCTCTGCGCCCTGACGTGCCATGGGCAGGATGAGGGTGCTGATGTCCTCATACTTGTAGCCGAACACCTTCTGCAGGCGCAGCAGGTCGTCGCCGGTGTAGCTGGGGGTCTTGATGTTGGGGATCTTGAGGTCCTTCAGCTGGACGAGGTTGCGGTCGATCCACTCGCCGTACGGCTCACGGCTGGCGTAGTATTCCTTCAGCTTCTCGTCGTCCACGACTTCGCCCTTGACGGTGTTCACCAGCAGCATCTTGCCGGGGCGGAGACGGTCTTTGACCAGAATGTTCTCCGGCTCACAGGGCAGCACGCCCACCTCGGAGGAGAGGATCATCCTGCCGTCTTTGGTGATGTAGTAGCGGCTGGGGCGCAGACCGTTGCGGTCCAGCACAGCGCCCACCACGTCGCCGTCGGAGAAGAGGATGGCCGCAGGGCCGTCCCAGGGTTCCAGCATGGTGGCGTAATACTGGTAGAAGTCCCGCTTTTTCTGGCTGATGTTCTTGTTGTTCTCCCAGGGCTCCGGGATGGTGATCATGACGGCCAGCGGCAGGTCCATGCCGTTCATCACCATGAACTCGAGGGCGTTGTCCAGCATGGCGGAGTCGGAGCCGGAGGTGTTGATGATGGGCAGGATCTTGTTCATGTCCTCCTTCATGATGGGGGAGGAGATGGTCTCTTCACGGGCCAGCATGGCGTCGGTGTTGCCCTTGATGGTGTTGATCTCGCCGTTGTGGAGGATGAAGCGGTTGGGGTGGGCTCGCATCCAGCTGGGGTTGGTGTTGGTGGAAAAGCGGCTGTGGACCATGCCGATGGCGGATTCATAGTCCTCGTCCTGCAGATCGAGGTAGAACTGGCGCAGGTCGTGGACGAGGAACATGCCCTTGTACACGATGGTGCGGCTGGACAGGCTGGGGACATAGGTGCCGTTGCTGGCCTGCTCGAAGACCCGGCGGACGATGTAGAGCTTGCGGTCAAAGTCGATGCCCTTGCTCACCTTGGCGGGCTTTTTGATGAAGCACTGCCAGATGGCGGGCATACAGTCGCGGGCTTTCTGGCCCACGGCGTCGGGGTCTACAGGCACTTCGCGCCATGCCAGAAACTCGAGGCCCTCTTTGCGGGTGACAAGCTCAAAAAGCTTCATGGCCTGAGCGCGCAGATGCTCGTTCTGGGGGAAGAAGAACATGCCTACGCCGTATTCGCGCTCGTTGCCAAGGCGGATGTTCAGCTCGTCGGCCACCTTGGCAAAGAAGCGGTGGCTGATCTGCAGCATGATGCCCACGCCGTCGCCGGTCTTGCCCTCGGCGTCCTTGCCGGCGCGGTGCTCAAGGCGCTCCACGATGGACAGCGCGTCGCTGACGGTCTGGTGGCTCTTGCGGCCCTTGATGTCCACGACGGCACCGATGCCGCAGGCGTCGTGCTCGAACCGGGGGTCATAGAGGCCCAGAGGCCCTTTTTGCTCCGTGAAATTTTCCATAGACTTTCCCATCCTTTTTTCGATTTTCCGGAGAATATCCTGACAATGCTGCGGCACATTCCGCAGCGTCCCTCTTATATGGTATAACAGAAAAGGCGCCCCAGATGGGTCGGCGAAGACTCATCTGGAACGCCCTTGTTCCGGATAACAAGAATATTATACAAAGGTGCTGAAAAAGATTCAAGTGACAGCTGCACCAAATGTGGGTACACGGCGACGGTTCTTCTTGTGAAAAACAGACACGCAGAGTAGGAAATAGTATGCCTTTTCCGGCTCAGTGCCGGCCCAGACAGGCGGCAAGATCGTCCTCCGGCGTGGTGATGGGCCGGAGGTCATACTTCTCCTGCAAAACAGCGGCCACCCCGGGGGAGAGGAAGGCGGGCAGGGTGGGGCCGAGACGGATGCCCCGGATGCCCAGCGCCAGCAGGGCCATCAGCACACAGACCGCCTTCTGCTCGAACCAGCAGAGGATGATGGAGAGGGGCAGCTCGTTGACCGAGCAGTCAAAAGCTTCGGCCAGACCCAGCGCAATCCGGATGGCACTGTAGGCGTCGTTGCACTGGTCCACGTCGAGGATGCGGGGCAGACCCGCCACCGTACCCAGCGGCAGGTCGTTGAGCCGGAACTTGCCGCAGGCCAGCGTCAGGATGACGGTGTCGGGCGGGGTCAGCTTGGCAAAATCCGTGTAGTACCGGCGGGAGGGGCGGGTGCCGTCGCAGCCGCCGATGAGGAAAAAGTGCCGGATGGCACCCTCGTGGACGGCTTGGACGATCTCCTCCGCATGGCTCAGTACAGCATGGTGGGCAAAGCCGGTGGCGACCACACTGCCGCCGTTCATGCCCGGGATGAGGGTGTCCTCCGGGTAGCCGCCCAGCTCAAGCGCCTTGGCGATGACCGGCGAAAAATCCCGGTCCTCCCCGATGTGGGTGACGCCGGGATAGGAGACGACAGAGGTGGTGAATACCCGGTCGGCATAGCTGGGCCGGAGGGGCATGATGCAGTTGGTGGTGAAGAGCACCGGTGCAGGGATGTCCTCAAACTCCCGCTGCTGGTTCTGCCATGCGGTGCCAAAGTTGCCTTTCAGATGAGGAAAGCGCTTTTTCAGCTCCGGGTAGCCGTGGGCAGGCAGCATCTCGGAGTGGGTGTAGACATTGATGCCCTTGCCCTCGGTCTGCTCCAACAGGCACTTGGCGTCGTAGAGGTCGTGGCCGGAGATGACGATGAAAGGCCCTTTCTCGATGGTCAGGGACACCTCCACCGGCTCCGGGTCGCCAAACGCGCCGGTGTTGGCCTTGTCCAGCTCAGCCATGACCCGGTAGGCCATCCGCCCGGTGTCCTCCACCAGCTGGAAGAGCTTGTCCTTGTCCCGCTCCTGTGCGATGGCCCGCAGCGCCGTGCAGAAAAACAGGTCGATCTCGCCATCGGTATAGCCCAGCACCCGCGCGTGGTAGGAGTAAGCTGCCATGCCGCGCAGCCCAAAGAGGACAAAGGAGCACAGGCTCTTCCGGTCGGGGTCCGGCTCCTGCCACAGCTTCTGCATATCGTAGTCGGACACTGGTGCAGGTGCAGGGCTGGCCGAGGCAAAGGCTTCCTGCTTGGCCTTCCAGACCTTATCGGTCAGCTGCGCCACCGTCTGGGGGTCGAAATCAACATTGGTGATGGTGGTGAACAATCCTTCCGTCAGCAGGAGTGCCTGCGGGGGCTGGATGGGTCTGCCGATGTCCAGCAGCAGGGCTGTCTCTTATACACATCTCCGAGCCCACGAGACAAGAGGCAA
>ENA-OXTU01000459-OXTU01000459.1-human-gut-metagenome-genome-assembly--contig:-NODE-459-length-11986-cov-6.644623_pt1 | contig 11986 bp, 9 predicted proteins | sample MGYA00249344_ERZ652650 | MGnify/ENA primary metagenome ERZ652650 (study PRJEB26925, sample SAMN05826532) | human gut metagenome | biome: ENVO:2100002; feature: ENVO:00000062; material: ENVO:00002003...
CGCACCTCGCTCGCCGTATCGGCACTTAGAATTATGCGGTATTGCCTTAGTTGTTTCAGTCGTTCGGGCGCTCTAAATCCGGGTACTGCACATCCCACAAAAACAGCCCCCTGGCGGGCAGCGTGGGGCCGGCCTGGCCGCGGTTCCTGCTTTGCAGCAGAGCGGGCACAGCGGCCGGATTCATTTTGCCAAGGCCCGCCTGCAGCACCGTACCGGCCAGAATGCGCACCATGTTGTACAGGTAGCCGTCCGCTGTTACGGACAGGGTATACAGCTCGCCATCCTGCTGCACGGTGCAGGCGGTAATGGTGCGCACCGTATCGCCGTGGGCTGCGGCTGAAGAACCCGAAGCGCACAGCGCCAAAAAGTCATGCCTGCCAACAAAATAGGCAGCCGCCGCCTGCATGGCGGCAAGGTCCAGCGGGCCGTTGACCCGGTGGCAGGTCTCATAATCAAAGGGATCATCCACCGCGCTGCACCGCAGGCGGTAGTGGTAGGTTTTGGCGTGGGCGGCATAGCGGGCATGGAAATCATCCGGCACCTGCTGCGCTGCCAGTGCCCGCACATCCATGGGCAGGCGGGCGTTCAACGCCAGCGGGATGCGCTGCACCGGGATGCGGCCATCATAATGGAAGTTCAGGGCAAACCGCCGGGCATGCACCCCGGCATCGGTGCGGGAACAGCCCTTTACATCGGGCCGGGTGCCAAACACGCTCTGCATAGCATCCTGCACCACCGCACACACCGTAACCCCATTGGGCTGCACCTGAAACCCCGAATAATTTGTGCCCTTGTAGGCAAGCCAGAGGAGAATATTCATGGGACACCTTTTGAGTTAGGAGGTAGGAGTGAGGAGTTTTTGGTGTGCGCTGGCGCGCACATTTTGAATATCAGCTTTTCCCCTATTCCAAAATTGCGGCGCAAACCGCACCTTCAATTCCTAACTCCTACTTCCTAACTCCTACCTAATTTCAAATTCCCGCCATGAGCCAGCGGGTGGAGAGGATGACGGCGAGGCAGAGGGTGAGAACAACGGCGCATTTTACGTCCAGCGCGCCGAACTTGAGCACCTTCAGGCGGGTGCGGCCCTCGCCGCCGTGGTAGCAGCGGCATTCCATGGCCATGGCAAGCTCGTCCGCACGGCGGAACGCGCTGATGAACAGGGGGATCAGCACCGGCACCAATGCCTTGATGCGGTCCATGAACTTGCCGTTATCCAGCATTGCGCCGCGGGCTTTCTGGGCGTTCATGATCTTTTCGGTCTCATCGATCAGCAGCGGGATAAACCGCAGGGCGATCGTCATCATCATGGCAAGCTCATGCACCGGCAGGTGCAGCTTGGCAAAGGGTTTCAGCAGCGCTTCAATGGCATCCGTCAGCACAATGGGGCTGGTGGTGTAGGTCAACAGGCTGGTGCCGGCGATCAATGCCACAATGCGCACCGCCATCAGCACCGCATAGCTCACCCCCTCGCGGTAGATGTGGATAAAGCCAAAGTGTACCAGCGGTTCGCCCTCACCAGTGATGAAGAACAGGTTGAGTACCGCGGTGAACAGCACAATGGGAACGATCGGCTTTAAGCTCTTGACGATCAGCTTGATAGGAATCTGCGCCACTTTGTACAGCAGAGCCAGCAGCGCCAGCGAAAGCGCAATGCCCAGCGGGTTGGACGCCATAAACAGCACAATGATGTAGGCAATGGTGGCAATAATTTTCAAGCGCGGGTCGCAGCGGTGCACCACCGAGTTGCCGGGGAAGTGCTGGCCAATGGTAATATCACGCAGCATCAGTCAGCGCCCCCTTCCTGTACGGTTTTGTGGTTCTGCGGCAGCGGAACGGCTTTGTCCGGGTGTTTGGCGTTCCAGGCTTTCAGCACGGTTTTGACCGCATAGGGCACGGTGTACACATCCGTGTCGATCTCCATGCCCATTGCTTTCAGCATCAAAAACACCTGGGTGACCTGCGGAACGGAAAGCCCCAGTTCCAGCAGCTCCGGTGCGCGGGCAAAGACCTTTTCCACCGTGTCATACATGGCCACTTTCGCCTTGCTCATCACCAGCACGCGGTTGGCATAGCGGGCAATATCTTCCATCGAGTGGCTGACCAGAATGACCGTGATGCCGGTCTGCTCGTGGTAGTTGCGGATCTGGCTCAGGATGGTATCGCGGCCTTCGGGGTCAAGGCCTGCTGCGGGTTCGTCCAGCACCAGGATCTTGGGCTCCATGGCCATAACGCCCGCAATGGCAACGCGGCGCTTTTGCCCGCCGGAAAGTTCAAACGGGCTTTTTTGCAGCAGCGCTTCATCCAGGCCAACAAACTCTGCCGCGCGCTTGACGCGGCGGGTGATCTCTTCTTCATCCAAGCCCATGTTGCGCGGGCCATAGGCGATATCCTTCCAGCAGGTTTCTTCAAACAGCTGGTATTCCGGGTACTGCATGACCAGCCCCACAAGGAAGCGGAAATCCCGCAGGTTTTCGCCCTCCGCCCACATATCGCGGCCATCAATAATGATCTTGCCGCTGGTGGGGCGGTTCAGGCCGTTGAAATGGGCGATCAGCGTGGATTTGCCGGACCCGGTCGAGCCCATCACACCGACAAAATCACCTTTTTCAATCGAGAAGCTCACATCATCCAGCGCTGCGGTTTCGTCCGGCATGCCGGCGTTATACACATAGCGCAGATGTTCCACTTTAATGATCTCTGACACGTTACATTCCTTCCCGCACGGTACCGCCCCGGTCCCTCTTTTGCCGGGTGCAGTCTGTGCCTTTTCTGGTTGGGGAAAATTGGTTGTTTGGGTTTTCTCGCAGAAGCGGCGGGGGCGGGTGCCCCCGCCCTACAAGGGTGTTGCCGCCCAAAAGCACGGCATTTTATTTCAGCAGGTCAAAAATGGCCTTGGCGCATTCTTCGGGGGTAATGATGTTTTCCGGCATAGGCAGGCCGGCGGCGGCCAGTTCATCCCGCAGCTCGGTGGCCTGGGGCACATCCAGGTGGTAGCCATGCAGCCGCTTGGTCTGGCTGAACACCTGTTTGGGGGTGCCCTCCATCACAATGCGTCCGCGGCTCATGACCAATATGCGGTCGGCCTGGGCGGCTTCCTCCATATAGTGGGTAATGGACACAATGGAAATGCCTGCATCCCGCAGGTTGCGGATGGTTTTCATTACCTGGGCGCGGCCGCGGGGGTCCAGCATGGCAGTGGATTCATCCAGAATCAGGCAGTCCGGCCGCATGGCAATCACGCCCGCGATGGCAACGCGCTGCTTTTGACCGCCGGAAAGCTTGTGCGGCGCTTTATTGCGCTGTTCATAGATCCCCGCCAGCTTCATGGCGTCATCCACGCGGGTGCGCATTTCCCCGGTGGGCACGCCAAGGTTTTCCAGCGCAAAGGCAACGTCCTCTTCCACCACGGTGGCAACGATCTGGTTGTCCGGGTTCTGGAACACCATGCCCACTTTCTGGCGAATGTCGTACAGCTTTTCATCGGTACGGGTGTCCATATCCTCCACCAGCACGGTGCCGCTTTCCGGCAGCAGAATGGCGTTAAAATGCTTGGCCAGGGTCGATTTGCCGCAGCCGTTGGCACCCAGCACAGCCACAAACTCGCCGCGGTGTACTTCCATCGACACCCCGTCCACAGCAAAGTTCGGCTGCTCCGTATCATACCGGAACCGCACATCCTGCGCCTGTAAAATATCGTTTTCTTTCATGTGGTATCCCCTATTCTGAATAATAGTGTGATCCAAAATTTTTAGTTAGGAGGTAAGAGTGAGGAGTTGAAAGGAGCTAAGGCAATACCGCATCATTCTAAGTGCCGATACGGCGAGCGAGGTGCGGCAGCTACTAAGCCAAAAGCGCAGATAATACTTTGTGTATTATCGAGCATTTTGGCAACGCAGATGCCGTACCGCAGCTGCCGGGGCGGTGCTTAAGCCGTCAGGCGGGAATTGTGCGGTGTTGCCTTTATAAAATCAGGCATAGTATTGAATATTAATATGTAAATGGTGCGGGAACATACAGGATACTCTGCTGCCGGGTGGAATATATGAAATGCGGGTACAGCACTGTGACATGGCGTTGCAGGGAAAAATGCAGCCGGAATGGGCATAACATACAAAAACAGAGCACAAAGATGTTGCAATATGCCAGATACGTACAAAATTCTGCAACTATTTTAGTCAAAATGCGCCTTGCTTTTCCTCCGGTTTTGCTATACCATAAAAACAATGAGCGGGAGCGAAAGAAGCATCACGACCTATAAAGAAGGAGAACCATTATGAAAAAAACATTAGCGTTGACCTTGGCAGCTGCAATGACCTTGAGCCTGGCTGCCTGCGGCAGTAGTGCATCCAGTGCCTCCAGTGCCGCAACATCCACGGAAAGCACATCTACCGATACTTCGGCAGCTACCTCTACGGCTGCTGAAAGCGGTACCGTTGAAAATAAGGAAAAGCCGCTGGTGTGGTTTAACCGCCAGCCTTCCAACAGCACCACAGGCGAGTTGGATACGGAAGCGCTGAACTTTAACGGCAATACTTATTATGTCGGTTTCGATGCCAACCAGGGTGCTGAACTGCAGGGCAAGATGATCGCAGATTACATTAAAGCACATGCTGACACCATCGACCGCAACGGCGACGGCGTTATCGGCTATGTTCTGGCAATCGGCGATATCGGCCATAATGACTCGATTGCCCGTACCCGTGGCGTTCGTAGCGCTTTGGGCACCGCAGTGGAAGGCAGCAACGGCATTGTTTCTGATCCTGTCGGTACCAATGCGGATGGTTCCGCTACCCAGGTTCAGGACGGTACCATTGATGTGGATGGCACGACTTTCGCCGTTCGTGAGCTTGCTTCTCAGGAAATGAAGAATTCCGCCGGCGCTACCTGGGATGCCGGCACCGCCAGCAACGCCATCAGCGCCTGGGCTTCTTCTCTGGGAGATTCCATCGATATCGTTATTTCCAACAATGACGGCATGGGCATGGCAATGTTTAACTCCTGGTCGCAGGAAAATGGCGTTCCCACCTTTGGCTACGATGCAAACGCTGACGCAGTTGCTGCCATTGCCGACGGTTACGGCGGAACGATCAGCCAGCACGCTGACGTGCAGGCCTACCTGACCCTGCGCCTGCTGCGTAATGCGCTGGACGGCGTGGACATCAACACCGGTATTGCCACTCCGGATGCCGCAGGCAATGTCCTGAGCAGCGATGTTTACTATTACAATGAGGACGAGCGTTCCTACTATGCTTTGAACGTGGCAGTCACGGCAGACAACTACACGGACTTCACCGACTCTACCAAGCCGTATGGGCCTGTTTCCAACCAGCTGGATGCCACTACCAGCCCGGAAAAGAGCGTTTGGCTGGATATCTACAACTCCGCGGATAACTTCCTGAGCGCTACTTACCAGCCCCTGCTGGAGAAATATGATGATCTGCTGAACCTGAAGATTGACTACATCGGCGGCGACGGCCAGACCGAGGCCAACATCACCAACCGCCTGGGCAATCCCAGCGCATACGATGCCTTTGCCATCAATATGGTTAAGACCGATAACGCTGCTTCGTACACTTCTCTGCTGAACCAGTGATCCAACGGCAACAGCAATAACTGACAGTTAAGTAACGGCAACGCTATTAGGGAGAATGTATTTCTCCATAGGGGAGAATGAAGTTTTCCCTAATAGCGTTTTTTTATGAAAACAGGTGAGCAGCCGTAGGGCAGTTTGCCAATTTGCAAGACGGGAGTGACGAGAATGGCAGAAGCGAAAGACGATATTGTCTTGTCAATTCGCGGTATGTGCAAGTCGTTTGGCCGCAACCGAGTACTTGATCATATCAATCTGGATGTAAAACGCGGTACAGTTATGGGGCTTATGGGCGAAAACGGCGCCGGTAAGTCTACCATGATGAAATGTCTGTTCGGTACTTATCAAAAGGATGAGGGCAAGATTTTCCTCAATGGCAAGGAGATCAGTTTTTCCGGCCCGAAAGACGCGCTGGAAAACGGAATTGCAATGGTGCATCAGGAACTGAACCAGTGCCTGGAGCGCAGTGTGATTGATAACCTGTTCCTGGGGCGGTACCCGGTCAACTCTATGGGCGTGGTTGACGAAGGGCAGATGAAGAAGAAAGCAGCCGATCTGTTCCGCAAGCTGGGCATGACTGTCAATCTGACCCAGCCCATGCGCAATATGTCGGTTTCGCAGCGGCAGATGTGTGAAATTGCCAAAGCCATCTCTTACAATGCCCAGGTCATCGTTCTGGATGAGCCGACTTCTTCGCTGACGGTGCAGGAAGTGAATAAACTCTTTGAGATGATGCGAATGCTGAAAGAACAGGGCATTGCGCTGATATACATCTCACATAAGATGGACGAAATTTTTGAAATTTGTGACCAGATTTCGGTTCTGCGTGACGGCAACCTGGTTATGACCAAGGACAGCAAGGACACCAACATGGGCGAGCTGATCACCGCCATGGTTGGCCGTTCGCTGGAAAGCCGCTTCCCGCCGGTGGACAATATCCCCGGAGATCCGATCTTGTCCATCCAGCATCTGTCCACCAAATATGCGCCTTATCTGCAGGATATCAGCTTTGATGTGCGCGAGGGCGAAATTTTTGGTCTGTATGGCCTGGTGGGCGCCGGACGTACAGAGCTGCTGGAAACCATTTTCGGCGTGCGTACCCGTGCGGCAGGGCGTGTGTATTTCCGCGACCACCTGATGAACTTCAACAATGCCCACGAAGCGATCGAGCATGGATTTGCCCTAATTACCGAGGAACGCAAAGCAAACGGCCTGTTCCTGAAGAGCGATTTGACATTCAATACTACCATTGCCAACCTGGACCAGTACAAAGGTGGCCTTGGGCTGTCAATGCCCAAAATGGTAAAAGCCACAAGCAAGGAGATCAAGGTCATGCACACCAAGTGCATGGGACCTGACGATATGATCACCAGTTTGTCTGGCGGCAACCAGCAAAAGGTCATTTTTGGCAAATGGCTGGAACGCGAACCCCAGGTCTTTATGATGGATGAACCTACGCGCGGTATAGACGTTGGCGCAAAGTACGAAATCTATGAGCTGATCATCAAGATGGCCAAACAGGGAAAGACGGTTATTGTTGTTTCCTCTGAAATGCCTGAGATTCTGGGTATCACCAACCGGATCGGCGTTATGTCCAACGGACATCTTTCCGGCATTGTGAATACCAAGGAAACAAATCAGGAAGAGCTTTTGAGACTCAGCGCAAAATACCTGTAATGGGGGATAATGATCTATGGCAACTGCAACACAAACTTCAAAAATTCTTTCGGCGGAGCAGGAAGCCAAGCTTCGCCAGCCAATCGATGAATATGTTGGGAAAATCCAGGCGCAGATCGATGAACTTCGTACTGACGGTACTGAAAAAGCTGTCAATATCCAGAATGAACTGGATAACCTGAAGCGCGACCGCATCTATACCGCGCAGGAAAAAACGGAACGTGAGACCAAACTGAAGGCTGAATTGGCAGCGGCCAAGGCAGTTGAAGAAAAAAACAAGGGCCAGATCAACAAGCTGATCGCTGATGCTGAAGCCTATTTGAAAGCCCATTATGACAGCGACTATTACCAGGCGGTGGTGGCCAGCTGCAAGCAGGAAAAGGTACAAGCCCAGCAGAAATATCAGGCAACTGTAGAACAGCTGAAAAAGGAACACGAGACGGCGCTTTCCAAGCTGAGCAATCAGCAGGAAATCAAGGACGAAAAGTATGTCCACAAGAACCGCCTGTTTGACGCCAAAATGCAGTTGGATAAGGACTGCCAGGCAATCAAGGACCGCCGGCATGCTGCGTTTGATTACAAATATCACCTGATCGATATGCTGCGCCTGTCCAAGTTTACGGTTGGCGAGTCTCTGGCGCAAAAGTGGGAAAACTACAAGTACACATTTAATCGCCGTGACTTTTTGCTGCGCAACGGTCTGTACATTGCAATCGTTATCATCTTTATTATACTGTGCCTGATTGCTCAGTTCGGCAAGAAAGTGCCGCTGCTTACCGTCAACAATATTTTGAACATTCTGCAGCAGGCTTCGCCGCGCATGTTCCTGGCTTTGGGCGTTGCCGGGCTGATCCTGCTGGCCGGCACGGACCTGTCCATTGGCCGTATGGTTGGTATGGGCATGACTGCCGCTACCATCATTATGCACAAGGGAATCAACACCGGTGCGGTTTTTGGCCATGTGTTTGATTTTACCGGGCTGCCGGTCGTTGCACGCGTTATTTTGGCGCTGCTTGTCTGCATTGTCCTGTGCACAGTCTTTACCACCATCGCAGGTTTCTTTACAGCCAAGTTCAAAATGCACCCATTCATTTCTACGATGGCGAACATGCTGGTCATTTTTGGCTTGGTCACCTATTCAACCAAGGGTGTTTCCTTTGGCGGTATCGAAGGCAACATCCCCAGCATGATCATCCCCAAGATTGGCGGTTTCCCCACCATTATCCTGTGGGCTATCGCAGCTGTGATCATTGTGTGGTTCATCTGGAACAAGACGACCTTTGGTAAAAACCTGTTCGCAGTCGGCGGCAACGCCGAAGCTGCTGCTGTTTCCGGCATCTCGGTATTCCGCGTTACGGTAGGCGCGTTTATTCTGGCAGGCATTCTGTATGGCTTCGGCTCCTGGCTGGAATGCATCCGTATGGTGGGCTCCGGCTCCGCTGCATATGGTCAGGGCTGGGAAATGGACGCCATCGCGGCCTGCGTTGTGGGCGGCGTTTCTTTCACCGGCGGTATCGGCAAGATTTCCGGCGTGGTTGTCGGTGTGTTCATCTTCACCGCGTTGACTTACTCTCTGACCACTTTGGGTATTGATACGAACCTGCAGTTCGTGTTCTCCGGCATCATCATTCTGGTTGCTGTTATGCTGGACTGCCTCAAGTACGTTCAGAAGAAATAATCTATACCGGCTGTACGGCAAAAATTCGGCTGTGTTTATAAAAAACAGGCTGAATTTCCGGCGCTCCGGTGCCTCCCGGCATAAACCGCAGCGTATCATCAGATAACACAAAAGCATGTGCATGACAAAACAAATCGAAAATTTTGGGTTTTCGAGGAGGGCGGGTGCACATGCTTTTATTTTTGACCCGCAAAATCTTTGCCGTATCCCCAAAACCGCTGCCTGTATGCAAGGCATTTGCCTTTACCCGGCGGTATGGTATAATTTGAGAAAGAAACCGGAAGGGAGGAGAGCGATGTGATCTATCTTTCGGAATTTTATTTTCCCAGCCAAAACAGCGAGGCTAACTACCTTGCCGAGTCGCCGCGGGCCAAAATGACCTGCTATGATTCTTTCTACCCCTTTGGCCTGTTTGCGGGCCGGGGCTTGAAAGCACTGGACCTGGCGGATGTGACCATTTTGTACGGCGGCAACGGCTCCGGCAAAACCACAGCGCTCAACGTGATGGCGGACGCTTTGCGCCTGCAGCGCGGGGCACAGTATAACCGCAGTGATTTCTTCCCGGATTATGTTTCCCTGTGCCAGTTCCACACCCTGCACGCCATCCCGGCGGGCAGCCTGATTTTGACCAGCGACGATGTGTTTGACTATATGTTGGATGTGCGCGCCATCAACGATAACATTGATACCCGCCGCGGCAGCCTGTTTGATGAATACACCGAGGCCCGCACCGCCAAATTCCAGATGCACAGCATGGAGGATTATGACCGGCTCAAGCAGGTCAGCGCGGCACGGCGCTATTCCAAATCTCAGGTGGCGCGCAAAACTTTGTCTCCCAACATCCGCACCCACTCCAACGGCGAAAGCGCCTTTTTGATGTTCCAGGAAAAACTGCGCGGGGATGCCCTTTATCTGTTGGATGAACCGGAAAACAGCCTTTCTGCCGCGCGGCAGATCGCTTTGGCGGATTTTTTGGCAGATTCGGCCCGGTTTTACGGCTGCCAGTTTGTGCTGGCCACCCATTCGCCGTTTTTGCTGGCAATCCCCGGTGCCCGCATTTATGATCTGGACAGTGACCCGGTGCGCACCCGCCGCTGGACCGAGCTGGAAAGCGTGCGGGATACCTTTGAGTTTTTCCAACAGCACAAGGAGGAGTTTTGATGGCGGAACGCCGATTTTATCAAGGGGAGACCTTTGCCAATTATGACCCCGGCGAGCTGCTGGAAAACGCCGAGTTCGAGGACTGTGTGTTTGACCACTGCCGCTGGCTGGGCACGCGGGTGCAGAACTGCCGCTTCAACGCCTGTACCTTTGACCACTGCAATTTTTCCGGCGTGGTGTTCAGCTTTACCACCATGAAAGATGCCTGGCTGCTGAACAGTGCGTTCCGCTCCATGGCGTGGGGCGGGCTGCAGGGCAAAAGCGGGGTGTTCCAGCCGTTTGGCAAAATCAAAAACTGCGCGTTCCGCTACAATGATTTTTCCGGCATGGCACTGAACGGCTTTGACTGGACCGGGGCGGAACTGCAGCAATGCACCTTTGATGATACCCGCCTTGCCGGGGCCAGCTTTTACGGCGTGCGGCTGGGCGGAACCCGGTTCACCCGCTGCGATTTGCAAAAAGCCGACCTGCGCACCGCCGAAGAATACGCCATTGATTTGGAGACCAACAAGTTGAAAGGCGCAAGGTTCAGCTTTCCTGATGTGGTAAGGTTACTGGATGGAACGGGGATTGTGATCGAGTGAGGCGCTTAAAACGACCCAACGTAAGGTGCTTTGATGAAAACCCAAATAGGAAATTGGCTTCCCTCTGAGGGGCCGTTCTCTTTATAATGCACTACCACCATTTGACCTGCCTCTTACCCGTTGGAACGCCCATTGTGCGCCCGCTAACCTGACGGGATAACGATTTTTAGAAAATGATAAACCGGGTAAAAAACCCAAAAACTCGCCCTGAATTTTTACAATTCGAAAATGGCGAAAATGTTGTGGAATTTTTTGGCGTGTGGTATAATAAATGAAATCGCGGTTTATGGTCGATTTTTCGGCCCGGCCGTATTTGATTAAAAAAGCAACGCGCGGCCGAACAGGCTGCCGGGTGCAGCCGGAAAATCCCCGGGTACGCCCATTTATAAGGAGGAACGAACGGAACATGCAGAAGAAAAAAATCACCGCATTCCTGCTGGCGCTGGCAATGGTGTCCGCTATGGCACTGCCCGTTTTTGCACAGGAGCCGAACCCGCAGGCTGAAACCGCTGCAAGCATTGCAGTGGTGGAAACTGCTACCCCGGAAACCGCAGCCACCGAGGAACCGAAAGTTGACGCTGAACCGGCAGAGGACAACGTGAAAGAGGACGCCGCTACCTATGATGCACCGCCGGAGAACGGCTGGTATCAGGAATACCCCGGCGGCCCCTGGTATTGGTACGAAAACGGCGTGCGCCAGGGCACCACTGGCCGCGGCAAGGAAATCTATGACCCCAAGAGCGATGCCTGGTACTGGCTGGATTCCGTCAATAACGGCGCAATGGCTGTCAGCAAGGATGTCTATCAGGACTCCAACGGCGGCAAGTGGGTCCGCTATGATGCCAACGGCCATATGATCAAGGGCTGGAATACCAACTCTCAGGGTACTTATTACTTTGACCTCATCACCGGCGCTATGGCAAAGGGCACCGTTGTGATCGACGGCATTACCTGCGTGTTTGATTACAACACCGGCATTCTGCAGTCCACCAACGTGGATGTGACCAAGTACCGCGAGATCAAGCGCACCAACTACTATGCTGACGGCAGCGTGATGAATACCCTGACCACCGATTACGATGCACAGGGCCGCCTGCTGAAAGAGCAGCGCCGCGATAAGTCCGGCAACCTGCAGGTTCAGGACGACTTCTATTATGAATACAACGGCATGCTGACCAAGCATACCCACCGCGAGTACGGCAACGACAACTACTCTTACGAGTATCGCTATGAGTATGATAAGAGCAACCGCCTGTCTCTTATACACATCCCGAGCCCACGAGACAAGAGGCA
>ENA-OXTU01000472-OXTU01000472.1-human-gut-metagenome-genome-assembly--contig:-NODE-472-length-11671-cov-7.819129_pt1 | contig 11671 bp, 10 predicted proteins | sample MGYA00249344_ERZ652650 | MGnify/ENA primary metagenome ERZ652650 (study PRJEB26925, sample SAMN05826532) | human gut metagenome | biome: ENVO:2100002; feature: ENVO:00000062; material: ENVO:00002003...
CACTATCCTCTTCGTCGGCAGCGTCAGATGTGTATAAGAGACAGCTCGCCTGCTATGCGATGATGGTCAACGGTGACACGCCATTCCGTACGGCCGCGCGCGATGAGGCCGAAGAAGTGAGTAGGCAGATGGGATTGCCTTCGCCGGATATGAAATATGGGGATGCGTGCGATGCGCTGCGATCCGGCGGCGTGCCGGTTGCGCCGGAAGACAAGGTGTTAGATACGATTGCCCGCGCCGCGATTTGCCTGACGGATGCTGGTTTCCCGCTACTGGCTCAGGATGCGGCTTGGATGCTTGGAATGCGCGATGGCGGTGATGTGATCGGCGCGGTTGCGATGAGCCTGCGTTTTGGAGCCGAAGGGCGTTCGAAGAACTAGCGCGACGACGCCGGGTGGGGTGTGCTGGGCGGTTTGACTGGCTGGCGGCTCGGGCTATGACTGGCTGGCGGCGTCTATGCGCGGGCAAATGGTGGTTTGGATGCGCTGTCTGCCGACCTGGCGCATGTTGACCAGACAGCGGCATTCCGGGGAATTTAAGGCGATTGCTATCCACAAATTTGCGATTGGCTGGGGCTGGTTGTATAGTTGAGAAGTTGTGTGTTCTGCCTTGCATTCAGTTGCGGGGCATCGAACGCGCAGACTTGCAAGTCAATAGTAATTATAGGGAGTCCATTATGGCAGCTCGTTGCGCAGTGTGCGGCAAGGGACCGCAGACCGGTTTCACCGTTTCGCACTCACATATTCGCAATAAGCGCACCTTCCGCCCGAACCTGCAGCCGGTTCGCACCACCATCGACGGCGAGAACGTTCGCGTTCGCGTTTGCGTCAAGTGCATCAAGGCTGGCAAGGTTCAGCGCGTTGAAGCGTGAATCGCGAAATAACAGCTTGAAACCCCGGTAGACCAATGGTCACCGGGGTTTTGCTTTATCTTGATCCCGCCAGGGCTTTAAGCGTTCGGATTTCTCCACTCGATGGAGAAATCTTCCCGCTTACAGTGGCGTTTGCGTCCGTATTCCTCCAGTAGGTGGAGGAATACTCCCATTGGTTGGCTGGTTTGCGTCCTGATTTCTCCAGCGACTGGAGCTTTTTGCCCGCTAAGGGGCTTGTGGACGGGGTGATTTCTCCAGTGGGTGGAGGTTTTTGCCCGCTGAGGGGCTGGTTTGCGTCCGTATTCCTCCAGCGAGTGGGGAATTTGGGCGGTTTGAGTCGTACCCAGTGGTAGAAGCCGCATCTGTCGGCATAACTGGGGAGAATGGTGCGTTATGAGCACCACACTGGAAACACCGATTTCATCAATCGAGAGCAACCGCCGCAGAGTCGGCGCGCTGAAATCGCTTGGTGTGGTGTCAGTTGGCGACGCCCTGACCTATTATCCGTTCCGCGTAACCGATCCGGTTCCCGCGCGCTCACTGCATGAAGCGAAAATCGGGGAGAAAATGGCGTTCGCCGCGCATGTGCTCGAAACGCGCGTTTTTCCCATGGCACGTCGAGGCTTCCGCCTGATCGCAACAGTCACGGACGACGATTTCGCAGCGCGTCGCAACACCCCAAAATCGTTGGCGTCGCTGGTCTTCTTTTCGTATCGCAAATCGTATGTTGACTGGGTGCAGCGCAAACTGCACGCGGGAGCGCTGCTCGTCGTCGCAGGCGAGCCAAGCGTGTACGACAATCGTCTGCAATTCACGCATCCCGACCTGCTCACCATCAATCCCGTGCAATCGCAGTCGGAAAACGGGGAATGGAACGACGGTTTCGGCGATCCTGCGAATCCGCCTCTCGGCAATCTGAAATACGATGCGCAAACGATCGACGAAGCGCTGAAACGAGTTTGCCGTCCACGACCGGTATATCATGCAACTTCGCGAATTTCCAGCGAACATATTCATGAATCGGTATTGAAATATATGGATGCGTTGCGCGGAGCCGAATATTTGGCAACGCAAAATGCAGGGAATTTCTTAGATAATCCTACGCAAGAAGGGGATTTTGATATTCCCCAAATTGATCGAGAAATACAGATTAAAGTACTCGGTAATGCTATTCCCGATATTATTCCGGAAGATTTTCGTGAGGAATATGGGCTTATGCATCGTGCTGAGGCATTCATGGCGATTCATGATCCGGTTGATCGCAAGAATTTCGATAACGCCTTGCAAACGTTGCGATATGAGGAAGCGCTGATCTGCCAGACCGCGCTCGTCAAATCACGCGATGCATCGCGCAAATCCAAGGCTACCGCATGCCCTGAAACGCGGTTGAAAGACGATTTCATCGCGTCGCTGCCATTCGCCCTTACGAACGGCCAACAGCAGGTCATCGCCGATATTTCCGACGATATGGCGCACGATTACCCCATGCAACGATTGCTGCAAGGCGAGGTCGGTTCCGGTAAGACCGTGGTCGCGGTTGCTGCCATGATGCAGGCCGTCGGATCAGGCGGCCAGGCCGTGCTTGTAGCGCCAACGCAGGTTCTTGCCGAACAGCATTATGCGAGCATTTCCACAATGGTATCCAAACTGGGAAAAAGCGACGCAAATTCGAGTGATAATCAAAAAAATCTAGATGATGCCAATGCGCGGCGAAGCAATAAACGGTCCGCGCAAAGTTCGAAAGATGGGGAATTCGACGCAAAAACAATTCACAATAATGCTGTGGATAAAGGTGTACAACTTGTAGACCTTCTTGATTTGGCCGCATCTGATGATGTGGAAACCGGATTTTCCGGCAAAGGAAACGATATATTTGGCACAAAAGATGGGGAGATTCCTGTATTTCTTCTCACGGGAAGTATGCGACTTGCCGAACGTCGTCGCGTGCTCGCAGCAGCCGCATCGGGCATGCCCTGTATCGTCGTGGCGACGCACGCCGCATTTTCCAAGAGTTTCCAGGCGCCGAACCTTACCTTGGCGGTGATCGACGAACAGCACCGCTTCGGTGTGGAACAGCGCGAATCGTTGAATTCCAAGGGTTCTACGGCGCCTCATCTGTTGGTCATGACGGCCACGCCGATTCCGCGCACCGCAGCCATGACCTGGTTCGGCGATCTCGACATTTCCTCGCTGACCGAACTTCCCGGCGGCCGCAAGCCGATTCGCACATTCGTGGTGCCGGAAGACAATGCGTCGTTGATGGGCGAAATGTTTGCCCTGATTCGCAAGCGCATCGACGCGGGGGAACGTGCCTACGTGGTCTGCCCGCGCATTGACGCCGATGCCGAAGATGCGGACGGCGCGCTGGCGGCGTCAGCGGCTTCAGGCTCGAAAACCGCAGGTTCGTCGGCCGCGGCTTTTGACGACGCCTACGATCTTGGCGAAGACGACGACCGGCGCGCACAACGCCCCCCGTTGCATTCCGTGGCGGAAATCGTGGAGCGTCTGCAATCGCTGCCGCAGTTCAAAGGCATTCGATTCGCCACGTTGACCGGGCGTGACGATGACACCACAAAATCGCAGGTCATGGCCGATTTTGAATCCGGCATAACACCGATTCTGGTGGCGACCACGGTGATCGAGGTCGGCGTGGACGTGGCGAAAGCCAGCTGCATCGTGATTTTCGATGCGGACCGGTATGGGCTTTCGCAATTGCACCAGTTGCGTGGGCGCGTCGGCCGAGGCGGCACCGATTCGGGGGCTTTCCTGATTTCGCGTGCGCCCGCGGACAGTGATGCCGCCCGCCGTCTTGACGTGATTCAGGGCACGTTGGATGGTGCCGAAATAGCGCAGGCCGATTTGGAATTCCGCGGCGCCGGCGACGTGCTCGGCGACGCGCAATCTGGCGGAAAGTCAGGTTTGAAGCTGCTTCGTGTGGTTAAGGATGTGAAGATTATTGAGCATGCGCGGGTTGAGGCTACGAGGCTTGTCGCTCAGGATCCTGATTTACTCGAACATGTGCAGTTGGCCGGGGCGGTGCTTGATTTCACGCGCGGCAATGAAACGTTCCTGACCAGTAATTAGTTTGGTGCGATTAATTAATCGCCTGGCACGCTAGAGTGGTGCGTATGCGCGTAATTTCAGGACGATTCAAAGGCGTTGCATTGACCACGCCGAAAGCGGGCACTCGACCGACCACCGATCGCACCAAAGAGGCGATTTTCTCGCATCTCGATTCATGGGGAGTGTTGGACGATGCCCGCGTGCTCGATTTGTTTGCAGGAACCGGCGCTTTGGGCATCGAAGCATTGAGCCGTGGCGCACGAGAGCTGGTGGCGGTGGAATCATCCGCTCCGGCGGCCGCATTGATCGCGCAGACGCTGACCGCGTTGAAACATAACCGTTCATGGGAGCTGGGCATGAGCGCGCGCGTGATCAAGGCGCGCGCGGAAAAGTACGCGGCCTGCGCCTCCGCGGTGGCCCCGTTCGACGTGATCTTCATCGATCCGCCATACGCGTTCGAAACGAATGATTGCAACCAGCTGCTCGCCGATCTTGCCAGCCGTGAACTGACTTCCAGCAACACGGTGATCATACTGGAACGATCCACCCGTTCCGAAGAGCCCACGGCTCCAGAAAACTGGGAAATCACCGATCGGCGCGATTATGGCGAAACCGCCGTCTACTACATTGAACCCAGCGAGCCAATCTCAGATAACGGTCAGCAATAATCGCAAGAAAAAACTTGCGATTATTCCGCGTAAAAACAAGCGTTTAAAAGTTAGCGTTTGCGCGGATGGGCGGCGGAAACCTCCCAACCGAGCGCCATCAAGGTCTTGCGATCGGCTTTGTCGAGCTTGGCGCAATCCAACGCTTCGATCAGGTCGGGACGCAACTCATTGGTTTTCTCGAGCGCCTCATCGCGGCGGAAACGATCCACTTTCGCATGATTGCCGGAAAGCAGCACGTCCGGAACCTTGATGCCACGCCATTCGGCAGGCTTCGTGTACTGGCGGTGCTCCAACAGCGCATTATCGCCCGTATACGATTCCTCAACAATCGAAGCGGCATTGCCCATAAAACCGGGCAGCAGCCGCGTGATCGCCTCCAGCATGACCGACACTGCGACCTCGCCGCCGTTCAACACGTAATCGCCGATCGAATATTCGCGCACGTCAATGCCTTGCGCGCGGTAATACTGCGGAATGCGCGCGTCATACCCTTCGTAACGGCCGCAGCCGAACAGCAGATGATCGGCATGGCTCAGTTCCGTCGCATCCTGTTGTGTGAACAGCGGGGCGGAAGGATTCGGAAAAATCAGCACAGGACCTGCGGAAGATGGTGCAATATCAGTTTTTTCGGAATTCTCAGGACCTGCGGAAGATTGTGCAGTGTCGGAATCTGCAGTATCGCAAGAATCGCCAGTATCGAAGGAATCCGCAGAATCCTCAATATTTTCCGTATTGTCGATTACCGCAGGCTCAAGCTGCAGCAGCTCGTCGAGGCATTCGCTCCACACTTCCGGCTTCATCACCATGCCTGCGCCACCACCGACAGGAGTGTCATCGACGGAATGATGCACGTCGTGCGTCCAGTCGCGCAGATTGTGCGCGGTAACCTCCACAAGCCCTTTCGACTGCGCTTTGCCGAGCAGACTGAGGTTCAGCACTTCAAAATATTCCGGGAAAACAGACACGATATCGATCTTCATAATGTTCAGAATACCGGGATGCCTGCCAAGTGGCAGGAAACATAAAAAGTGGGCACTGGATTCCAATGCCCACTTGAATGGATATGTGATCGAAAGCGCGTAATCATGAATGCTTACGCAGGATCGCAAACGATCACAGACCCGGAATAAGACCTCCAGGCGGATCGAGGGTCAGATAGCCCTCTTCGAGGTCGATGTCTGGCACGAGCTCGTCCACGAATGGCACAAGCGCGCTGTTCTCAACCACAACGCCGTCGGCATCCTTCACCGGATTGGCGAGACGAATCTTCAGCAGCCATTGGGCCACTTCTATCACGTCAACGACTTTGCCGACCACCACGCCCGGTTCGAGACCAAGCATATTGTCTTCAGCCAGTCGCGCCTCAAGACCGATGAGGTCTTTCGGATACCACTCGTCGGCTTCAAGCATGTCTTCCGGATCATCCGCCTCGCCATACAGCACAATGCCGTTGGCCGCTTCGGACTGGTCGCGGTTGTCAATGCCTTCGAACTTGATAATCCAACGGTTTTTGAAGGTACGGGAGTTCTCCACCACATACTCTTCTTCGCCGTCTTTCGTGTACAACACAGCACCGGGAGCGAACCGGTATTCCGGTTCGTCCGTAAAGATCTGCACGGTGACTTCGCCTTTGAGCCCCTGCGCACGCCCGATACGACAGACCCTCAGCAGCTCGGGCTGTTGAGGGTCGTCAGAATGCATATCACGCACCACGCTAGGATCTCACCTGCGCACGTCCATGATGTCGACGCGCACCTTGTGGTCGGACAGTGCCTGCACCACGGCGCGAATCGCATTTGCCGTGCGTCCGCTGCGTCCGATGACGCGACCGATGTCTTCCGGGTTGACGCGCACGCGAATGAGTTCGCCACGCGCGTTCTCATGGGACTTCACCGAAACGTCGTCGGGGAAATCGACGATGTTCTTAATCAGATGTTCCACAGCCTGGGCGAGCATGATCACTCAGCTTCCGCAGCCGGCTCTTCAGCCGGAGCTTCCTCGGTAGCGGCGGCTTCGGCTTCAGCCTTGGCCTTGGCGTCAGCTTCGGACTTTGCAGCCTTCAGCTTCTGAGCCTGAGCCTCAACGGCCTCAACGCGAGCGGCGGCATCCGGGCCGGCCTCAACGGTCTTCAGGGTGCCTTCAGCACCGTCAAGGCCCTTGAACTTCTGCCAGTCACCGGTGATCTTCAGCAGGTTCAGCACCTGCTCGGTCGGCTGAGCGCCAACGCCGAGCCAGTACTGAGCGCGCTCGGAATCGATAACGATGGTCGAAGGCTGGGTGTTCGGATTGTAGGTACCGATCTCTTCGATGGCGCGGCCATCACGCTTGGTACGGGAATCCATGATCACCACGCGGTAGAACGCGTAGAACTTCTTACCCATGCGCTTCAGACGAATCTTGGTTGCCAAAATGGCTCTCCTTGTATAACTAGGGGTGTGCGTTTCGTTTTCTGTGTGGGGCACGGAATCCGAAACCCACATGTTCCTCACGTCACGCGATAGTTAGAGGGCCTCGCGCGCGCGAATAACTTACCAAGTATAACCGTGGGGTACGGACGGATGGGTCTTAGGATGTTTCCCGCTCTATGCGACTTTCCGAATCCGTGCAAAACCGGGAAGTCGTTTGTCTGATTCTGCGGAAACGGTCAATTATGCGGCGAATGTGATGCCTTGAATGACCGAATCGGCAGAATCGGACATTTGCTGGCATTCGTGAGATGTTTGCGTGGGTCTACATGGCGGAATCGTCGGAATCAGGCAGGCTGGCTACACTTGGAGGTTCCGAGTTTGCGTATGTCCGTTCGGAGTGAACGGTTTGCATAGGGGGAGTTGCCTGAATGATTATCGCGCTTTGGATTGCGTTGATTATTTGCGTTGTATGGATTGCGCTTGGCGAGATGCCGGCTGGTTGGGATGGCCATTTGCCGCTGCCGTACTTGATTGCGTTGATTCCGTTGCTGTGGATTCCGACGCTTGCGATCGCCGTCGCCGGTTTCGTGTTGCATGAGCCGGCTCTCGGGGGAGTCGCTGCGGTGGTCTGTCTTGCATCGCTGCTGCGCAAAATCGCATATTGGATGGAGAATCTCAATTCTCCCAATACTGCGCAGAGGGTCGCCGAAAAACTTGCGGAAAAGCGTGAAACATCTCGTGAAACAGGCAATGAAGCTGTTACGGAATCCGCGAAACATGGCCGTTTCCGTGTGATGACGCTGAACTGCCGATTTGGTCGCGCCAACGCTGCGGCAATCGTCAGTGCGGTCAAAAAACATGATATTGCAGTACTTGCATTGCAGGAATTGACGGACGATCTGGTTGCGCAATTGGACGCTTCGGGATTGTCTGATTTGCTTCCGTACCGTCAGTTGGGGGAGAGCAAGGGAACGGACAATGGCGGATTCAACGGTGTGTGGATTCGTATTGAACCAAGCGACATGTCTCCGGTCACTGCGGTGATTCCCGCGGCCGACGTGCCGGGCGTGTGCTTCCCGATCGATTCGATGCGCGGCATCACGTTTGTTTCGGCACATCCGAAGTCTCCGATGCGCGGATGCAGGGAATGGTCCGCCGGCATCATCGGTTTGGGGGAGTTGGCGACCACTCAGAAGCAGGGCGACATCACCGTTGTGTTGGGTGATTTGAATTCCGGTACCGATCATCCAAGCTTCCGCAAGCTGCTGAATGCGGGCTTCAAGGATGCGGCCTTGTGCGAGGCGAAGGGCCGTCATGCCACGTTCCCATCATGGCTGCCGTGGCCGCGCATCATTCTCGACCATGTGCTTTTCACCAAGGGATTGGACGCTTCCGACGTGAGTTCGTTCTGCGTTGAAGGTAGCGATCATCTTGCGCTTGCTGCCACGTTGACGTTGAAGTAGTTGATGGCGATTATAAGGTAGTCGATTCAGCTGAAAACAGCTGATTGGAGTACGCAAAAAGGGGATGCGATTCGTCTTGAACCACATCCCCTTTTTATACGTTACCGTTTTCGCGTCGCTTGCTTTAGTGCAGCAAGCCGGACAGTCCGCCGCCAAAGTTCGGCGGCAGCTCACCGGCATCGCCCATCAAGTCTTGCAATCCGGCGGGAAGTGCAGGATTCTGCGGCTTCTTGGCAAAAGCGGAACCGCCGGAAGACTTACCGTCGGAGTTCTTGCCGGCAAGCTTGTCGCGCAATGCCTTCTCTTCAGCCTCGCGCTTCATCGGATTGCCGGACTTACCGCCCTTCTTCTTGCCCTTCTTGCCTTTACCCTTGCCTTTGCCCCCGCCCATGGCAGGGCCGCCAAAGCCAGGCATGCCAGCGCCGGCCTTGTTGCTCATACGCTTCATCATCTTCGCGGCCTGCTCGAAACGCTGCAACAGCGCGTTCACCTGCGAAACGGTCACGCCGGAACCGTAAGCGATACGAGCTCGACGAGAACCGTCAATAATCGAAGGATCACGACGTTCCGCAGGAGTCATCGAACGAATAATGGCTTCAGTACGATCGATTTCCCTCTCGTCGAACTGCTCAAGTTCTTTACGATGCGCAGCCATACCCGGAATCATGCCAAGCAGATTCTTCATCGGACCAAGCTTGCGCACCTGCTGCAGCTGATCGAGGAAATCATCCAAACCAAAGGAACCATCGGAAATCTTGATGGCGGCCTTACGAGCCTCTTCCTCATCGAACTGCTTCTGCGCCTGCTCGATCAGGGTAAGAATATCGCCCATATCGAGAATGCGGGAAGCCATACGATCCGGGTGGAAAACCTCGAAATCCTTCAGACCTTCGCCAGTGGAAGCGAACAGAATCGGCTTGCCGGTAACGGAGGCGACCGAAAGCGCGGCACCGCCACGGGCGTCGCCATCAAGCTTCGAAAGCACCACGCCGGTGAAGTCCACGCCCTCATCGAACGCCTTCGCCGTCTGCACGGCATCCTGACCGATCATCGCGTCGATTACGAACAGGATTTCGTTCGGCTGCACGGCGTCGCGAATATCGCGAGCCTGCTTCATCAGCTCTTCGTCAACGCCGAGACGGCCTGCGGTATCGATGATGACCGTGTCGTACAGCTTCTGCTTGGCCAGCGCAACAGCGTCACGCGCCACCTTCACCGGATCGCCGGTGGTCAGACCCGGGGAAGCAACGGCTTCGCCACCGTCGGACTGCACGCCCTTTTCCGGAGCGTACACGGGCACGCCTGCACGTTCGCCAACCACCTGCAGCTGCGTCACTGCGTTCGGACGCTGCAAATCGGCCGCGACCAACAGCGGAGTGTGGCCGGAATCCTTCAGCCAGTAGCCGAGTTTGCCTGCGAGGGTGGTTTTACCAGCACCCTGAAGACCGGCGAGCATGATGACGGTCGGCGGATTCTTCGCAAAATTCAGCGGTCGGTCAACGCCAGCGCCAAGCACGGCCGTCAACTCTTCGTTGACGATTTTCACGACCTGCTGGGCCGGATTCAGCGCCTGGGAAACCTCGGTGCCGAGCGCACGCTCGCGGATTCGGCCGGTGAAGGAACGCACCACGTCGAGCGCCACGTCGGCGTCGAGCAGCGCGCGGCGGATTTCACGGATCGTGCCGTCGATATCCGCCTCGGAAAGCTTGCCCTTGCTCTTCAGATGCTTGAACGCATTCGAGAGTCTGTCTGTCAAAGATGAAAAAGCTGCCATAATGGGCAACAGTCTAGCCGCCACGCGGGAAATTGCGGTGTTGGGGACGACGCTTTTCGGGGAATGTGCCGCGTAGTAGTCAGGGATGTTGGGCATTCAGACGGCAAATGCCGTGCCGTCCGCTCGTGGCGAAGCCAATCGAGTGCTTCCGATACCATGGAAACCGTAAAGAATCCTGTGTTTTTTGGAATACTTACGCTGTTTTGAAAATCGCTGGACACCGCTTATACGCAGACTGCCGTGCGCTCCGAACCATGACGTTCGGGCCAACGCAGACATGCCGTGCAATAAGGAAGGCCCACTGATGCCCACCCAAAAACTACTCGAACGCAAAGCCCTGATCGTTGGTATCGTCATCAACGTGCTGCAGGTCTTAGCCGGCATGGCCGTGTTCTTCATGACCGGTCTCAAGGCCATGTTCCTCGACTTCTCCTTCACCGCGATTTCCGTCCTGTCCGGAATGGTGGCGGTGTACCTCTCGTCGCGCACGGTGCGAACCACCGAGCGCTTCCCCAATGGCATGTTCGCACTGGAACCTATCTACGCGATCTGCAAGGCCATTTTCACCATGTCGTTGTTGGTGTATTCGCTGATTGACGTGTGCCGAGTAGCGTACGACTACTTCGTGTTCGGGTCCGGCGAACGCATTGAAACCGGCCCGGTGGTCATCTACGAGATCCTGACCGTAATCGTGTGCTTCAGCCTATACACGTATTACCGGCGCTCCAACCGATCCATCGGCGATTCCAGCACCATGCTCACCGCCGAGTGCAAGAGCACGTTGGTCGACGGATCGATGTCGTTCGGCATCGGCGTAGTTGCCATCTTCCTGATGCTGCTACCGGCCGGCGGTCCGCTTGACTTCCTGCACTACACCGGCGATTTCTTCATCACCGTGGCTTTGGTGGCATTGACCATCAAGGAGCCGTTCAGCGTGCTCAAAGAGGCGTTCGTGGAATTGGTCGGCGGCGTGCATGACGACGATGAAACCAACGCCTACGTGGAGGCCGAGGCACAGCGCCATCTGCCTGCCAACACCGACTACGAGCAGACGCTGATCTTCAAGACCGGTATGAACTACACCGTTGACGTGTATCTGAGCGGCATCGGCGAAACCATTGATGTAGCTGACCTCATCGAATGCAAGCGCTCGCTGGAAAAGGAGCTCAGCAAGCGCCTGCACATCGTGGACGTGGACTTCGTGTTTGACTGATTGATGGGTTTGAAGCGACTACTTCAGACTCCAAGTGGAACCCTGCGGGCCGTCTTCGATGGCGATGCCGGCCTCGGTCAGGGCGTCGCGAATCTGATCGGCCTTGGCGAAATCCTTGGCCTTGCGAGCTTCGGCACGGGCGTTGAGCTGTTCGGCGATCAGTGCCTCCCTGTCTCTTATACACATCTGACGCTGCCGACGAAGAGGATAG
>ENA-OXTU01000482-OXTU01000482.1-human-gut-metagenome-genome-assembly--contig:-NODE-482-length-11464-cov-13.971514_pt1 | contig 11464 bp, 10 predicted proteins | sample MGYA00249344_ERZ652650 | MGnify/ENA primary metagenome ERZ652650 (study PRJEB26925, sample SAMN05826532) | human gut metagenome | biome: ENVO:2100002; feature: ENVO:00000062; material: ENVO:00002003...
TCTAATGGTAAGGGTTTTAAAAACTCAATCTGTCCAATCTATAGGGTACATTTTAGTTTGCATTTTTATTTGTGGATAGATTTGGCTTAAAACCGACGTTAATTCTTGACAGTGTGACATTTTTCCTTTCTTTTCTGCTTCTTTTTTCGATTCGGGAGGAAGAAAAACATATTACAACAGAAAAAAGGAACACAAGCATCAAAAGTATTTTGCGGGACATCAAAGAGGGAATGTTTTTTATTGTAAAGGAAAAGGAGATTTTCTTTCTGCTGGTCATCGCTTCAATGGTAAACTTTTTCATCGCGGCGTTTAACTATCTGGCACCATTTTCGAATCAGCTGTTCGTGCATCCATCCAGTTATGCGACACTTTTGACGATGGGAGCGGCTGGCTCAATCGCAGGCGCAGTTCTGGCAAACAAATTATTTAAAAATTCATACAACAGTATCCTGATCGCACTGGCACTCTGCGGTGTGGGACTGGCTGCGATCACAATTTTTGCAGTGCTTGGACTTCCGGCAGAGGTCATAGTAACCGGAAATCTGATTTTTGAGTTTTTCCTGACGATTTTTAATATTCATTTTTTTTCAATGGTGCAGAAAAAAGTACCAAAACACATGCTGGGAAGAGTGTTCAGCTCGATTTTTACGGTTGCGGTGATCTTCATGCCGATTTCAACTGCGATCATGACAGCACTTCCGTTTTCCATCAGCATCTATGCGTTTGCGGTGATCGGGGCGGGCATTCTGCTTGTGTCTGGAGGTGGATTTCTCTATAGTAAAAAAGTGCTAGACTAATGAAAAAATACAAGATAAGAAAAATCGATTAGTTTACCAATTAGAATCGATTTTACCAGGTATGGGAAGAATAGAACTGTACTTCAAAGTAAAATGAAATTTAATTGAAGTGACTTTGAAGTTGACTTTGAAGTGACATTGAAGTATATTTGAAGTACAGGAGGTCAGGACAATGTATCTGGAAGAATTAATAGAAAATGTCGAACTGGAAAGTGATAAATTTGAATGCAAAAGCAGACTGAATCGTGAGGATGTCGTAGGCTGGCTGAAAAGTATTGCCGGATTTGCCAATGCTTCCGGTGGAGATTTTTATATAGGTGTTGAAGATAAAACCAATAAACTGATCGGGTTTGACCGGACAGAGGCAGACAATGAACGCAATTATTTTAACAATCAGGTAAATGAGCATCTGTCACCAAGACCGCAGATGAAATTATCTTTTCTACGCTATATGATAAAGGAGAAAGAGCGTTTTATCATACAGGTGCATATTCCGGAATCAGCGGTAAAACCTGTTATTTTGAAATATAAAAATATCCCATCTATTTTTATGAGACGTGATGGATTTACCAATGGGGCAACCTATGAAGAAATTATTGAGATGAGTGTGAGGAGTAAAAACACACAATATGATATTCTCACATCGGATGAACTGTACAGGGCAGAGAATTTTACAATGCTTCAGGAATTTTATGCATCACATAATAATGGCAGAAAATTATCAGAGAAAGCATTGCAGTCGATGGGATTCTATGATAAGGACGGAATGCTTGCAAATGGTGCAGTACTTTTTGCAGATGATTATCAGGGAAAAAAGACGGAGGTGCAGTGTTCTGTCTTTTCCGGTTTTAATAAAGGCAGTGAACGTATCATTACTATTAATCGTTTCCATGGAAATATCATTGCGGTACTCAATTATATGATGGAATTTGTAGAACAACGGATGAACCATTCCATGATAAAGCTGGATGATACAAGGGAAAATATAGATGCATATCCGAAGCGGGCATTGTTTGAGGGTGTCATTAATGCAATCGCACATCGGGATTATTTTCTGGATGGCACACAGATTCAGGTAGACATGTTCAAAGACAGACTGGAAATTTCTTCTCCGGGAGGATTTTACCGGGGTGAGAAATTAGGAAAGACTTATGATCTGTCTGGCATAATTTCCAAAAGAAGAAATGAGCTGATCTCATCTGTTCTGGTAAGCTGTAATGTTATGGAAGCTGCGGGAACCGGGTTTGATAAGATAACAGAAGAATATCAGCATGCGGATGAGACACATCGCCCATATATATATGCTTCTTCGGATCATTTTACCTTAGTATTGCCGGATCTGACTTACATGGAGGGGATAGAGAACAGTGGAATGCCGAATCTGGTGTTTACGCCAGTGCCGCATGGAACAGTTTATGATGCAAAAATATTGTCTTTTTGCTATTATCAGGCACATAAAGTTTCGGAGATTGCAGAATATCTTGGTGTGAGCGATTCTACTTATTTCAGAAAACAGGTGTTGGAGAATCTGGCAGAAAATCAGTATCTGGAGAGAACCAAGGTTTCGAGAGCAGTTTACTATAAGACAAATCCTAAGATGGTAAGAATTCAGTAAACAATGTCATTTAGTTAGCAATCAAGATATGCTTGACCTACTCTGGGATAGAGCATTGGTCATGCTCTTGCTGCCATAAACCAAATGACATTGAAAGAGAGCCTGAAACAGTTGTCAGAGACTGCACTAAAACAGATTCAGGAAAAACAATATGATACAGAACTGAGGGCAGCCGGGGTAGAAGTGATTTATAAATATGGTGTGGCATTCTGCGGAAAAAGAGTGGAAGTTGCAGTGGGGTAATATAACCAGTGAGAAAAATTATGGAACATACAATGACAATCTGCTACTGTGAGGATGAATCTGCACAGGCGAAAGCTTTTGCGATAAAAATTGACCAGTGGGCGAAAAATAAGAATATGGCAGTTCGCAAAGACCTGTTTGAGTGTGCGGAAGAATATCTGTTCAAAGCAGAGCAGAATGCCTATGACGTGATCTTTCTTGATATTTCCATGAGAGGACAAAACGGCATGGAACTTGCCAGACAGATTCGTGAGAAAGAGAAGGATGTGATCCTTGTTTTTGTGACATCGGATGCAAGTTATGTGTTCGATGGATATGAAGTGGGTGCGTACCGTTATCTGATGAAGCCGCTGGATGAGGAAAAGCTGTGGGAGATTCTCGACTATGCCAGAACGCAGAAAGAGGTAGAGGAGGAGAACTACATCCTTGTGAAAAAGGACAGCCAGTCTGTCCGTGTTAATCTGAAGGATATAATTTATATCGAAGCTCAGAAACATTATGTAAACCTATTTTTGATCAGTGGAGAATGTGTGACAGTAAAGACTGGATTTTCAGAGTTACTGCAAAGTGTGCAGGAAAAGTCTAAGGAATTCATTACAACACACCGCAGTTACGCAGTGAATATTGAGAAAGTTGTCAGGATTGGAAGAACGGAGTGTGTTCTATCGGATAGCAGTGTCATTCCTGTCAGCCGGAGTTTCTATAAGGAAGTGAATGAAGCATTTATAAAGTATCATCTTGGAAGAGAATGAGGAAACAAACATTGGAAATCAAAGATATTTTTCTGATTTTTCTTGCATCAGTTGCACTTTTGGCATCCGCCTCCATCCTGCTCCGCCTCCTCATAAAAACCTACTATGAGAAGAGCACGGAAGCCTACCAGAACAAGCTTGTGAAGAATCAGATCGAAGAAGTGAATAATGTATACATGACCATGCGTGGCTGGAGGCATGATTATCACAATCATATGCAGTCGCTAAAAGCTTACCTTGCGATGGACGATATCAGTGAGGCAAAAGTGTACCTTGATAAGCTGGAGACAGATTTAGACGACATCAATCTCCTGTTTGATACCGGAAATATCGGTGTGGATGCAATCCTGAATTCCAAAATCTCACTGGCAATCCATAATGGCATCCCGGTCGATTACAAGGCAACGGTTCCGAAAGAAACGACAGTGACAGACATTGATCTGTGCGTTGTGATCGGAAATCTGATCGACAATGCTGTGGAATCATGTGAGAAAGTACCAAAAGAGCAGCAGTTCATCCGCCTTTATATTGGACAGTTCAAGGAGCAGCTTTATATTTCCGTGAGCAATGCCACCAATGAGACCGTGCGTAAGCTGGATGAGGAGTATATTACGCACAAGCGTGGCAATCACGGGCATGGCTTGAAGCGGATTAATCTGATCGTAGAAAAATATGACGGCTTTATCAACCGGAAAAATGAGGCAGGAGTCTTTGTGACGGAGATTATGCTGCCGCTATAAATGCCATTCGTGCACGGATTTTTGCAATCCGTGCATTTTTTGTGCGTAAACATAAAAATCTGTGTTAATCTTATCCCAAGATGTTTATAAAAACTGATTAAAAACCTGAATTGGGAGCTTATACAATAAAACTTTCCAATATTCTATTACACAAAATGCCGGCGCAGCATATAGTATCAACACTTGAAATGATTACATTTAGGAGACGTAACATGTACAAAACAAAAAAATACACCCTCTGGAGCAATTTCAGATTCGTTTTTACTCCAGTATGGAAAGAAAAAAGAAGCTATATAAGAGATATGATAACCGGAATCATCCTGTCAGTGATCGTGCCGGTGATCGGTTCCATGTTAAGCGCACTGGTCGTTGGATTACTTGGAGAAAGCTTATCCGCAGTAACGGTGATTGCAGCAATTCTCTCTGCATTTGTGGGTTATGCACTTGTGAATGCAGCGGATACGTATATCAGACAAAAACATGTCTATCATCACATAGAGGTGCGTTCCCAGCTTTTTATGAGGCAGTTTACAAAAAAAATCTGTGAGATACCACAGGAGCAGTATGAAGACCCGGAACTGAAACTTTTGCGGGAGAAAGCATGTGACGCAGTCAGCTGTAATAATGCAGGAGTTGAGGGCTTGCTGCGTGCGGTCTCTGCATTTGGAACCGGAGTGCTTGGTCTGTTCGTTTATATGGTGATCGCAGGTTCCATTCATCCGGTGATCCTCTTGCTATTATTCGGGCTCTCCGTTATTGGTGCACTTTGTAACAGTCTGCCGGACTGGTATGAGAATAAAATCAGGGATGAGAATGCCAGGGATGAGATGACGATGCAGTATATCGACCGGCTTTCTGATGATGCGATAAGCGGTAAGGATATCCGTGTTTTTGGGTTGAAAAAATGGATTATCGGGAAATATGGAATTGCGATCAAAAATACCAGAAGACGCAATGCGAAGAAGAATAGTATCGCATTTGCCGGAAAATCGTTGGAAACCATTCTGACAGCTGGACGGGATCTGATCTGTTATCTGTATCTGATCAGCCAGTTAAAAAATGGGATGTCCCTGACGATGTTCGTATTCTATCTGGGAATCATCGGAGGTTTTTCCGCATGGTTTGCACAGGTGAGTGACAGTTTTGCGGAGATGAAATACTGTAGTGTCCATATCACAGATTTTCGGAATTTCCTGAATCTGGGTGAGGATGCAGGTGAGAAAAAGATTCCGAAAAACCAGTTTAAGACAGTGGAAGTCGTGTTTGATCATGTGACCTTCTGCTATAAAGGGGCAGAAAAACCGGTGTTAAATGACATTTCTTTTTCTTTAAAGAGTGGGGAACACAAGGCGTTAGTCGGATTAAATGGTGCCGGAAAGTCAACGCTTGTGAAATTAATATCAGGTCTGTATCTGCCGACAAAGGGAACGGTTTATGTCAATGGAATCGATACAAGGGAATTAGACCGGGACGCTTATTACAGGCATGAGTCAGCTGTTTTTCAGGATACCTTTACTCTGGCCTATTCCGTGGCAGAAAATGTGGCACTTAACGAGCAGTGGAACGAGGAAAAAGTATGGGAATGTCTGGAAAAAGCAGGACTTTCCCAGAAAGTGACAGCATTGCCGCAGGGGCTTTCTACCAATCTTGGAAAAGAATTAAGTCAGGATGGCGTGCGCCTTTCCGGTGGCGAGACGCAGAAGCTGCTTTTGGCAAGGGCATTATATCGTGATCCGTCCATAATCCTGCTGGACGAACCGACGGCAGCATTAGACGCACTGGCGGAGTCCGAAATTTATGAGATCTATAACCGGACATTGGCGGATATCACAGCGCTGTTTATTTCACACAGGCTTGCTTCCACACACTTCTGCGAAGAAATATTGCTTTTGTCCGATGGAAGGATTGCAGAATGTGGAAGCCACGAGGAGCTGATGGAGCAAAAAGGAAAATACTACGAACTGTTTTTAGTCCAGAGCAAATATTATGGAGAAGGAGGTGCGGCAGATGTCGATTAAGGAGATGTGGAACTATCTGATTTTCCAGACGAAAGGATACAGACAGCTTGGTGCTGCAATCGTGGCTGGAGCGGTCTGCGGCGCAGGTATCTCTTATATCAACAGCATTCTCTATGCGAGGATCATTGACACTCTGCTGTTGGAACAATATACGACAGCGGTACATTATGTCTGGATCATGATATTAGCAGTTCTTGTCGTACGGCTGGTTTACATAATGTGCAATCAGATATTTGAACAATACGCAAGCCCAAGCCGCGATGAGACCAAAAGACGGACAGCAGAGAAGACATTTTCCATGGAGTTTGAGGAGATTGAAAAAGAGGAAAATCAGATTGCCTTCCGGAGAACCAGAGGGGGAGTGAATGGTGCCGGTGATATTGAGGCGCAGTTGGACTCAATTTATAAATTTTTTACAGAATGTGTCAAAGTTCTGTTTGCACTCGTGTTTCTTCTTATACTGATCGTGCAGTCGGCGCAGGGAGCGCATGTTGCAGCATGGAAAATAATCCTGATGACTGCTCTGTTAGCAGGGATGTTTGCATTTTCTTTCTGGGTAAATGTTCGTGTTTCGGAGAGCATTGGGAAAAAACAGGTGGAACTCAATCATGAAAATGAGCGTATCAATTTTTTATATGGTTATCTGTTTAAAATCTTTACATCGGAGACGGCGGCGAAGGATATCAGGCTTTATGGAATGCAGGATTATCTTTGTGGAAAAAATGAGACATGTATCAATGCATCATCCTATTTTTCAGAAGAAGGGATTTTCGAGGGAAAAAATCAGGCAAAGTTTTCATTTGTTGTACAGCTTCTTGCGGGGTATATCTACGTCTATGTGGCGGTTATGGCAATGTCCGGTGCGGTATCCGTCGGGGATGTGCTTATGTACTCCGGGGCGATCATCACGATGATGACCGGTGTGCAGAATATCCTGATGCAGTATAACCAGATCAATTACCGCAATGAGTATCTGAAAACTTACGAAGATTTTATCAAACGCCCGAACATGCATTATGACGGCACACTTCCAATCGAGAAGCGGGATGATAACGAGTATGAATTATCCTTCCGCAATGTGTCATTCTGTTATCCGGGCACAGCAGATGATATTCTGAAAAATGTCAGTCTGGATTTTAAAATTGGGCAGAAAATGGCACTTGTCGGTATGAACGGAGCAGGAAAGACGACACTCATCAAGCTGCTTTTACGGCTTTATGAGCCAACCGGGGGAGAGATCTGCCTCAATGGAATCAATATTGAAAAATATGATTATGAGGAATATCTACAGATTTTTTCCGTGGTGTTTCAGGATTTCAAGCTGTTTGCTTTTCCACTGGACGAAAATATCGCGGCAGGGGAGCAGGTTGATAAAGCGCGCTTAAAGCAGGTGCTTACTAAGATCGGTCTGAACGAATTTGCGGAGAGACTGCCGCAGAAGAAACGCACACTTTTGTATCAGGAAAATGGAGAGGGTGTCACACCATCCGGCGGCGAGGCACAGAAAGTGGCGATTGCAAGAGCGCTGTATAAAAATGCACCGTTTGTCATTTTAGATGAGCCGACCGCAGCTTTAGATCCAATTGCAGAAGCTGGAATCTATGAAAACTTCGACTCCCTTGTGGGAGAGAAAACAGCCGTTTACATTTCCCATCGCATGAGCAGCTGTAAATTCTGTGACCGGATCGTTGTGCTTGATCATGGGGAGATTGCGGAGGAAGGGACGCATGAGCAGCTTCTGGAACAGAACGGGATTTATGCGAAGCTTTATCAGACACAGGCGGAGTATTATGTGACGGCACAGGCGGGAGCGTAATATTTACAAACAGATTATTTGACTATTTATGTTGACAGAAAGCATAAATAGTCAAATTTTTATTACTGGGATACCGGAAAATAGGATTGGATTTGCCAGGGTATGGGAAGAATAGAACTGTACTTCAAAGTAAAATGAAATTTAATTGAAGTGACTTTGAAGAGGTGTTGGAGAACCTGGCAGAAAATCAGTATCTGTACAATAAAAATATATAAAAATTCTCAGTAAAACATTGCTTTTTTATGCATATGTGCTATAATGATTCCATCAATGGAAGCAAAAGTTCAGACATAATTGAATAAATGAGTAGAAATCAGAGAGTGGAGATGATTCAAAGGAATACTGCTGTGGGGTGCAGCAGTATATTTTCGATGTGTCATCTCCCATTTTTATGTCTGATTTATGGTGCAGTCAAATGGTAAAAGTTCAAAAGAACAGGGGAGCATTTTGCAGCAGAATTGAAAGGAGAAACAGGCATGGCAAAATATGTAATGGCATTAGATGCGGGAACAACAAGTAACCGTTGTATTTTATTCAATGAAAAAGGAGAGATCTGCTCGATGGCGCAGAAAGAGTTCCGTCAGTTTTTCCCGAATCCGGGCTGGGTGGAGCATGACGCAAATGAAATATGGTCATCGATGCTTGGTGTTTCGGTGGAGGCGATGAACATGATCGGAGCTGCGGCTTCCGATATTGCAGCGATCGGTATCACAAACCAGCGTGAGACTTCCATCGTGTGGAACAAAGAGACGGGAGAACCAATCTACAATGCGATCGTATGGCAGTGCCGCAGAACATCTGATATTGCGGATGGACTGAAGAAAAAAGGACTGGAAGAAGTTTACCGGAAAAAGACAGGACTGATCATTGATGCATATTTTTCTGCGACGAAGATCAAATGGATTTTAGATAATGTAAAAGGTGCAAGAGAGCTGGCGAACGAGGGCAAATTATTATTCGGTACAGTAGAGACATGGCTGATCTGGAAGTTTACGAAGGGTGCAGTGCATGTGACGGATTATTCCAATGCTTCGAGAACCATGCTTTTTAACATCAATGATCTGTGCTGGGATAAGGAGATTTTACAGGAACTGGATATTCCTGAGAGCATGCTTCCGACACCGGTGCCGTCCAGCCAGATTTACGGTTACACCGATCCATCCTTCTTAGGGGATGAGATACCGATCGCAGGAGCGGCAGGTGACCAGCAGGCGGCACTTTTTGGTCAGACTTGTTTCCATGCAGGAGAGGCAAAAAATACATACGGAACCGGATGTTTCCTTTTAATGAATACGGGAGAAAAACCGGTATTTTCAAAAAATGGCCTTGTGACGACCATTGCATGGGGACTGGACGGAAAAGTAAACTATGCGCTGGAAGGTTCGATTTTCGTTGCAGGAGCGGCAATCCAGTGGCTTCGCGACAATATGAGGCTGATCGATTCCTCCGCAGACTCTGAGTACATGGCAAAAAAAGTACACGGAACCCACGGCTGTTATGTCGTTCCGGCATTTACCGGACTGGGCGCACCACATTGGGATCAGTATGCGAGAGGTACGATCGTTGGCATCACAAGAGGCACCAACAAAAACCATATCATCCGCGCCACGCTGGAATCCATCGATCTTCAGGTGTGTGATGTCATCGATGCAATGCGTGCAGACGCCGGTGTAGAATTGAAATCGTTGAAAGTGGATGGCGGGGCAAGCGCCAACAACTTCTTGATGCAGTTTCAGGCAGACATGATCAATGCACCGGTCAAGCGTCCAAGCTGTATTGAGACGACTGCGATGGGCGCTGCTTATCTTGCCGGACTTGCCGTTGGTTACTGGAAGAGCAAGGAAGATGTCATCAAAAATCAGAGTATCGATCAGATATTCTCTCCACAGATGAGCGAGGAGGATCGTCAGGCAAAACGGAAAGGTTGGAACAAAGCGGTCAAATACGCTTACGGCTGGGCGAAAGACGAACCGGAAGAGGAAGAAGAATAAAATAATGTAGGAAGGAAATGCGTTGGAAAAAAATTTTTCCTTCGGATTCCATGAAAAAGGTTGAAAATTACAACTACATATGATAAACTCATTACAATTTAAGCAAGGGAATGCTCCAAAGGTCATTCCCTTGTTGACAATAAAGGTATGTTTCGGAGCGGATAGCAATATCCGGTTTGACTGCCCATATATAGTTCGTATAGAGCAAAAGGAAAAAACGGAAACGTTTTTTTTTTTGGGAAAAAAAGATGAAAGGACAGGGAAACAAATGAAAGCTTTTTTGATACTCGAAGATGGGAATGTATTTACAGGAACAAGCATTGGTTCCACCAGAGAAGTCATCAGTGAGATCGTTTTTAACACTTCAATGACTGGTTATCTGGAGGTATTGACCGATCCTTCCTATGCAGGACAGGCAGTGGTTATGACATATCCATTAATTGGTAACTATGGTATCACACCGGATATGGAGTCAAAGAAACCATGGCCGGACGGATACATTGTAAGGGAGTTATCCAGAATGCCAAGCAACTTCCGTTGTGAGGGAACAATCCAGGATTTCCTGACAAAAAATGATATTCCTGGAATCGCAGGAATCGATACACGTGCACTTACCAAGATCTTACGTGAAAAGGGTACGATGAACGGTATGATCACAACAAACGAGAATTATAATATAGAAGAAATTATTCCTAAATTAAAAGCTTACACAACAGGAAATGTCGTAGACAAAGTGACCTGTGAGGAAAAACGAGTATTAAGCGGCGCAGGAAAACGTGTTGCACTCATGGATTTCGGCGCAAAAAATAATATTGCCCAGTCTTTAAATAATCGTGGCTGTGAAGTGACCATTTATCCGGCTCACACAACCGCAGAAGAAATCTTAAGCACAAATCCGGACGGAATTATGTTAAGTAATGGACCTGGAGATCCAAAGGAATGTACCGATATTATCAAAGAAATCAGGAAACTGTACGAATCCGATACCCCTATTTTTGCGATCTGCTTAGGTCATCAGTTAATGGCACTTGCAACAGGTGCTGACACCCACAAAATGAAATACGGACATCGTGGAGGAAACCACCCTGTCAAGGATTTAAAAACAAACCGTGTATACATTTCATCCCAAAATCATGGATATGTTGTTGATACAGATACTTTGGATCCGAATATTGCAAAACCGGCATTTGTAAACGTCAACGACGGCACGAACGAAGGACTTGAGTATGTTGGAAAGAACATCTTCACCGTACAGTTCCATCCGGAGGCATGCCCTGGACCACAGGACTCCGGTTATCTGTTTGATAGATTTTTGGATATGATGAGTAAATAAAGGAGAATGAGAGTATGCCAAGAAATAAAGACATTAAAAAAGTATTAGTAATTGGTTCCGGTCCTATCGTCATCGGGCAGGCGGCAGAGTTCGACTATGCAGGTACACAGGCTGTCTCTTATACACATCTGACGCTGCCGACGAAGAGGATAGTGTAGA
>ENA-OXTU01000483-OXTU01000483.1-human-gut-metagenome-genome-assembly--contig:-NODE-483-length-11336-cov-23.005851_pt1 | contig 11336 bp, 10 predicted proteins | sample MGYA00249344_ERZ652650 | MGnify/ENA primary metagenome ERZ652650 (study PRJEB26925, sample SAMN05826532) | human gut metagenome | biome: ENVO:2100002; feature: ENVO:00000062; material: ENVO:00002003...
CACTATCCTCTTCGTCGGCAGCGTCAGATGTGTATAAGAGACAGACAGAACACGCCGCAGTTATCTATGTAAATGAACAGCCGGCCTTCCGGGTGGTATGCACCCCCCAGCTTCTGCCGCAGCTGGCGCTGGGGCGGCTGCTGACCGAAGGATGGATCGCCTCCGCAGAGGAAGTGGAACAAATTGCCGTCTGCGCAGAAGGCTTGAAAATCAATATCTACCTGAACCACCCGCTGACGGCCCGCCGCGCGGCGGCACAGGAAGTTTCCAGCTGCTGCACCGACAATGTCGCGCTGGGCAGTCCGGTGGAAGTGCAGCCGCTGCGCACGGTGCCGCATCTGGACGTACAGCCGGAGTGGGTGGATGCCCTCGCCGCCGCCATGAGCGCGGGCCTGCCGCTTTATCAGGCCACCCATGCAGTCCACAGCTGCTTTGTGCTGCACGAGGGCCGCATCCTCTGTGCCTGCGAGGACATCGGACGCCACAATGCGCTGGACAAGGCCGTGGGCAGCATGCTTCTGGCCGATGTCTCCCTCAGCAAATGCGTGCTCTACACCAGCGGCCGCGTACCGATGGATATGGTGCGCAAAGCCATCCGGGCTGGCGTTCCGGCACTGGTCAGCAAGACCATGCCCACCGTCCAGTCGCTGGAGCTGGCCGCAGAATACGGCCTGCAATTCGTGTGCGGCCGGAAACACCCCTTAACTTTGAAGGAACGTACAAAATAAAAGTTACAAAACAAAGAACGCTTACGGTTCGCGTTGACTTACTTCCGGCCCGAGTGATAATATATTAACGAAGAGACCGCTCCGCTTGTTGCAGCAGGCAGAGCGGTCATTTTCGTGTTTGGGAGTTTTCCCAGACGACCAAAAAACAGGCAGGTGATAACATGAAGCAGGCAACCAACCCGTTTGCGCCCGTTTCGCTGTGGCGCAAGCGGCTGCCGGGCTATGCGGCCATGGGCGCTGCAACAGTCGCAATGGCGGTAGGTCTTATCGCAATGCAGCACGCGCGCACCACGGTTGCAGGTACCCTGCTGCCGGTGTCGGAGGCGGATGCAGCCACCTACGGCATCAGCGCAGTGTACCAGCTCGACAACGGCAGCTATCGCGTGGAGGGCTCTCAGAAGGGCTTCCAGAGCGATGTGCAGGCTGCTGTGACCCTTGACGCCGAGGGCAATGTTTCCGCTGTCGAGATCCTCTCGCAGGCAGAGACGGACAGCCTCGGCGGCCAGTGTGTCAACCCGGAGTTCACGTCCCAGTATCAGGGCGCAGCTCCCTTTACGCTGGCAGGCAAAAGCTATACTGTGACCGACCCCCTTACCGGTGCCGCCTATGCCGCTGCCGGTGCGGCGGAGGAGCAGCCCGCTGCTGCGGAGGATCTTGACCCCGCGCAGTGGAACGTGTCCGACACCTCTCCCGAGGCCGAGGCTACCCGCAGGATGTACGCAGCAGGTCTGACCCTCTCGGCACTGAACGGCGAGCCTCTGGCCGACGAGCTGATCCCTCCGATGGATACCAGCGCCGAGGCTGTGGCACGCCGCAAGCTCTACGCTGCCGGTCTGAGCAAGAGTGCGCAGGACGGTGAGGAGCAGGCTCTGCCCTATGCGGACTGGTCTGCAGAAAAGCAGGCCGCTTATCAGCTGGCACAGGCCGAACTGACCACCGGGCAGACCAGTGCCGGCGCTGTCAGCGCAGACCTGACCGAGGTGGACGCCCTTTCCGGCGCAACCATCACCTCGGCCGCCGTCACCAACATCGTCAACAACTCGTATTTCTATGTAACTGAGGTGCTCCGCGCAGAGTGACCTCAACGGAGGAATGGAACCTATGGCAAAAACTGATTTTCTGACGGCTGACATGACCCGCCGTCAATTTATGAAGATCTCGGGCAAGAGCCTTGCAGGGCTCACCCTCTCCGCATCCATGCTGTCCCTCTTCGGCTGCTCGCAGAAGCAGGTGGACAGCGGCGCAGTGGCTACCTGGGCGCTGCCCCAGGGCCTGCTGGTGGTCAACGCCGACCTGTGTACCGGCTGCCAGCGCTGCGAGATCAACTGCACGCTGACCAACGATGGTGTGTGCTCCTCTTACATCAGCCGCGTAAAGATCCAGCGCCGTCTGAATCTGGACGGTGCCGGCAACGGCCTGCTGTCCGGCAACGACAACTGCTTTGTCTACTTCCCGGATACCTGCCGCCAGTGCGAGGACCCCGCCTGCGGCAACGCCTGCCCCCAGAAGGCCATTACGACCAACGAGCAGGGCATCCGCGTGGTGGACACCGACAAGTGCATCGGCTGCGGCGCCTGCCACGAGGCCTGCCCCTGGCATATGCCCACCGTCAACCCCGAGACCGGCAAGTCGTCCAAGTGCATCGCCTGCGGTGCCTGCGTGGCAGGCTGCCCGTCCGGCGCTCTGTCCATCGTGGACTGGGACGCCGTCACCAGCGCAGCACAGGCTGCCTACATGGACCTGTAAGGAGGAACAACAATGGCTGAATATTATGGCTGGGCAGGCAAGATCCTGCGCGTTGACCTGACCACCGGCGAGATCACCACGCAGGATGACGCAAAGTACCATAAGTATATCGGCGGTATGGGCATGGCCTACCGCATCATGTATGAGGAAGCTCCCATGGACCTCGACCCCTACGACGAGAAGGCACAGGTCATCTTCGGCGTCGGCCCCCTGACCGGTGCCGGCGTGCCCTGCTCCGGCCGCATGAACGTCACCTTCCGCTCCACCTGGTCCAAGGGCAGCTCCATCATCGACGCCCACATGGGCGGCCACATCGGCCCCATGCTGAAGTATGCGGGCTGGGACGGCATCGTCATCACCGGCATCTCCGAAAAGCCCGTCTACCTGCGCATCGAGGACGACGAGGTCTCCCTCGAGGATGCTTCTGACATCTGGGGCAAGGGTACGTTCGCTTCCAACAAGTGGATGGTGGAGCAGAACGGCCGTGAGTTCGAGACCGCTTCCATCGGCCCTGCCGGTGAGAATCTGGTGGACTACTCCACCCTGAACACCAGCTTTGGCAACTCCGGCGGCGCCGGTCTGGGCGCTGCCATGGGCAACAAGAAGCTGAAGGGCCTGGCCATCCGCGGCACCGGCAGCGTCAAGGTGGCCGACCCCAAGAAGGTGCTGGAGCTGTCCAACTACATGATGGGCAACCTCATCGGCGGCAACAACAACCACAACGTCCCCGCACAGCCCCAGAGCTGGGCCGAGTACAGCGCCACCTCCGGCAAGAACCGCTGGTCCGGCGCACCGGGCCGTATGTGGAAAAAGGCTCCCGGCGGCCCCGTGGATACCGGCGAGCAGCCCTACAACGACATCAACAAGATCGCGCTGCGCTGCTTCAAGGGCTACTTCGACTTCGGCGCACCGGCTGCGGAGTACACCGTGAAGAACGGCGGCTGCTCCTCCTGCCCCATCCGCTGCTACACCGAGTATGATGTAGACCCGCTGGCCGATTACGACCTGCCCACCCACAACTCCAACACCTGTATGCCCGTGCTGTACGGCACCCGCGTCTACCCGGACGGCGTCCACGACTTCAAGTACGAGGGCGACGGCACCATGGTCATCAACCTGGCATGGTCTCACGCCGTCGATGACATGGGCCTGTGGGACAACTACGGCAACCTGAACCGTGACCTGCTGTGGATCCTGCGGATGCCCCGTGAGGAGGCCACCAAGTACATCAGCGAGGCCGAGTACGACTCCCTGCCCTGGGCATGGGAAAAGGCCGGTGACCCCCGCTGGGAAGTGGAGCTCATCCGCCGCATGGCTTACGGCGAGGGCGACCTGTCCGTCATCGCAAAGGGTACGCTGGCCATGATGGAAAAGTTCGGCCTGCCCAAGAGCTGGCTGGACCGCAACGACGGCGCTACCAACTCCAACCTGATCTACAACGGCTTCCCCAACCACCACGGCCCCGCAGAGGCATGGCAGGTTGGCATGCTGTACAATCTGGTGTATAATAGAGACTGCATGATCCACGAGATCGTCTGCGAGACCGGTTCCGGCGCACCCTACGAGGTGACCAAAAAGGTCATGGAGGACTTCTTCGGCGAGGGCTGCTACGACAAGGCCAAGGCCTACACGCCCATCAACGAGAACAAGGCAAAGCTGGCCGCCTACTGCGTCAACGACAAGAACTTCCACGACTCTGCCACCCTCTGCAACTGGATGTGGCCCATGACCCAGTCTCCCTCCAAGGAGCGGGCCTACCACGGCGATCTGGACCTGCAGGCAGATTTCATGACCGCCGTCACCGGCGAGACCTACACCCAGGCCGGTCTGCAGGAGGCAGGCGAGCGCATCACCCAGATGCTGCGCGCCATGACCGCCATCAGCTTCCAGAAGAACTGCGGCAGCGCAAACCTCCGTCAGGAGCACGACGCCATCTGCGACTGGGTCTTCGACAAGGAACCCGACTTCAAGGCATTCGAGGAAGGCACCACCAAGCTGGACCGCGCCGACATGGAGAAGGCAAAAGACTTGTTCTATGACATCTTCGGCTGGGACAAGACCACCGGTGTGCCTACCCGCGAGACGCTGGAGAAGTTCGACCTCGGCGACATGGCCGACGATCTGGAAGCACGCGGCATCTACGACCAGACTCCCGCTGAGGAGACTGCAGCCCAGTAATTCACAGAAACGAGAGGAACTATCATGCTGTTTGGCAGACGCAAACCCGGTTATACCACCACGGTGGACGCCGCCTCCGACCCTGAGCAGGTCATCCTCGACCTGCAAAAGGCAGAGATGGCCGCGAAAAAGAAGCCGAAGGCCGAGGTCTTTGACATCGACGCGGCCAGCGAGACTGCCCGCCGCCTGAAGGAAACGGGCAGTATGTTCGACGGCAGCGCCGCAAAGCTCGGCGAGGACGTCATTGCCGCTGTGCAGAAGGAGACGGATGCTCTGGCCGCAAAGCAGGCCGAGGCACAGCCCGTTCTCGAAGAGACGGCTGCAGCACCGGACGCCGCCGAAAAGCCCCAGCTGCTGGATTTTCTGGCCGCTGCACCGGAGGCAGAGGGCGACCCCTACGCCGACCAGCCCACCGTCACCGCGCCGGAGCTGCCCAAGCTTACCCCGGCACAGGAGCTGGCGGGTTACATCCGCTCCCGCTCGGCGGCGGCGCTGGTCACATCCCACGCCCTGCTGGTGAGTGAGGTGGAAAGCGCCGATGAACTTCTGGCCCAGATGCCGGAAGACCCCCAGTGCGCAGACATCGTGTCCCGCGCTGGCGCAAAGGATGCCTACTACTACTCCAGCGCCAACATGAGCGACAACTACGCCATGATCGCGCAGCTCATCGAGGACAAGGACCTCTGCGCCATGGTGGCCGAGATGGTGCGGTTCAACGCCCGCGTCTACCCCAGCGCCACCCCGCTGCGGTACTTCCGCCGCTCGCCCTACGATCTGACGCAGGAAGCCATTGAGCAGACGTGGCAGTCCATGCAGGGCAAGCCGGAGTACGCCGACATCGAGGAGCTGACCAACAACCAGAACGAGCGGTTCCTCTTCTCCACCCAGCACCTCACCCGCCGCTACGCAAAAGCCATCAGCGACGTGGACGAGTGGACCGACTAAAGCATCCCACACAATCAAATAGGGTATATGAGCTTCTTTGAGCAAAGGTGTCTAAACCGTCGGGCATGACACCGCGCCGCAATGCTAAGGGCTATATAAGCCGGCATTCAAGGGTGGAGGGGGAAACCCCGCCGCCTTCCCGCAGAAGAAACGCTGCAATTTGAAAAAAAGAACTCCTCCCATCCACACAGAGGCTTTCCGTGCTCTGCCGCCACTGCAAGGGCGGCAGGGAGCGGAGAGCAGCCATCGGCATGGCAGCCTGCAAGCTGCCCTTTGCCGGATGTGCGGATATTCTGCGGAGGCGTTTTGATTTTTCATCAAGACGTCTCCGCTTCTTTTTTAACCTGCCTTTTTATATGAATCCCCGCTGCGCCCCGCCTGAGCCATAGCAGGCCGGGTGTGGTCGGGCATTTGGAGGAATTTTTTATGAAACAGCCTTTCTGCGCGCCCTCTGAGGCGCTGCGCCGCGTGCTGGATGCCGCTGCAGCTCTGCCGAGGCCGGAGACGGAGACCGTCCCTCTGGACGAAGCGGACGGCCGCATTGCCGCCGGGACGCTTTCGGCCCGGATGGACCAGCCGCCCTTTGACCGCAGCCCCTTCGACGGCTACGCCCTGCACAGTGCCGACACCGCCGGTGCCAGCCGCGAAACACCCGTCACCCTGCCCGTGACCATGAAGCTCTACGCCGGAGATGCCCCCGCTTCACCCCTGCCTGTGGGCTGTGCGGCCCGCATCATGACCGGCGCACCCCTGCCCGAGGGCGCAGACTGTGTGCTGATGCAGGAGCTGACCGACAGCGGCGAGGAGACGGTACAGCTCTATGCCGCCATGAAGCCCCAGCAGAACGTGGTATTCCGGGGCGGAGACATCGCCGCCGGTGCTGTCATCGCCGAAGCCGGTACGGTACTCTCCCCCGCCCATCTCGGCGTGCTGGCCGGGCAGGGATACGCTGAAGTCCCCGTTTACAAGACGCTGACCGTGGGCGTTCTGGCCACAGGAAGCGAGCTTTTAGCTCCGGGCGAGGCTTGGACGCCCGGCAAAATTTACGACGCCAACGGCGTCCAGAACGCCGCCCGCCTGCGGCAGCTGGGCTTTGCGGTAAACCGTCGGCACTGTTCCGACGACCCGGAGGAGATCGCCCGTGAGATGCGGGAACTGCTGGCGGAGTGCGATGCCGTCATCACCAGCGGCGGCGTCTCGGTGGGGCAGAAAGACTATCTGCCCGCTGTGCTGGAACAGCTGAATGCGGACATCCTCTTTGCAGGCGTGGCCCAAAAGCCCGGAAGCCCCATGCTGGCCGGGAAAGTGGGCGGCAAGCTGGTGTTCTGCCTGTCCGGCAACCCCTTTGCCGCCGCCGCTACGCTGGAACAGTATGCCGTCCCGGCTCTTTTGCGGGCGGCAGGGCGCTGTGAGGAAAGCTGCCTTCTTCCCCGCACCACCCGCACCCTGACCACGGGCTTCTCGAAGTCCAGCAAGGGGAACCGCTATCTGCGGGCAAAGGCCATGGGCGGCAGCGTGACCATCCCCGGCGAGGGCAACGCCGAAGCCCACTCGTCCGGCAGCCTTTCTGCCATGATCGGCTGCAACTGTCTCGTTGAACTGCCTGCGGGCAGCGGCCCGGTGACTCCGGGCGAAGAAGTGGAGGTGCTCAGTTTTGTACAGTGAACAGAAAGAGGCTCTGGCCCAGGAGATCGAACTCAAGCGCCCGGCGGTGCTGGCCGTCAGCGGCCTGCACAACAGCGGCAAGACGACGCTGCTGGAAAAGCTTCTGCCTGCCCTGCGCAGCCGGGGGCTGAAAGCGGGCATTATCAAGCACGACGGCCATGATTTCACTCCCGATGTCCCCGGCACCGACAGCTACCGCCTGCGGGAAGCGGGGGCCGAGGGGGTGGCGGTCTACTCCGGCCAGCGCTATCTGCTGACCGAGATGTTCCGCCTGACGGAGCAGGACTTGCTGGCGCTCTTCGAGCGCCACGGCTATGATCTGGTGCTGCTGGAAGGCTTCAAGGACAGCGGCTGGCCGAAAATCGAAGTTGTCCGCAAAGAAATTTCGGACACACCGGTGTCTTTCCAGCCGCTGGCGGTGGTGGGAGACATTCCGGGGGCAGATTTTGGATTGGAAGATGCGCAGGCTCTGGCCGACTGGCTCGTTGCCCAGATGCCGGGCCTGTAAGGAGAAGACAGATATGAAACTGATTCGTACCGAAGACGCGGCAGGCCAGGTGCTCTGCCACGACATTACCCAAATCATTCCCGGCGAGTTCAAGGGCGCACGTTTCCGCAAGGGCCATATCATCCAGCCCGAGGACATCCCCGTGCTGCTCTCCATCGGCAAAGAAAACCTCTACGTCTGGGAGAAAAAGCCAGGCATCCTCCACGAGGACGAAGCCGCCGCGCTGCTGTACAAGGCCGCTGCGGGCAAGAACATCCACGGCACCGAGCCGAAAGAGGGAAAAATCGAGCTCATCGCCGACTGCGACGGCCTGCTGAAAATCAACCGCGAAGCCCTGCTGGCCGTGAACCGCACGCCCCAGATGATGATCGCCACCATCCACGGCGATCTGCCCGTGAAAAAGGGCCAGAAACTGGCCGGTACCCGCATCATCCCGCTGGTTATCGAACAGGAGAAGATGGACGCCATGCAGGCTGCCGCAGGCAGTGAGCCTATCCTGAACGTGCTGCCCATGCAGGCCAAGAAGTTTGCCGTCATCACCACCGGCAGCGAGGTGTTCAAGGGCCGCATCGAGGATAAGTTCACGCCTATCCTCGTGAGCAAGCTGGCCGAGTACGGCTGTGAGATGACCTTCCACAAGGTCTGCGACGACGACCCGGCGGGCATCACGACCGCCATTCTGGAAGCGAAAGAAGCGGGCTGTGAGCTCATCTTCACCACCGGCGGCATGAGCGTGGACCCCGACGACCGCACCCCGCTGGCCATCAGAAATACCGGCGCGGACATCGTCACCTACGGCGCACCGGTGCTGCCGGGTGCGATGTTCCTCGTGAGCTATCTGGACGGTGTGCCGGTCTGTGGCCTGCCCGGCTGCGTCATGTACGCCAAGCGCACCATCTTTGACCTGCTGCTGCCCCGTCTGCTGGCCGACGATGCCATCACCGCCGAGGATATTGCCCGTCTGGGCGAGGGCGGCCTGTGCCTTGGCTGCGCCGAGTGCCACTGGCCCAACTGCGGATTTGGGCATTGCTGAGAGGTTTCATTCTATGACTGACAACAAATTGACCCACTTTGATGCCTCCGGCAACGCCGTGATGGTGGATGTGAGCGAGAAGACCGTCACCTTCCGGGAGGCCACCGCCCACGGCATCATCACCATGAACGCCGAGGCATTCGCCGCCGTGGAGAGCGGCGCCGTGAAGAAAGGCGATGTACTGGGCGTGGCCCGCATTGCCGGCATCATGGCCACCAAGCGCACCAGCGAGCTCATCCCGCTCTGCCATCCGCTGCCGCTGACGAAAGTGAGCGTGGACTTCAGGCTTCTGCCCGAGCGGCAGGCTGTGGAGGCGCTCTGCACCGTCAAGACGGCGGGCGTCACCGGCGTGGAGATGGAGGCCCTGACGGGCGTTTCCACCGCCCTGCTCACCATCTACGATATGTGTAAGGCCGTCGATAAGGGCATGGAGCTGGGCGAGATCCATCTCGTCGAGAAGACTGGCGGCAAGAGCGGCCACTACATCCGGGCGGAGGGCGGCTATGTTTGATTCTGCCCAGCGCAATATCCACTATCTGCGCCTGTCCGTCACCGATCTGTGCAACCTGCGCTGCCGCTACTGTATGCCCGACGGCGTGGAAAAGCTGGAGCGGGAAGCCGTGCTCACCTACGAAGAGTTCCTGCGTCTGGCGGCCCTGTTTGCCCGGTGCGGCGTCGATACCGTCCGCGTCACCGGCGGAGAGCCGCTGGTGCGCAAGGGCGTAGACCAGCTGGTGGCGGGCCTGAAATCCATCCCCGGCATCCGCAAAGTCACCATGACCACAAACGGCATCCTGCTGGCGCAGCAGCTGCCCGCCCTGCTGGCGGCCGGCCTTGACAGCGTGAACATCAGCCTCGACACTCTGCGCCCCGAAGTGTTCCAAAGCATCACGGCCCGGGACGAGTTCGAGCACGTCATGGGGGGCATCCGCGCCGCCCTCGACAGCGGCATCCCTGTCAAACTGAACTGTGTGCCGCAGGTGGGCGTGAACGAGGGTGAATTGGAAGACCTGGCCGCCCTCGCCGAGAGCCGCCCGTTACAGGTGCGGTTCATCGAGATGATGCCCATCGGCTACGGCGCGGCCATGCCCTGCATCTCGGGGCCGGAGCTGCGGGAGCGGTTTGCCCGCCGCTGGCCGGAGTTTTCGCCCCTGCCCGCCGCCCAGAGCGCCGGGTTCGGCGACGGGCCTGCCGTCTACTACACCGTCCCGGGCTGGAAGGGCGATGTGGGCTTCATCGCGGCGGTCCATGGCAAGTTCTGTGCTTCCTGCAACCGGGTGCGGCTGACCAGTCAGGGCTTTCTGCGCCCCTGCCTTGCCAGCGAGACGGGCTGCGACCTGCGCACCCTGCTGCGGGGCGGCGCGGCCGACGAGGAGCTTTTACAGGCCATCCGGGAGACGATCTGGTCGAAACCCCGGGAACATCATTTCGGAGACAATTCCATGCCCGCCACCCGCGGGATGTACCGTATCGGAGGATAAATTACTATGGGAAAAATTCTGGCGATCTGCACCAGCCCCAAGCGCGGCACCGTCAAGACCGAGGTGCCAAGTGCTGTCCTGACCCCGGAATGGGGCATCGTGAGCGACGCCCACGGCGGAAACTGGCACCGGCAGGTGAGCCTGCTCAGCGCCGAAAAAATCGAGGCGTTCCGCAAGAAGATCTGGGTGGACTACGGTGCCTTCGGCGAAAACCTCGTCATCGAGGGCTTCGACTTCCGCAACCTGCCCGTCACCAGCCGCTTCGCCATCGGCGACGTGGTGCTGGAGATGACCCAGATCGGCAAGGAGTGCCACAACGACTGCGTCATCAAGCAGCAGACCGGCGAGTGCATCATGCCCCGGGAGGGCGTATTTGCCCGGGTGCTGAAGGGCGGCGAAATTCATGTCGGCGACGAAGTGACTCTTCTGCCGCCGCTGGAAGATCCGCCGCTGCGCGCTGCGGTCATCACCCTTTCGGACAAGGGCAGCCGGGGCCAGCGGGAGGACAAGAGCGGCCCCCTCATCGTGGAGATGCTCACCGCCGCAGGCTATGTGGTGGAAGAGACGATGCTCCTGCCCGACGAGGCCAAGGCGCTGAAAGCACAGCTCATCCGTCTGGCCGATGGCCGTCAGGTGAACCTTATCCTGACCACCGGCGGCACCGGCTTCTCGCCCCGGGATATTACCCCCGAGGCCACCTATGCCGTGGCCGACCGCAACGCCCCCGGCATCGCCGAGGCCATGCGGTACCACAGCCTTTCCATCACCCCCCGCGGGATGCTGAGCCGCGCCGCCAGTGTATTGCGCGGCAAGACGCTCATCGTCAACCTGCCGGGCAGTCCGAAAGCCGTGAAGGAAAACCTCGAGTACATCCTGCCCAGCCTCGGGCACGGCGTCCGCATCGCCGCCGGTCTGGACGGCGAGTGCGCCCGCAAGTAACATTGTTCTCCCGCTCCGGTTTCGGGACGTGAACATATATGAGGGAATTTTAGCCACTATAGAAGGAGAAAATTCATGAAAACCGATCTCATTTCCCGCCGCAGCTTTCTGTC
>ENA-OXTU01000490-OXTU01000490.1-human-gut-metagenome-genome-assembly--contig:-NODE-490-length-11106-cov-8.096462_pt1 | contig 11106 bp, 10 predicted proteins | sample MGYA00249344_ERZ652650 | MGnify/ENA primary metagenome ERZ652650 (study PRJEB26925, sample SAMN05826532) | human gut metagenome | biome: ENVO:2100002; feature: ENVO:00000062; material: ENVO:00002003...
TCTACACTATCCTCTTCGTCGGCAGCGTCAGATGTGTATAAGAGACAGGGTAGAACCCGTCGCTTCTGTCAAACAGTGCCTGCAAATCGCCGTTAGAGAAGGCCAGCAGCCGGGCGCACATCCATCCCTGATAGCTCTGCTTGCCCTTGCGCTCCAAATCCATCTTGCCCTGGGCGGTGACGATGGATTTTACATAGTTGGTCTGGCGCAGGGCTTCCATCCGCATATCGTCATCCACACACAGAAGGATATGCTCCAGGTCGGCACGGGCAAATCGGTTCTCGGATATTTTCCCGATGCTACCATCCTTCATGTTGGAGCCGAACAAAGTTCCCAGCACAGCGCCGATCTGACTCTTGCCTTCACCGCCATTGCCTTTGATGACCATCATCCGCTGGCCCTTGTTGCTGGGGATCAGGCAGTAGCCGATGTATTCCTGCAAGGTGGGGATGTCCTCCGGGTAGAGCAGGCCGTCCAGAAATTGCAGCCAGAGGACGGGTTTCGGGGCGTTGGGGTTGTAGGCCACGGGGAACCGGTTGCGGACGATTTCAGATTTTCCCTCCACAAATTTTCCGTCCAGAAAAAGCGTCCCGTTGGAGAGGTGAATCCGGTCCGCCTTCGGTGGAAAATCCTCCACCAGCGCCGCCAGCTTCATCAGCTCCACAATGTTACTGATTTTGCGGGGGATATTGCTGACCGCACAGCATTTCAGCTCCTCAAAAATCTCTCCCCGCAGGGGCAGCTCATCGGTCACACGGCCTTCGGGCGTGAAAAAAGCCCCGTTTGTGAAGAGAATCTTGTGCGTCTGCAAGAACTCCTCACAAAACAGGGCTTCGTTGATGTTTTTTCCATCAAACCAGACGGGCATTCCGTCAGGCGGATTGTTTTTCTTCATAGGGCGTTTCCTCCTTCTTTTGTCGTTCCAGCCGCTCCTCCAAGCTGGCAATCAGGTCCTCTTTGTTCAACATTTCTACGATTCTTATCCGTTGTTCCAGTTCGGCGGCAATGAGCAAATCCGCCAGATACTCCACATAGTCCAGCATCTGGCAGGCTTCCACAAACCGGTCATCCAAAGCATCTTCCGGCACCTTGGGCGCATACTGTACCTTCCAGCGTTCTAAAAGATGCAGATAATCGCACAGCACTCGAAGGCAGCGCATTTCCTCCTGTCGGTATGCCGTCAGCAGGGGGCGTTTCGGCTTGGGCAGAGCGATGGCCGCCGGAGGCTTATCCGGGTCAATCCCGAAGTTCTGGGCCAGTTTTTGTGCCGCCTCGAAGCTGCTCAAGCCAAATAGCCTTGCCACAAGGTCGATCACATCGCCGGTGGCCCCGCAGCCGAAGCAGTAAAAGTACCTCTCGTTCAGCTTCATGCTGGGATGCCGGTCCTCGTGGAATGGACAGCGGCACATCCCACTGTGATTGACCTGCAAGCCGTAATGTTCCGCTGCATCCCGCACTTGAATCGTTTGCTTCACCAGCTCAAACAGCGTCATTTTCGCTCCCTCCCCTCTGAAAAATGATTGGATGCCGTTTTTTCCATAGAACCTCTCTTTCTTGCGCTTCCGGCGCAGCTGTTGTATAATATTGGTGTAGTTCCGAAAAAAGTAATCTGCTTTCAGATTATCCTTTCACTGATAGGAGAAATCCCGGGTGTAAAACGGAACCATTTTTTGAAAAATCATAAAAAATTTTTGAAGGGGGTGGAGTCATGGCGGATCTCACAGCTGATGAGCTTCTGGATATCGAAGATGGCTTCACCGAATGGAATGAGGACGCAGCCGCCGGATCGACGGAGGAAACGCTGGAACAGGCCCTTGCGGAAGAACGCCTGACAGAGCTGGAAAGTGAGCTGGAGCAGGACGAGCATCCTGTTGATTATGATGCCGAACTGGAAACCGAGGAAGAAGAAGCGGCTCCAGTCAGCGAAAAGCGGTTGAAGCGGGAGATCCGGGCCGAATCTATACGTCGGCTGGAGGAAGCGGCCCGCACTGAAAGCGATTTCCGGGTGGTTGTGGACGAATGGAACAAGCTGGACCGGAACCGGGAGCGCCGGGAACGGGATCACGAAAACCTCCGTGGAGATGTGCCTCTGGAATACCAGGCGGTGTCGGAACCAAAGCTCATCCCTCGATGGATGAACAACCCTGCATACAGGCAGTTGATGGCGGGAAATTTTCTGGACATCCTGTTTGACTGCCCTTATGAGATGCACCAGTTGAGCGCCGACCCATTTATCTCCGGCATGATCAAAAATCTCAGTGATGAACATAAAGAAGTCCTGTATTTTCTCTCATTGCGGTTGTACAGCACCACCCGGCTTGCTGCCATGCGTGGGCAGTCTGACCGGAATATCCGCAAGCTGCGGAAAACCATCCATAAAAAATTGCAGCGCCAAATGTATGACCATCTGTGCTGCAAACCGGAAAATAGCCTGACCTTGCGGGAACGCCGTTTTTTGGAGGAATACTCGAAAATCGCAAAGAAACAGGGCAAGGACGCCGTGATCCGGCGGGAAAACAAGACCAAGCGCCGAAAAAAGAAAAAACGCCCCTGATGGCAGAGGCGATGAAACAGAAAGGGCACGTATAATGAAGAATCTATTTGAACAATCCCGTTCTCATTGGGTGCGCTACGATCATTATGAACTGAAAACTGCCGAAGATGGCAAGCGGTACATCACCCCCGGCAAAAGCGCAAAGCCGGATGTCTACAATCCGCTGAAAGAGGTTCCCAACATTGTACTGGATGCGCTGAATGTGGGGATGCTGATGATGGGGCGCAAACCGGAGGCCGAGGTGGAAAAAGCAGTGATGGAGTTTGTCACCCGGTACGGCCTGCTGGGGTTGATGACCGCCCTGCCCACCACACCGACCTTTATGGACTACGAGGCGGTTTACCTGCCGAAAAACCACTTTATCAGGGAAGAATCCATGGCGACGGACCAATATCTGTCCCTGTTTTACCCCTTTGACCAGCTGGACGTGGTGAAGAAGGGCATTGAATCCACATGGAATGTGTCCGGAGACCGGGCCATGATCGCTTTGACTATGACCTTCATGGATGAGCCGATGGCCAAGAACATGAGCTTCCAGCGGGAGTATGCGGAACCCTACGACTGGGTAGCCCAGCAGTTCAAGGACTGGGCCTTTACGCTTACCACCGCCTTTTTCTACTACAATGACTATGACTTCATGGGCGAGGACGAACGTGGGCTACACCGCAAGGCTATGGCCGCATTTGGGGGGATCGCACCCAGCTATCACATTGAGCTGCTGGATAAGCCCACCATCTATTGGGATTTCCATTCCCTGCTACTGGGCATCCAGATGATGTTCAGCTTTATGCTGGTGGACGATGACCAGCCCTTGCGCCTGTGCAAGCATTGCCATAAGGTGTTTTTGGGCAGCCGGTCCAATGCCGCATTTTGCAGCGCCCGGTGCAAGAATCAGTATAATGTCTACAAGAGCCGTGAGAAATCCAAGGGGGAAAAGGACTAATCAGGATACTTCTTGCCCCACCGGAACCCGGATCTAATGGGGACACTTTTGATACCCTTGTTTTTGTTTTTTGGTGTATATACGAACCGTCCCCGTATTGTATATTTTACGACTTCAGAAAACACAAAAAATCCAGCAGATTTCAACCCGGTATAAGGATGAATTCTGCGGGATTTTATATTATTCATGACACCGGAAAGTCACATTGGCACAAAGATTTATGCGTAAATTATGTGACAACCCTTTCGGCGAGGAACTTTATGATGCTTCTGCTTAATCCATCCAACAAAAAGGAAATCACGAAGCTGCCTACTGTTAAAAGTAACAGCCCGCTAACCCAGTAGAGAGGCGTTACACGGTGATTGACAAGAACGGGGACTATCACCAAGGTAATAGCCAAGTGATGTACAAGGAAGACTCCAAAACAGCGACGGGATAACCAATGCAAAGCCTTTTGAAGAAACGGACCACAAAACAGGAGTAACTGCCCTAAATAAAACACCATTACAAACACTCCAACACTGGCTGCGGTTACAATCCAATATTCAGGACACCCAAGGCCATACAGTACCAAAGTGGTCATTCCTGCTAAAATTCCTGGAATCCAAAGGGATGGGAGACACCCGCCCAAAAAGATACCCATGAAAAACAACGGCAGCTGGCCAATCAATGTGGGATAAAGCTGCCCCGGATTTTCCACAAAACAACAAGCCAACCAGGCAAAGAGAGCTCCTACGGCGGCGAAAACAACTCCCCGGCGTCGAATCATGCGCCAAAGTACAGGAAAAACAGCGTAAAGGAACAGAATACAACCCAAATACCACTCTCCAATTTTGTAAAACGTAGGCGTGAAAGACTGAAAATATCCATCTACTCCCACTATAGAGAGAAGCAGTTTCCACGGAGCTACGCCTTCATTGTTGCCACATATAATATCGCTGTAAATAAAAATGGGAAAAAAGCAAAGCCAGAAAAGAGGGTAAATGGCCAGAAAACGTCCCCAAAGATAGCGCTTCATGGACCAGCTGCGGCTTTTTTCCTGCCAGCACAAGCAAGATCCAGAAAGGAGAGTCATGGTGTATACCGCCACTTGGACCAGCGGCTCCATAGCGGGAAGAAAATCTGCTGGACATAGTCCTCGAACAGCGGTTTCTACCTGATAATGATAGAATACTACCACCAAGATTCCGAATACCCGAATCAAATCCAGACCGGGAAGATGTTTGAACTCTTTCATGGCCAGCCTCCTAAACTCTCTTGACATATAAGATAGGAGGCATTTCTTTCTATTCGATGACTTGGAAGGTGACAAAGTTGTCAGAAACAATGTATTTACCAGGAAGATTACATATCAGATGACAGATCAGTCACGCACAGAGTAATATTCCGTGATAAAATAATATGGCACATTAAACATTTAAAGTGAGGAAATCATCCCAATGGTTCGGATATTGTTGATTGAAGATGACTCCACTATTACAGCCGGGCTGGCGTATTCTCTGGAACAGGAGGGGTGGAGTGTCACTTGCAAGGGCACTCTGGCGCAAGGGAGAAACGCCTTAGAGACTGGAGAATACCAGCTGCTATTGGTGGATGTCGGTTTGCCTGATGGTAGCGGCTACGATCTGTGTGCTGCTGCTAAAAGCAGGAATATTCCGGTGATTTTTGCCACTGCAAGAGGGGATGAGGGAAGCGTAGTACTGGGCCTGGATATGGGGGCTGACGATTATATCGTTAAACCCTTTCGGTTGCGGGAAGTGGCCAGCCGCATCCGGGCCGTACTACGCAGAGCGGCCGGAGAGCGGGAGCAGTTGGTTCGGTTGGGGGAACTGGCGGTAGATACACAGAAAGGCCAAGTGACCCGTAACGGAACTCCCATCTTGCTTACCGCTCTGGAATACCGATTACTGCTTACTTTTCTGTCTCATCCTGGACAGACTCTCACCCGGGGGCAACTGTTGGAAGGCATCTGGGATGTGGCAGGAAATTTTGTCAATGACAATACCTTGTCTGTGTATATCAAGCGACTGCGTGACAAGCTGGAAATGCCAGGACACCCTCTCATTTCCACTGTGCGTGGAATGGGCTATCGGCTGGAGGTAGATGGCCATGACAAGAAATAAGGAATTATATCTGCCTATCGCCCTCAGCATGGCTCTGACTTTGGTTTCAGGGCTGCTCTGTGGCTTTTTGGGTGGCCCCTGGGCAGCACTGACAGGGAGCGGGTCCGTTCTTCTCACCACACTGCTCTGGATGAGCACAACATGGAGCCGGTATAAAAAGCTGCAGGAATTAGGAGAATACCTGGCTTCGGTATATGCAGGCGGGGAACTTCTGGATATTCGTGACAATCGGGAAGGAGAACTGAGCCTTCTGAAGAACGATCTGCACAAGATTACCGTTACCCTGCGTCAGCAAAGTGCCCAGCTGGCTCATGACAAGGAATTTTTGCAGCAGCTTCTGGGCAACATTTCTCATCAACTGCGCACCCCTCTTACCGGAATGCTGGTTATGGCGGACTTGCTGGCACGACCAGACCTACCGCTGGAAAAGCGCCAGGAATTTACCGGGCAGCTTACTGCACAGCTGGAACGAATGCAATGGTTACTGGAGAGACTTTTGACCTTGTCCCGGTTGGATGCCGGGTGCCTGGAACTGGAACGAAAAACCGTTTCACTGCCATCTTTGCTGGATAGAGCTACTGCTCCGGTAAGGGTGGCCCTGGAACTGCGTGGCCAGACTTTAAAAGTGGAGTGCCCTCAAGACCTCCTGTGGGAAGGGGATGAAAAATGGACCGCAGAGGCTGTAACCAACCTGGTGAAAAACGCTTCTGAGCATTCCCCGGAAGGAGGCTTGGTAAAAATTTCCGTGAGCAAGGATGTACTGAATCTTTGGATCACAGTGGAAGATAATGGCCCCGGTATCCCGGAATTGGATATGCCCTATTTGTTTCGGAGATTTTATCGTGGCAGTAATGCCGCTCCGGGCAGCGCTGGTATCGGCTTGGCTTTGGCGGCAGAATTAGTTCGAGCTCAAGGCGGCAGTGTGGTGGCAGAAAATCAGACCCCAGGCCCTGGTGCTCGTTTTATCCTCAAATTGCCCATACATCCCGGTAGTTTGTGACAAAACTGTCACCCAGACAGTCATCAAGAGGAAAGAAACAGCCAGTATACTCAAGATGTGGGGGCAACAAAGGCGTTGCCCAGTCTTGATACCAGGAGGGAAATATGGAATTACTGCGTGTGGAACACCTTAGCCGTTATTATGGGGAAGGTCCTGCCCAAGTAAAGGCACTGGATGATGTGTCATTCTCCGTAGAAAAAGGGGAGTTTGTCGCCATTATGGGCCCGTCTGGCAGTGGAAAAAGCACCCTCATGCACCTGCTTGGAGGGGTGGACAAGCCCACAGCCGGACATGTATGGTTACAGGGCACCGATCTTTACAAATTGGACGAGAACGCACTGGCCATTTTTCGACGGCGCCAGATAGGTCTGGTGTATCAGTTTTACAATCTACTTCCTGTGCTCAATGTACGGGAAAACCTGACCTTACCTTTGCTGTTGGATGGACGCAATGTCAACAAAAACCAGTTGGAACAGCTGGCCCAAATTCTGGGCATCCAGGATCGGATGAACCATCTGCCCCATCAGCTTTCCGGCGGTCAGCAGCAGAGGGTCAGCATTGGCCGGGCCCTGATTACCAGCCCTGCCCTTCTGTTGGCAGATGAGCCTACCGGCAACCTGGACAGCAAAAACAGTGCTGAAGTGATGGCTTTGCTGCGTTATTTTCATGAGAAAAAAGGTCAGACATTATTGGTCATTACCCACGATGAACGGATTGCCTGTCAGGCAGACCGACTCATTACTGTGGAGGATGGGCATATTGCTCGGGACGAGGCGGTGCGGCCATGAAAAATATTGTGCACACTTTGACTCTCGCTCAGATGCGGGCTAATCCCCGTCGTACTCTTGTGACTCTGGTGGGTGTGGTTTTATCGGTGACCATGCTCACGGCAGTTTTTGCAGGGGCTGATTCCTTTTTGAATCTTCTGTACCGACAGGCAGCACAGGACAACGGCACCTGGCATGGCAGAGCCTTTGAGACTGGAGAACAGGTGGTAGAAAATCTGTCCCAGGATGACAGGATTGACCAACTGGGCCTGGCAGCCAGTTGGGGAGTGTCTCCCCTGGGCGACAGCAATAGGTGGGGGGCCGCTATCTATGGAGTAAACCAGTCATTTTACCAGCTTTTGAGGGTAGAGTGTCTGGAAGGAAATTTTCCTTCCACAGAGAACGAACTGGCCATTTCTCAGACTCTCGCCAAAAAGACCGGCTGGAAGATTGGAGACCAAGTCTCTTTGGATTTGTTACGAGTATGGACCCCACAAGGGGTGGATTCCGCAGGGAAAATGATCTATCGGCAAACCAGCGGCCCGGGAATCATGGGATTATCGGACAGCTATATGCTCCGTTCTGTGGGGGAAAAACAGTTCACGATTACAGCTATTGTGGACCCAGGCGGTTTTGATGATCAAAATGTGTTCGCCTGGGAACCATGTTTTACAGTTCTGGAGGATCAGATCCCCCCGGATGGATTGTGGTGCGCTTATTATACTGTCAGTTCGCTGGGGCGAGAACTGTATGACCTGCTGGAAAGTATCCAGGAATGGCAGGCAGACTTGCCTGTCGATGCTGGAGGCGTGGGGACCATCGATCTAAACCGGCAGCTCTTGCTTTATTATGGCATAGATTATCCGGGCAGCCTTCTATTGCCTGCCTTTTACGGTTTGATGGCGGTAACACTTCTCATTATTGTGGTGGGTGCTGTGTCTCTGGCTCGAAACGCCTTTGCCATCAGTATGACGGAGCGCACACAAATGCTGGGAATGTTGGCCAGTGTGGGGGCTACCCGGGCGCAGAAGCGGCAGTCCGTCTTGTATGAAGCCTTTATTCTGGGATTGATTGGCATCCCTTTGGGCCTGATTGCAGGCTGTGGAGGAATGGCGATTACACTGGTTTTCCTGAATAGTCAGGTACAGGAACTGTTTCAATTTTCTCAGCCTCTTTATCTTTCGGTACGGCCTCTTCCCCTGGCCGCTGCAGCCCTGCTGGCAGCCTTGACTCTGGCATTCAGTGCACTGCAACCGGCCTTGAAAGCCAGCAGGATCACGCCCATGGATGCCATCCAAGGAGAAGGTCAGGTTCAATTTCATTCCAATGATGTAAAAACAGGAAAACTGACTGGAAAGATTTTCGGCTTTCCAGGAATTTTGGCCCTCAAAAATTGTAAGCGAAACCGGGGACGGTATCGAGCAATTGTATTTTCCCTGGCGCTCAGCGTAATTATGCTGCTGGCTGGCACCGGACTTTCTTATTATGTGGACCGTGCCATGGGAGTGCGTTACGGGACAGACAGTCCCTTAGCAACGGCGACCATCACCTTCAACGATCCTTCCTTGGATACCGCTACCTATACGGATGATCTGAAAGCTCTGGCTGGAACAGGGGAAGTACGGTTGGTCGGAGGTTTGCAGGCTGGAGAGATGGGCAGCTTCACTTTGAATTGGGCGGATATGAGTCAAGACGCAATAAAATGGTTTCAAAACCAGAGCGGTCTCTTAGATGAACAGGATTATACTTTTGAGGACGGCCAAAATGTCACCGTCTATCCCACCTTGCTGGTCATGGATGACCCGGAGTTTTCCGACTGGGCAGGCAAGGAAGTTTCCTTGAATTCGGATTATCTGGATTGTGTTATGATCACCAGCACCTATCTGTATAATGCAGGCAGCTACACTCAGCTGAAAAATGCTCTGAATCTACAACCTGGATTTTCTATGGAGTTTGCACAAGAGAACGGGTTTGCAGACACTTGGCACGTAGCAGCACTGGCGGAGGATTTCCCTTATTCCGGAAACACGGTCACCTCCAACACCGTGGAAAGCCTTACTTTACAGTTGGTGACCAGTCGCAGTGTATTCCAAGCATTCCTGAATCGGCAGGCAGACCTGGGCAGAAGCGGTGCATACTACTGGCAGGTGCAGTACATTCACCCTGAAAGTATTTCCGCCCTAACCAGCGGATTGGAGGAATGGTCCCTAAACAACAGCTATGGCCTGCCCCAAGGGGTGATCAGTGCAAACTACAATTCCCTGGCCATGGGTGGCCTTCAGCGGTTTGGAATGCTTCTACAAATCTTATGTACCGGGTTTGTTCTGCTGCTATGTCTGGTATGTATGGCCAATATTCACAATAGCTTCTCTACGGGAATGGAACTGCGTGCCCGGGAATATGGAATTCTCCGTAGCGTAGGAATCACACCCGTGGATTTCCGTAAGATGATTTGGCTGGAAAGTCTTTTCTACGGAATCAAAGCGCTGTGCTGGAGTTTACCTTTTGGAGTGGGCGTGTTGTCCCTGGAATACTATGCTATCCGACGAGCATTCCAACTTCCCTTCTGTCTGCCAGTGGGCAGCATTGTCCTGGCAGTTGTTTTAGTAATGGGGGTATGCTGGATTTCTGGACTTCTGACCCGCAGGAGTCTGGAGGAGCAGACTATTACCGAGGCCATTCAGAAAAAACTTTTTTAAACAGAAGCCGCAGAAGTGTTTTCCTTCTAAAGGGCTCTCGGAAGAGGTCACCTAAAGGTGGCCTCTTCTCGTGTCAAGAGAAGAAATACAGTACAATGGATATGAATAATGAGAAGAGCTGATATTGTTTCTGTGTAAACAGCAAATAAAAACCTGTAATTATCTTGTACAGAGACAATAAAAATGGCGGGTAAGCATTTTTGTGTGCTTACCCGCCTTGTTTCATCTGTTAATTTTCGAATGGCTTGTATACAGTCACGGTTTTAAGATACTTCACGGGATCGCCGTTCAGCACCAAATCTGCATACTCAGCCGGAGCATTATAAATCAGCCAGTCCAGCTCAGAGCGTTCATACATATTGTCGGCCACTTCATTCTCCACGGCGATGGTATCAATGGAAATCATGCTGCCATTGGCATATTTTAACTCGACACAAGCGGTGTCGATATTGAATTCACAGGACAGTAAATGGTTCACAGCGTTAATCTCCTTACAGCTTTCATTTTTAACGAATAATCTGTCGTGATGAACCCGCTTCCCGAATGTTGATTCCCACACTCCGCACCAATTCCGCACCAATTTGTCATGAAAGTATATGTAGATGCATGGGGTTATGTGACGGAAAAGTTCGTAAATATGGGAAATATTGAGCTTTGTGAAGGAATATTGAGATATAAAAAGGCCGATTATCCACCGATACCTAATTTCATTTGTACTCATTCTCCTTAACGGAATATTTTGACTGTCTATCATTATACCCAACCAGCGCACTGCGTGCAAGGGCAGGGCGCGGCCATGCTCATAATTTTGCGCAATTCTACACATTTTACCTGTTTTGACCACCGGTTGTTCTTTATTTTTCCACATTTATGCCTTATAATGTTAAAAGGTCGAATCAAAATACCCCCGTACCGGCCCTGTCCGGCGCGAGAAAACATAGGGCAATACCGCATAATTCTAAGTGCCGATACCTGTCTCTTATACACATCTCCGAGCCCACGAGACAAGAGGCAATCTCG
>ENA-OXTU01000491-OXTU01000491.1-human-gut-metagenome-genome-assembly--contig:-NODE-491-length-11098-cov-7.149235_pt1 | contig 11098 bp, 10 predicted proteins | sample MGYA00249344_ERZ652650 | MGnify/ENA primary metagenome ERZ652650 (study PRJEB26925, sample SAMN05826532) | human gut metagenome | biome: ENVO:2100002; feature: ENVO:00000062; material: ENVO:00002003...
ATCTACACTATCCTCTTCGTCGGCAGCGTCAGATGTGTATAAGAGACAGTCATAGTATTTTTCAATGTGGCGGCGGGACCGGGCAATGGTTACGGCGTCCAGAATTTGGAAAAATTCAAAATCCAGCATCTGCATCAGCTGGTCGGTGGTGCGGCTGGCGACGTCCAGCTTGCTCCACTCGTTGAACACCTTCTGCGCGTTGCGGAAAACCTCCTCCACGCTGCGGCTGATGTCCAGTTTGCCCTGCCATTCGCTGCTATCGCCCTCGTAGGCCAGTGCCAGCTGGTTACGCAGATCGTAAAAGCGGTTGTTCACCGGCGTGGCCGACAGCATCAGCACACGTGTGCGCGCACCGGGGCGGATGACTTTGTTCATCAGGCGGGTGTAACGGTTTTCTTTTCCCTCATTGTCCACATCCCCGCCATTGCGGAAATTGTGGGATTCATCGATCACGACCAGGTCGTAGGCGCTCCAGTTCAGTTTACTCAGGTCGATCTCGCCGGAAAATCCTTTGTCCCGGCTTAGATCCGTGTGGTAGAGTACGTCATAGCGCAGGCGATCCCCGGCGATGGGATTGTTGACATAGTTGGCCTTATAGGTCATCCAGTTGTCGCTGAGCTTTTTAGGGCAAAGAACTAACACCCGCAGGTTGCGGTTCTCATAGTATTTGATGACGGCCAGAGCGGTGAAGGTTTTGCCCAAGCCGACGCTGTCCGCCAGGATACAGCCGTTATATTGTTCCAGCTTGCTGATAATGGCAATCACAGCGTCTTTCTGGAAGGTGTACAGTTTGTTCCAGACCTGGCTTTCCTTGAAGCCGTTGGTTTCGCTGGGCAGATCGTCCTCATTGACCTGCTCCAAAAAGCTGCCAAAAATGTTGTAAAGTGCATAAAAGTAGAGGAATTCGGGGCTATTCTCTTGGTAGGCGGTGGTGATGCTCTCCAGGACTTTGTCTGTGACGTCTTTCAGGTGGCTTTGGTCGTTCCACAGCTGGTCGAACAGTTCCAGGTAAGCTTTACTTTCTGGCGCATCCACGCGGTTGATCATGCTGAACATACGGCCGCCACGGTCACAGCCCAGGTCCTCGCGGGTAAAACCATTCACTGGTGCATACGCTACAGGAGAATCGGAATCTACAGTCAAAAAGCCTGTCATTCCCTCCATGGTCTTATTGGACTTGAAGCGGGCTTTTTCCCGGATCCAATGCGCACATTCCTGCGAGATTGCGCGCTGGCGGAATTCGCTGCGGAGCTTAATCTCGAACTCACTGCCATGTAGTGTGCGCTCGCGGTTCAGCCGAGGAATATAAAATTCCCGCTGGGCTTTCTTTGGCTTCTCGTCCAAAAAGGCGGGAGAAGTGAAGATAAAGCGCAGCTCGTCCAGGTTTTCAAGCTGTGCTTTCAGTTCTTCAAATGCATAGACAGAAAAACAGGCAGCGGCCATAGAGACCCTGCTGCGTTTTTTTATCGTTACACGCAGGTCATCAGCCAGCTTCTCGGTAGTGTTGTTGATGATTTTCATGGGCATCCTTCTTTTCCAAAAAGTGTACCTTTTCGTTACTATCGGTGAAAGCTCGTACCGTTCTTGAATTAGCGAAATCGTTCACAATTCCGTGCTGGAAATCCGCATGAATCCGTGGTAAAATAAAAAAGATTATAAAAACACCGATTTTACAGGAAGGTACACCTTTCTGTAAAATCGGGTGCTTACAACAATTTGGCCTTTTCGTAAATTTCTGCCCGGTAGCGGAATGTGGACAGCGGCATCCCACATTCCTTTGCCGCTGCCGTTCCTGTAATTTTCCCGGCTTTCCAGTTTTGATAGGCGCTGTGAAAACCAGCGGGCAACGGTTTCGGCGGTCTGCCAAAGCGGACGCCCCTTGCCTTTGCTGCGGCAATACCCTCGGCCTGCCGCTGGCGGATGTTGGTGCGCTCATTTTCCGCCACAAAGGAAAGTACCTGCAACACGATGTCGCTGAGAAAGGTGCCCATCAGATCTTTGCCCCGGCGGGTATCCAGCAGCGGCATATCCAGCACTACGATGTCGATGCCTTTCTCTTTCGTCAATATCCGCCACTGCTCCAAAATCTCCCCATAGTTCCTGCCCAGACGGTCGATGCTCTTGATGTAGAGCAGATCGTCCTTTTTCATTTTTCGCAGCAGGCGTTTGTATTGGGGTCGGTCAAAATCCTTGCCGGACTGCTTGTCCATGTAAATGTTTTTTTCCGGGACAGCAAGCTCCTGCAAAGCGATGCGCTGCCGGTCCTCGTTCTGGTCCTTGCTGCTAACCCGGATATATCCGTAAATAGTTCCCGCGATTTATCTCACCTCCCGGCGCTTTTGCCAAACAATGTCGTACCCCAGCACATCGGCCAGCTCCACAGCCTCGCCGTAGCGCAGGCTGCCGCGTTTCAGCTTGTCTGACAAGTTGGGAACGCTGCTGCTCCAACCGTATTCGTCGGCCAGAATTTCCACAGCTTCGCTCATGGTCATGCCAGCCCGGATAATATAGGACTTGATTTCGTTTCGGTAAATCTCTTTGTTTCTCATGGCTTATGCCCTCCTTTTTTCGTTTGCTTGGCAGTGAAGCCGGTGCGCTGGTACGTGTATCGAGTTCATCATTAGGCAAATGATGATGGTTTGCGAATAACTGTTTTCTCCGCTCTTTGTGAAGCCCTGCTCACACAGGGCAAGGTTCAGCTTCACCGTTTCGCGTGGATTTTCGCGGGTTGGAATAATCACACGCCAGACAGCGTACCCTCTTCGCTATCCGGTGTATCGTGCTTTAATGGCGTTATCAATATGAAAACGCCGGATTTTTCGCTGTTTTCACTTCCTTTGAAAATATCGCTGTATTTTTGCCGCTCTTTCCGAATGCCGTTCCTGCCCCTGGCTTTTCAGCGGCGTATTCCGGCATTGGCACGCTCTCCCGTGCTTTCAAACACATGGGGTCATGGCGCTGCTTCCCCTGCCGGGGGTATCCCATTCGGACGGTCATGTAATTTTCAAGGTGCTGTTGCCTCCCGACAAGTACAGTTTAACGAAAAATCGGGCCTGTTCCCGTATATCCAAGAGGTTGGAAAAAGGGTGCGAAAAGCGGAAATTTCCACGCTTATAGAAATCTGTGCTATAATGGGAAGCAGAACGAGAGGGGGCGCGGATATGAATATCAAACTGACGATCCCGGAGCGGCTTAAAGATTTGCGGACAGAGCGCAACCTGATACTGGAACAGCTTTCCGAGGCAACAGGCATTTCCCGCGCCGCCCTCGGCAAATATGAGGCGGACGATTTCAAGGACATCAGCCCGTTCAGCATCGCGGCGCTGGCAAAGTTTTATGGGGTATCCGCCGATTACTTGATGGGATTGACAGAAAGAAAAAATCACCCAAACACAGAGCTGGATGCTCTGCATTTGGGTGACGATGCGATTGAAGTATTGAAGGCGGGGCAATTCAATCACCGGCTGCTGTCGGAGCTGATTTGCCACAAAGATTTTCAGCGGTTGATGCTGGATGCAGAAATTTATGTTGACCGTATCGCGGATATGCGGATCAACGACATGAACACTGTGCTGGAGGCCGTGCGTCAAATGGTGCTGTCCAAGCGAGAGGATAGTGCCAACGATCTCTATCTCCGCACGCTGGAATTGGCGCAGGTGCCGGAGGAAGAATACTTCAGCCATGTGGTTTCGGATGACCTGAACGAAATACTCCGCGATATTCGGGAAGCCCACAAGACCGACAGCACAACGGCAGACGAGCCGTCCGCCGCAGCACAAGTACAGCAGCAGTTACAGACTGCCATGAACTTTGAAGGCAGCAGCGACGAAAAGAAGGCGCGGGCACTCTTGGCCACACTCGGCATTGACTACGATGCCATCACCAAAGAGCAGTTTGTCAATCTGATTGAGGTGCTGCGGCTGTCCAAGCACATGAAAAACCCCATAAATCGGCGCGGCAAAAGCAACATGACACACGGAAAAGGGAAAAGGAAGCGTAAATAGGCAAGAAAATACGCCGTATCCAGCAAAATCTGCTGAATACGGCGTATTTATTCGTTACCCAATCCTGCCTGACAGATGCCATAATTGTAATTCTTTCAAATTACTTTCTTATGAGCACCCACAGAATCTGCGGGGGCGTTTTGTCGTTGTGGTTCAGGAGACCCGCTGCCCGGTCATGGTCTGGGTGACGATGCTCTCCATCATGTCGGCGGTCAGCTGACCGGTCACATAGCCGAAGACGTTGCCCTCGGTGTCGATCATGAAGGTGGTCGGGAAGGCGGAAATGCCGTAGGCGCTGAGCACATCGCCGGTGGTGTCCATGACCACCGGGAAGGTGTAGCCGTTGTCCGACAGGAATCCGCTGACCTCGTCGATGCTGCCGTCCACGGCGCGGGGATTTTCGGCGCTGCTGGGGTTGGCGACGCCCAGCACGATCAGGTCCTCGCCGTTGCTGCCGTAAGACTCATAGAGCGACTGGATCTCGGGCATCTCGCTCTGGCAGGGGCCGCACCAGGTGGCCCAGAAGTTCAGGAACACCGTCTTGCCGCGGTATTCCGACAGGGTGTGTTCCTCGCCGTACTGGTCCACCAGCGTGAAGTCGGGGGCCGGGATGGCGTCGGGGTCGGTCTCGGGCTCCTCGGTGGGAGCGGGCGTGGCGGTGACCTGGGGCGCCGCACCGGACGAGGCCGACGGACTGCCGCCCGTCTGGGACAGCACCCCGCTGAGCCGCCCGGTGAAGCCGGTCAGCGTCATCAGACCCATCAGGATCAGCAGGACGGCGCCGATGCGGGTGGTATACCGCACGACGTTGTGGTATTTTTTGAAAAGGTCCAGCACGGTGCCGGTGAACAGTCCCACCAGCAGGAAGGGAATCACAAAGCCGAGGGTGTACACCCCGATGAGCAAAAATCCCCGCTCGGGCGCGCTGGAGGCCATGAGCAGCACGCCGGACAGCGCCGGACCCACGCAGGGCGTCCAGGCAAAGCTGAAGGTAAAGCCGAGGAGCAGCGCGGTCAGGGGGTTCATGGCCAGCCGGTTGAGGGGCAGATGGAAGCGGTGTTCGCTGTCCATCGCGCTGCTGCGGCCAAAGATGCCCAGCTGGTACAGGCCGAACACCAGGATCAGCACGCCGCTGCACCGGGTGAACAGGGTGCGGTTGCCGCTGAAGAAGCGGCCCAGCGCCGTGAAGCCCATGCCGAGCAGGAAGAAGGCGAAGCTGATGCCCAGCACAAAGAACAGGGTGTTGACCAGCACGCGGCGACGCGGATAGCGGATGGTGCCGTCCGGCTGCACCGCCGCCGTTCCGCCGGCCAGATACCCGATATACAGCGGGATGAGGGGCAGCACGCAGGGGGAAAAGACGCTGAGCAGCCCCTGCAGGAAAACGGTCACCGCCGAGATGCCGACGGACAGATCAAATCCCATCTGTCAACTCCTGTTCCGCCGCAAAGAGCGGCTTGCCCGCAAAAAGACGGTCCTCGATATCGGCGATGGTCACACCGGCCAGACGGCGGCGGCAGCCGGCGTCGAGATCGGCATAGATCTCATCCATCACGCCGGCCATGCCGGCACAGATGGCGCAGTTGCGGTCGGCGGCGCCGCTGTGCCAGCCGGACTCCACAAAGGCGGTGTCCACGGCGGCCGCCACCCGGTCCAGCGTGAGCTCGGCGGGGGGAACCTGGGGGCAGAAACCGCCCTCACTTCCCTCCCGGGCGCCCACCAGGCCGGCCTTTTTCAGGCGGGCCATGACCTTGCGCACCCGCGCCGCGTTGGTACAGATGTTGTCGGCCAGCGCATCGCTGGAGAGCGTGCAGCCCTTGACGCTCAGATACACCAGCGCATGGACCGCCACGCTGAAATCGCTCTTCATGCCGTTCCTCCCGTTGCGTACCGGGAAGCGGCGTCACGCCCGGTTCCCGGCCAGATATTCCTCGATATAATGTGCGGCAACGGCACCGTCCGCGGCGGCTGTCAGGATCTGACGGACCGGTTTGCGGCGCACGTCGCCCACCGCGTAGACGCCGGGCAGCGATGTCCGGGTGGTCTCGTCGGCGATCAGGTAGCCCGCCTCGTCGGTTTCGAGCTGCCCGCGGAACAGAGCGGTCTCGGGCCGGCGCCCGACGGCGACAAACAGGCCGTCCACCGGCAGGGTGCTTTCCTCCCCCGTGACCTTGTTGCGCAGGACCAGGCCGGTGAGCCGGTCATCGCCCTGCAGCGCCTTGACCTCGGTGTTCCATACAATATTTACACCATTTTCCCGGAGCTTGTCAAGGTAAACGGCAGAGGCCCGCAGCGCGTCCCGCCGATGGATCAGCGTCACACGCCCGGCCAGCCGGGCCAGCGTCAGGGCATCGCCGACGGCGGTGTTGCCGCCGCCCACGATCGCCACTTCCCGCCCGCGGTAGAGCATCCCGTCGCAGGTGGCGCAGTAGCTCACCCCGCGGCCCCGCAGAGCCGCCTCGCCGGGGACGCCCAGTTCCCGGGCTTCGGCGCCGGTGGCCACCACCACCGTGCGCCCCAGGAAGGTGCCGCGGTCGGTCTCCACCCGCTTGGGGGACTCGGTCAGCGCAACCTCGCGGACTTCGGCCAGCACCGTCCGGGCGCCGAAGCGCTGGGCCTGGCGCTGCATCTTCTCGCCCAGTTCAAACCCGTCCACCCCGTCCTCAAAGCCGGGGTAATTCTCCACCGTGCCGGTGGTGGCCATCTGGCCGCCGGCGGAGAGCCGCTCCAGCACCAGGACCGACAGACCTGCCCGCGCCGCATAGAGCGCGGCCGTGTAGCCGCCGGGTCCCCCGCCGAGCACCAGTACATCAACCGCGTTGTTCATGGCTGCCTCCTTGTCTTACAGTACGCCGTTGGCCGACAGATATTCCCGGATGTCTGCCTGGGAACGCGGTCCCACAAAGGGCCGGCCCAGCAGGCGGCCGTCCTTGAACAGCAGCAGCGTGGGGATGGTGTTGACGCCGAACCGTGCGGCGACATCCGGCGCGTCGTCCACATTGACGCCGGCAACCCGGATGCGGCCGTCCAGCTCATCGGCCAGCGCTTCAACGGCCGGGGCGATCCGGCGGCAGTAGCCGCACCACGGCGCCCACAGATCCACGAGGGTCACACCGTTGGCGATGGTCTGGTCAAAATTGGCGGAAGTCAGAGGATTCTTATTCATAATACTTCTCCTTTATATATAAGGTAGGTGTTCGGATTTTTGCACCGTGTCGGTGCTAAACTGTAAATCTTTTTGTTTCAGATTACACTGTAATTATATAATTTACAGTTCATTTTGTCAACCCCCTTCTGCAAACTTTTTTTCCGCAGCTAGTGTTTGCGTTGCGGGGCAAAAAAATACCCCCGGCGGAACAACCGTCGGGGGTGCGGGCCGTCAGGGCTTTTTCTTGCCCGTCTGGTATTCTTTTTTGTACTTGCCGGGGGTCATGCCGACCTCGCGGCTGAAGAACCGGATGAAGTTCTGCACGTTGGAGTAGTGCAGCGTGTCGGCCACCTGGGCCACCGACATATCGGTGGTGAGCAGCAGTTCCTTGGCCATCTCGAGTTTCTGGGAAGCGACGAGGTCGGTGAAGTTGGTGTTGCGCTCGTTCTTGAGGACTTTCCAGATATAGCTGGCCGAATAGTTGAGCTTTTCGGCGCACTCGTTGAGGGTCAGGTCGCCGTTGGTCTGCTTGATGAGGGCGATCACGTTCTTGACCAGCTCGCTGGTATTGTCCCGCCGGAAATTGCCCAGCAGGTCCATGACCGGGACGGCGACCTCCTCCACGAGGAAGGTGCGCATCTTGTCGTTGCTGTAAATGCGGCTGATCTCGGCAAACAGGTTGTCGCTGTGGTTGGACAATACCTTGCTGACCGACAGGCCGGCGTTTTCAGCCACCATCAGCAGGGTGCTGACCAGACGCTGGAGATAGAACATCCGCTCATAGCCGCGCACGCCCTTTTCCTCCAGCCGTTCGAGAAAGACGCCGATGAGCCGCTCGGTCTCGCGCTTGTTGCAGGCCGTCATGGCGGCGATGATCTCGTTTTCCAGCAGGGTGTCATAGCCGTGCTCGGTGTGGTTGTCCTCGGCCGTCGTGTAGTAGGTCAGGTCCTGGCGCATCTCCTCCGACGCGGCGCCCCGGCTGCGCAGTGCCTCGCTGGCCTCGTGCCAGGCCGAGGCGATCTGCTCGGGGCTTGTGAAAACCCGGCTGACGCCCGCCACACACCGGCAGCCCATCCCGGCGCTGACCACCTTGGCCGCGCCCTTGTAGACGGTTTCGACGTTGTGGGCCAGCGTTTCCTCGTTCTCGGCGCCGGCCACCATGACCACCGTGGCATCCACGGCCACCGGACAGAAGAAGAGCCGGCGGCAGATTTCGGCGGGAAGGCGCTGGGCGACGGTCTGGGCGACCGCCTCACGCACCGACCCGGTCATCTGCTTTTCAAAGACAATGCTGAGCACGAGGAGCCGGTAGCAGGCAAAGGGCTGGATGCCGAACTCCTGCATCGTGCTGTGGATGGCCTCGAGGCTGGCCTCGCTGCGCAGGATGTGCAGCAGGAACTGCTGTTCGAGCTGGCGGCGCTGGGCCTGTACCAGCTTTTGCATATCCTTCTGGTTCTGGGCAGCGCGGGTCACGCTGGAGGTCAGATAGTCGAACTCGTCCTGGTTCTGTTCCCGCCGGCCAAACACATCGTAGGCCTGGTCGAGCAGTTCCCGGATGGGACGATAGAGGAAGGCGCTGTTCCACCGGCAGACCAGCAGCACGACGACCGTGGCCAGCAGGATGAGCACCGAGACCCAGAAGGCCGCGACGCTGGACCCGAGGTTCTGCTGTTCGTCGTAGGCGGCATAACAGGTGATGCCGTTGAAGTTGATGGCCTGGCCCTGCACAAGGTAGTTGCTGATGGTGCCGGGGATGCGCAGATGCCCGTCCGAGAGGTCGCCGGCATCGGCCAGCGCGTGGGCCAGCTCGGTGTCGGTGGTGGTGACGGTCTCGCCGTTCGCGTCGAGCAGCACCACGTCATAGCCCAGCGACTTCCACTCCCCTGCCAGCTCGGACAGGTATTCCATATCGAGATGGATCAGCAGCATTCCCACCAGGCCGTTCTTGGCCGAGGTGATCCGTGCCACGAGGCACTGCCCCGACACGTTCAGCCACAGGCTGGAGGTCTGGCGCGGCGCCGCACCGGTGCGGTTGACCCAGTAGAGGGTGGCGGTCTGGCTGGCCTGGTTGTCGATGAAGGTGCGGATTTCCTCCTGATTTTTCATCTGCTCGAGCGGGAAGGTGCCGTAGTTGCTCAGCACCCAGCCGTAGCGGAGATTGATGTATTCGTACCCGACCACATAGGAATCCATATAGGTCCCGCCCCGCAGCAGCTCCTGGGCATCCCGCAGGTCGCTGTACCGGCTGTACGGGATTTCCGAACAGCTTTCCATCCAGGTAAAGCTGGAATTTCGCAGGGCCGCCAGGTAATAGCTGCGCAGTCCGTCAAACACGCTTGTCATCCGCATCGAAGCGTTGCCGGCCACCTCGCCGAGTTTGGCGCGGCCGCGGGCGAACTCGCTGCGGTAGTACAGGATGCCGCACAGCAGGCCCACAATGAGCAGCGGGACTGCGACCAGCAGGACCAGACGGGTAAAGATCAGCGTCTCATACCGGCTGCGCTGTTTTTCCTTCGCGGTCTGACGGTTGGTAGGTTTCGGGAATTCCACTAGTCTCCTCCCTTGTCGCGGCGGAGTATCCGATCCGGCCGGACGCCCTGCCGCCGCGGGCAGTCCGGCGAAGGAACCGCGGCAGCTTTCGCGGTCCCATCCCTAGATCATACGAGTTTGCCCGGGGAAAATCAAGTCTCCCCCTCATGAAAGCTGCACCGTGGCGCCGCCGGGAATTTCGATCCGGTCGCCGTCCACCTCGATCCAGATGGACCGGGCCGCCGGGTTGTGAACGATGTCCGCCGCAACGGTGAACTGCAGACGGCGGGCGTCTTCCAGATAGTCCACAATCTCGATATTGGTCGCATACCAGGTATCTTCGCGGCCCGCCACCAGATCGCAGAACCGTTCCATCTGCTCCCAGTCGGCCTCGCAGGTAAATTCAAAGCTGTGTCCCCACACATACATCATGTACAGATACTGGGTCTTGAACAGCGCCGCAAACCGTTTTCCGTCCTCCAGCAGCTGATGGGTATGGTGGCAGGTGGATTTCCAGGTCATGAAATCATTGGGAATCGCAAAGTCGTGGGTGTCGCCGACGACGCGGGCGTACCGGATGCCCAGCGAGGGCAGCATCGCCGCGATCTCGGGCGTCCAGCTGCCGTTGGGGTAGGCCAGCCCCCGCACCGGGTATCCCATGACGGATTCCAGCCCCTGGCGGTCCTCCAGAATCTGGCGGGCCACCTGATCCAGCGGGCTGCGGGCGATCGTGGGATGCAGGCAGGTGTGGCAGGCGACCTCGTGACCGCGGTACAGGTCCCGCCACTCGCTGGGCGGAACGCGGTCATCCAGCAGCAGCCCGGCATTGAGGTTGAAGGTGCCCCGCACGCCGTAGCGGTTGAACAGCTCCACCAGGCGGCGGTCCTCCACCCGGCCGTCATCAAAGCTCATTGTCAGGACCTTGTGGCGTCCGCCGGGGAAACAGATGTAGATATTCTTCAGTTTGGGCCATTCCATGATTGTCATTCTCCTTTCGCCGCAGCGCCCGCGGTTTTGGCAAGATACACGCAGGGTTTGCCTTCCCGGTCGGAGGTGAACACCACCCCGCTGCCGTCCGGCGTGAAGCAGGGATGCGGGTGGGCGTCCTGCGGGGTGCCGTGGATGGTCGTCCAGCTGGTGCCGTGGTAGCACAGCGGGATCTCCTTCTTGCGGGCAATGTCCACCAGATAGATGAAGTCGTTGCGGACTTCCTGGCCGCGGCCCTCGCCGGTCTGCAGATGGATGGGCGTTTCCTGGCCCTGGCAGTCGCCGACGAACCAGCGCCGCTGCCGGTCACAGATGAAGTGCGCATAGGGCAGGCAGGGCATGAAGAGCTCCTCCTCGAGGGTTTCGGGGCGCATCATCCGGACTGTCTCTTATACACATCTCCGAGCCCACGAGACAAGAGGCAATCTCG
>ENA-OXTU01000494-OXTU01000494.1-human-gut-metagenome-genome-assembly--contig:-NODE-494-length-11066-cov-12.944419_pt1 | contig 11066 bp, 14 predicted proteins | sample MGYA00249344_ERZ652650 | MGnify/ENA primary metagenome ERZ652650 (study PRJEB26925, sample SAMN05826532) | human gut metagenome | biome: ENVO:2100002; feature: ENVO:00000062; material: ENVO:00002003...
CTATCAGATTAAATTAAGCAAAAAGATCACAAAATTAACATTGCCAAAAGAGATTAATCAGGCAAAACTTACCAGAGTAGGATTTGGAGAAGAATTATATGGGGAAGGACATGATTCATATATAAATATTTTTGGAGATACGATCGAACCATGGCATGGATGCTACGGAACATTGTCATATAATGACAAGAATAAAAGAACGATTCAAGAAATTGTATTTCCCAATACCGTGAATCAGATAGAAGCAGCTTCATTTACCGGAATGACAAAGCTTAGGGAACTTAAGATGCCAGAGCAGGTTACAAAGGTACCATCTTATGCATTTGCAAAATGTACGGTACTTAGTAAGGTTACATTTTCAAAGAACATGCAGTCAATTGCAAGCAGTGCATTTTTACACAGTAATCAAGTGAAAACATTCAGTTGCCCAAAATCCAATAAAACATTTGCAGTGAAAAAAGGAATGTTGATGACAAAATCAGGAAAAACATTAGTGCTTGTACCAAACAAGATGAAAAAAATCACAATCCCTACGAGTGTGAAAACAATTAAAGCAAAGACATTTAATGGTTCACAGGCAACAAGCATTGTAATTCCAAAGTCTGTAAAGAAGATTGAAGCAAAAGCATTATCTAGCAAAAAGGTTACAAAAGTAAGCTTAAGCAGCAAAAATAAGATTTACAAGATGGCAAATAACTGCATCTATCGGAAGTCCGATGGGTTATTAGTTGGAGTAATTGCAAAAACAAAGAAGGTTAGCATTCCATCCAAAGTAAAAGTGATTGATGATACAGTTTCTGTGATGGGAAAGATTGGCACGAAGAATCAGGTACATATTCCAAAATCCGTAAATAAGGTAGTGGAACACTGGATGTTTTATGGAGACGCAACGGTGTACTTTCACGGAATGAAACCGCCAGTGATCGTTAGTGAATATAATGGCAATGAATTTACAGCACTGCCAATCTTTAATAAAGTCTATGTGCCAAAGAAAGCAAAGAATACCTATATCAAATGGGCAAAAGACAGAGATGGTTTGACATGGCATGATCTGCATACATTTTAACAAACGTAAGAAAACAATAATAGCAAAGAGATACATGGAAAAAAAGATGTAATTGGCTTGCATTATTAGGATGTAAATCGGAAGATTTGTTAGAGATATAAAGTAAAAAGGGTAGATGTCGTTTTGGCATCTACCCTTTTAAGACAGTATTGGTAAGATATTAGAAAAAGATATTATATATTTTATTTTGTCTTTCAATTAAAGTATAATATTATTTTAAATATTTAACAAAAAAACTTACTAAATTTCTGATTATCTTTTCATAAGTTGGTAAATGCCGATATATCCCGTATTTTAGGGCTTTATCGGTATTTTCTTTTTGGAAGATACCTTGCATAAGCTGGCATTTACCAGCATGAAAATGCAACCAAAAGTAGTAAATGAGTAGTAAATATAAGCTCCGATATTAACAAGCCAGTCTTTCCAGTTCCGCTTTTGCAGATTGAAATGTACCGTGTGCGTAATAGCCAAGTGTCATGGTTATGTTAGCGTGTCCCATGAGATATTGCAGGGTGTTTGGGTTCATTCCTCTATTTGCCATATTCGTACAATAAGTATGCCTGAATGAATGTGGTGTGATGTTCGGTAACTTATCCGTGTGATACTTGTTATATTTCTTAATCAATCCTCGCACCATACCCTCATAGTTTCCTGCAACTTTAGGCAAGCCCTCACGGTTTAAGAATAGGAAATTGCTGTAACCACCTACAATCAGCGGTTGTGCCTTTCCTCTGTTCTTTAGTATTCTTTGGATTGCTTGATAAGCCCGTTCTGTCAATGGAAGTTCCCGTTTTCCGTTTTTGGTCTTTGGTGTTTCAATATAGTAGCCTATTTCGCTATCTTTCAATAGCTGGTGGTCTATATTGAGTATTCTGTTCTGCATATCAATATGCGTCGTCAGTCCGCAAAATTCAGAAATACGAAGTCCCGTTTCCAGCAGAAGCACAACCTCATCATAATACTTGCTGTAAATCTTGTCCTTTTCCATAAAGGCAAGCAGGCGTTCTTCCTGCTCTGGTGTAAGGATAACTTTCTGCTCCGTATCATCTTCCAGAACATCACTTAGCTTAAATTCAAACGGGTTCTTTCTGATACAGTCGTCTTGTATCGCCATGTAAAATGACGCTTTCAAGGAACGCTTATAGTTATCAATCGTTTTATAGGCATATCCTTTTTCACTCATTCTGATAGCCCATTCTTTAGCGTCCGATTGCTTCACAGTATCAATCGCCCTCATACCCAACGGGTCGTTTTTCAGAGCGTTCATAAGATACTGTCGTCCTTTTTCAGTAGCCCTTTTGATGTTCTTTCTTTGGCTGTTCTTCTTGTCGTAGAGCTGGCAGACTGTCATTTTACCGCCGACTGTGTCGATACCGTCGTTAAGGTCTTTTTTTATCTGTGCTTCTTTTTCCCTCAACGATATATCATCACGCTTTCCAGCAGGTGTCTTGTCTGTCGGTACAAGTTTCCAAGAATAGATAAATTGTGGCTTTCCGTATATATCGGTATATTTATAAACGTATCTTCCGTCTTTTCGCTGGCTCTCTCCATTACGCAAATTGCGATTTTTACTGTCTTTTCGTTTCACATTAGACATAGTGTAAAGCTCCTTTCCGTCATGGAATGAGCCGTGATACGCTATATTTATTATACCATATCTACGGCTCAATGACATTAGATTTCGTCCAATGTATCTATGATTTTTTCAAATTGTTTTCGCTTAATCTGAATACGATTACCGTTCACGATAACCCAGCCAGCGTCAATATTTTCTTCGGCTAATTTACGCAATTTCTTTTCGCCAATGCGGAAGTATTTGGACGCTTCTTCAATCGTCAGCGTATATTTTTCCCAGATAGGCACATCAGTATTGTTCATAATCTATGCACCCCCTTTACTGTGTGTCATTTTTTACAAGCAGGCAGACGGCTTTGGAAAGCTCCGTTAGTATCTCAACTATTCCCATTCTTGTGGGCAGAACCGCACCATGCGGACGTATCATTATTCTGTGAGGATAGGTCGTGGCAAAACGACTTTTCCAACAGTCGCTCTCGGATCACTGCGTGGGTCGCTCGCTTTCTTTTGAAAAGGTCGTGGCGTACAGTCCCCGTGGCTCGCTATCTCACAAACGTATCTGTCTGCTTTATTCAGTTGTCAAAGAGCTGTGGCGAAAGCGTGTTGCTTTCATGTAAAAGCAGGGGCAGAGCAGGAAAGAGGGGATTGAACAAATCATGCTCTGCGGTTACTGCTTGTTATTCTTCGGTTTCTAAAGGAATATCAAAGTCCAAAATCATTTTGATAAGTGCTTCTCTGATACGTCCTTTTAATTCCATGTCTACGACTATGCAGACATTACCATATTTGTCGTAGAACGGACGCAAACAACATTTTGATATGTACGGGTCATACAACGCCAGTATCTTTTCAATCGCATTTACGTTGCCGTCCACAGCCGACGAAATAAGGTAAAATGACGGGCGTGTGTTATTCATCATTCATGTTCTCCTTTAATTTTTTCTTGATTTCTTCAAGTGAGTTCTTCCTACTGCGGAACGACGTTGAACGGTTAATCTTTAATCTGTCGCCGATTTCTGTATCGCTCATGCCTAAGAAGAAATACATCAACAAGATTTCTCTGTCTTTTTCAGACAGATACTTAATCGCTTCTGCTAAATCATCATCAAGGACACGAACCTCAATACCACATACATCAAAGGCGGTATAATCGCTTTCGTATTCGTCCCAGACTGCCAGCTTTTCTACGACGATTTCTGGAAGTTCACAATAGGAAATTTCCTTATTTCTTCGTCGCTTTAATTCTTTGCGGTAATTACGGACAATGCCCTTTACTACACGTTTGAGCTTGCAATCGAATTGACATTGTATCGTTCTTTGGAAGTTCGACGGTTTCATATCATCACACCCCCTTTCCGTTATGACGTGAAAAGTGTTTATCCCTCTTTCCGCACCATATCTGTACAGCAAGGTGTGATTTGTTGCATGATTTTGAAAAAAAATGAAAAAATTTTTTCGGGTACAAAAAAAGCCCGCACAAAACATATAGTCTGTACGAGCTATTAAAGCTGTGAGATATTCAGTTGTTAATAAAATGCTGTTAGGTAGTGTATGACCGTATAAGATTATGCTTAAAACTTTCCATGACACAAGCCCCCTTACAGCACTTGATTTCTATTAAACTTTTGTCTTTTTTGTAATCTTGTAAATATATTCTTCTGGAGTAGGGCGTTTATTTCCAAAATACTTTCTGAAATTCTCCTGCACTTCTGGGTCGGTGCTGTTCATAGCTTCATCAATCGTCGCTTCAATATCAGCTCGAACATCAGCTAATGACACACCGCCAGCTTTTGCACCAGCTTTCAATGCTTTTTTAATATCTCGTTTTTTAAGTCCTATCATAGTATTACCTCGTCACAATTTACTGAATGTTTTAGAAATGTTTTTCAAAATGCTTATATAGAATAATCCCTAAAAATGTTTGCAGTAGGAATAAACCAAATATAATGCCTATAATCCATGCTTCAATATGAAGTAACGCAAGTACAAAAGCAACAAACAAGTACACGAAAGTCATTAACTGATATACTAAAGAACCAGCTTTCATTCTTAAAAATATTTTTCTTTCATCAACATTATTGATGTGATTTTCTCTATTTATATTTTGTAATTTTTCTTTATTTTTTGGCATTTCATAATACAAATTTTCAATAATTGAACACCAGAAGCAAAAGCTAAACCGAACCCCATTGCGTAAAAAAGTGTAGCGTAATAATCAGTATCAATAACGAAATATCCAAAACATATAAAGATTATACCTATAATAATCTCAATGATAAATGATAATTTTTTCTTCATTGTTAATTCCACCTTTCAAAAGACTACATTTTCTGTATTAAAAAAATCGTTTTATGGTTGTTCAAATTATCCTGAATGTAAGTTTACTTTAGCTGAACATTTTAGAAAGAAAAAACTAACCAAAACGAATGTAAAAGAATTACTGGAGGGAAAAGAAACCCTGGTAAAAGGAATCAAAAACAAAGAGAAAAAGCCCTACAATGCCGTTGTAAAAATTGGGGAAAAGGGATATATTGATTTTATCTCTTTTTCAAAATAAACATAAAAGCCCTTTAAAGAGGGCTTTTATATATTAATCACAAATCACTTATCACAAATCACAAGTGATTTGTGATTGTTGATGATAAAATAAGAATAAGAAGAAATAGAAAGAAGTGAGTGATTGTGGGAAATTTAGGCGCACAAAAAGAAAAACGAAATGATACACCAATCAGTGCAAAAAAAGATATAATGGGAGATAAGACGGTTCGTGTTCGTGCTGACTTGCACCATATCATAAAAATCGAAACAGCAAAGAATGGCGGAAACGTAAAAGAAGTTATGGAAATAAGACTTAGAAGCAAACTTAAGAGTGTGTTGATATTGCAGTATCTTAAAATTTTGTGTATAATAGGAATTGAAGTTAAATTAGATGCTAAAAATTTGTAATTAAGAAGGAGTGATTACATGAACAAAAATATAAAATATTCTCAAAACTTTTTAACGAGTGAAAAAGTACTCAACCAAATAATAAAACAATTGAATTTAAAAGAAACCGATACCGTTTACGAAATTGGAACAGGTAAAGGGCATTTAACGACGAAACTGGCTAAAATAAGTAAACAGGTAACGTCTATTGAATTAGACAGTCATCTATTCAACTTATCGTCAGAAAAATTAAAACTGAACATTCGTGTCACTTTAATTCACCAAGATATTCTACAGTTTCAATTCCCTAACAAACAGAGGTATAAAATTGTTGGGAGTATTCCTTACCATTTAAGCACACAAATTATTAAAAAAGTGGTTTTTGAAAGCCATGCGTCTGACATCTATCTGATTGTTGAAGAAGGATTCTACAAGCGTACCTTGGATATTCACCGAACACTAGGGTTGCTCTTGCACACTCAAGTCTCGATTCAGCAATTGCTTAAGCTGCCAGCGGAATGCTTTCATCCTAAACCAAAAGTAAACAGTGTCTTAATAAAACTTACCCGCCATACCACAGATGTTCCAGATAAATATTGGAAGCTATATACGTACTTTGTTTCAAAATGGGTCAATCGAGAATATCGTCAACTGTTTACTAAAAATCAGTTTCATCAAGCAATGAAACACGCCAAAGTAAACAATTTAAGTACCGTTACTTATGAGCAAGTATTGTCTATTTTTAATAGTTATCTATTATTTAACGGGAGGAAATAATTCTATGAGTCGCTTTTTTAAATTTGGAAAGTTACACGTTACTAAAGGGAATGGAGATAAATTATTAGATATACTACTGACAGCTTCCAAGAAGCTAAAGAGGTCCCTAGCGCCTACGGGGAATTTGTATCGATAAGGGGTACAAATTCCCACTAAGCGCTCGGGACCCCTTGTAGGAAAATGTCCTAAGTGTGGCAACAATATTGTATTAAAAAAATCGTTTTATGGTTGTTCAAATTATCCTGAATGTAAGTTTACTTTAGCTGAACATTTTAGAAAGAAAAAACTAACCAAAACGAATGTAAAAGAATTACTGGAGGGAAAAGAAACCCTGGTAAAAGGAATCAAAAACAAAGAGAAAAAGCCCTACAATGCCGTTGTAAAAATTGGGGAAAAGGGATATATTGATTTTATCTCTTTTTCAAAATAAACATAAAAGCCCTTTAAAGAGGGCTTTTATATATTAATCACAAATCACTTATCACAAATCACAAGTGATTAATCACAAATCACTTGTGATTTGTGATTCTTAATGATACAATATTACTATACAAAAAAAGAATGGGGCGTAGTTATGGAGAAGGAAAAACTAAAAATACTTGAAGAATTAAGACGTATTTTTATCTAAATAACGAGCTGTTATAACCCATGTAATTTGTCCGATAGCAATAACTCCTGCTATCGAAAAAAACACAACTTTACTCATATATCCCATAAAGACAAGAGCAAATAATACAAGAACCAATAATGTAAGTGTTACTTTATAAGCATTCGCAAGAGAAGCATTAGTAATTGCGATATTTCTTTCATCATTTTCTAATATTTGCATTTCTTTTGTTGGCTTACTGAATATATCACAACCCATAAAAATCAATATTATTCCAATAAGCGTTGTACCATAGACAACCAAATCTGGACGAGGTACGGGCAATAGTTGGTGTACGCCTAAACCATAAGTTAGTAAACCACCTAAAAAGATTATTACACCGATAAATAATTCAACTTTTTGTATCTTATGTTTCATTTGCTTTCCTCCTCATAAATAAATATTTCTTCAATACTCATTTGAAAGTACCTTGCAATTTTAAAAGCTAAGATAATAGAGGGATTGTAGCGTCCATTTTCTAAAGAGCCTATTGTTTGACGAGATACTTCAAGAGCAGTCGCTAAATCTTCTTGTTTAATACCTCTTTGTTTTCGTAATTCTTCTAAACGATTTTTCACAACATACCCCTTTCTTGAACAAATGGAAAGTTTGCTTTCCTTTTCTAATCTTATGATACTCCTGCAAGTAAAGAATGTCAAGCAAACTTTCCATATTTTATTATCCTACAATCTTCCAGTTGCTATCCTTATGTAGCACAAGTTCATACTGCGATATTTGTGTAGCCTTTGTCTGATTATCAAGGAATTTCACAGCAACTTTGACTTTCACATTGTCCCCGTCCTTTGTAAAGATAGGGTTTACCAGTTCAGCATAAATGTAGTCCCTGCCGATAGGCTCAAGCACATTTCCCGATACATAGTAGGCAAGCTCTTTTTCTGTGGCTGTCGGGTACAGCTTAAAGAATGTTTCAAGAAATGCAGTAGCGTCATTGACGGTATCAGCGTCTACACTTGCATTTGCTTCTGGTGTCTTAGGCTCATAATCTGATTTCTCGATTGCTGGTGCAAGGGTAGGGTTCTGAACGATTACCATATCCCCGTCAGCGTCTACATGGACTTTTACGGTATAGGTTGCTTTCACATTGCTTGTCTGTTCTCCCTCTTTTATCTGCTGATCCACTTCGTAGGTAGCAGAAAAAGTGTCCGTTCCCGACTGTTCAATACTCCATACAATCACATCTGTAACTGTGGAGCTGGTCGGTATATCGGTTCTAATGGTATCCACATTCAAGTCCTGCAATTCCTTTGTCAGATAACCGCTGATTGCCTGCGTCCTTGCTTCAATCGCTTCTTTGCTGTTACTCCATGTGTAGTAGGGCTTTGCAAAGTTCTTCACAAAATTTTCTATCCCGTTGGTGTCCTGCAAGCGAAGCTCTATGATTTCTTTTTCATGGGTCGTGTGCTGGTCGATAGCCGTAAAATTCTTATACGCCCCAAAGCTCACGCTTGCGATAAGCACCACCCACAATGCAATCACGGATTTTTTATGTGTGCCTACCTTGAAAGTACGCACCTTTTTTTCTTTGGGTTCTTTGATAGTTTCTGTCTGTTTCTTATTCTTTCTAAACATGATGAAATCCTCACTTTCTATTGTTTTACTCGTCCTGCACCGATTAAGTGCTGTTGCCAGTAACTACTACTTAGGTCTGCATATCCTATCGGGTCGCCTGCGTGGTACATCTGTGTCGGCGAAACAAGAATACCGACGTGTGTTACATAACTTCCAGCGTTATAGGTAGAATGGAAAAATACCAAGTCCCCAGCCTTTGCCTGCGAAAGTGGAAGATGTTGGGTTGCGTCATACTGTGCTTGTGCGGTTCTCGGTAAGGAGATACCAGCTTTTCCATAGCACCATTGCGTCAGTCCCGAACAGTCAAAAGAAGTGTTGGGATTGCTACCGCCATACACATATTTCCAGCCTTGATATTTTAACGCTTCATTCATGACCTTTTGTGCCAGCTCTCCCGATACCTGCGGAACAGTTAAATACTGATTGACTAATTCGACGTAAAATTGATTGCCATACTGATACCGCCAACCCCCGTTCTTCGCAACGGCTATCGGGTTGGTGTAGGTTACTTTCTTTCCACCCGATTTCTCACGGGCGAAGCTCTCTGCAAGGTTAAAGGTGTGTTTCTTTCCTTTTCCTGCCACATATCCCACATAACCACCGCCATAGTTATAGGACTGTATCGCTACATTCAAATCGTCGATACCTTGATTTTTACAGGAAGAAAGCAGGGACGCAAAATACTTACACCCCTGCTTGATTGAGCTTTCCGTATCTAAAGAGTTGGGCGGTAAACCCAGACTTTCCGAACTCTGCATAACATCTTCTGCCGTACCGCCACTTTCTACTTGAATGATAGCAAGTAGCACATTGACATACTCGGAGATACCGTTTTCTCTGGCGTATTTTTCCACCATAGGCTGATGTTTCAAGACTTCTGCGGATAAATTCATACCCGTAATGCCAGAAGAAAAGTTGCTGTTCTCGTCGTCGCTGTCCGCACTAATGAGGACACCAAAGAAAAGGACTATGGAAAAGAGGATAGGAAACAGACTGCCAATAAGAGCGATATGTTTCAGTTTCATTTTTTCTTCTGTCCTTTCTTCGTTACAAGGTTACGGTTCTTTTCGGTATGTTCCGTTGTACGCTTTGATTGTTCAAAGGTCTGTTTCTTTGTAGTACGCTCTGCTTTGTAATTCTGGCGTGTTTCCTGCGATACTACTTTTTCTACATTCTGCCTATGTACTGGCTGTGCAGGCTGGGTCGCTTTCTTATCAGAAGCACCAGAAGATAACGGACGCTCTTTCACAACATTTGTCTTGACTGGTTCACTTGCTTTTGAAGTGGTCGCTGTGGCAGGACGTTTCACTTCCTGCATTTTTTCCGCACTCGGCTTTGGAATGGTTGAAGCTGTGGCTGGTCGCTCATGGGGACGGGTAGCTCCCGTTGTCGCTGATCCGTCCGTCTTTCTTTGTCTTGCTTCTTGTGCCTTTTGAAGCTCCATACGTTTGTCAGCGATATTCTGTCTATGCTGTTCCTGCTTTTCCAAGCGTCCCGTCTGTCTGGACTGCTGTTCCTGCACCATGCCACGCTTGAAGTCTGATACGCTGGACTTTGCCTTTTCCTTTGCGGAATACACCGCATAAGCGGTCTGTGTCGGCATATCCTTGATATTCTCTTTGACAGCGTTAGCCTTGTCTTTCACTTTATTTTTCGTATCTAAGACAGCACCCACCTTTGAGCCTGCACGCTGTCCCATGCTGGAAGTGGTATTGCCCCGATTTTCTTTAGAAGCCGTATTTTTTCTTTCGGCTCTCTTGCCAGCAACGGCACTTCCAGCTACCGCACCAGCCACACCACCCGAAATACCGCCAGCACTTACCGCCCTTGCAATACGGTGTTCCATACGCCTAGCCCTATGTCGCATAAACAGATACGGTCTGCGGAAAATTCTTCGTCCCATGTTTTGACTGTCGCCAGCATTAAGTGAGAACATACTCATTAAGTCGCCCAGTTTCATATAGATACCAGCAAAACACACTATCTGCAAGAACGCCACCATAAAGAACGGGTAGTCTGTGGAGATGTTATAAAACATACTGGAAATGCTGAACGCCACCGTTACAATGAGCGTTATTCCTGCCCGTGTCATTATGGTATTAAATACCCTCACGATTGCCTGCTTTGCCATGCTTTCATAGCTCGGTATCATGGAAAGTAGAAAGCTGATAGGTAAAAACATTGCAAAGATAATAAAGAGTATCTGGCTGAACAACATCATACCCGTAAGCAAGAATACAAATATCGTGATACCTAAGTTAAAGAATAGCAGGAAGAACACCATACCTAAACGGTTTACGACCTGCGGTATCGTCAGATTGTTGTTGTCATTGTCCTCGATTTCTGTTTTCACGACTTCCTCTCTGGTCTTGCCGTCCTCGTCCTCTGGACTTACTGATACCAGAGCTTCTACACGGTCTGTCCCGATTTCCTCTGCGTCTGTCTCTTATACACATCTCCGAGCCCACGAGACAAGAGGCAATCTCG
>ENA-OXTU01000504-OXTU01000504.1-human-gut-metagenome-genome-assembly--contig:-NODE-504-length-10788-cov-18.722445_pt1 | contig 10788 bp, 9 predicted proteins | sample MGYA00249344_ERZ652650 | MGnify/ENA primary metagenome ERZ652650 (study PRJEB26925, sample SAMN05826532) | human gut metagenome | biome: ENVO:2100002; feature: ENVO:00000062; material: ENVO:00002003...
GTGGAGCACAACATTTTCAAGAATTGAAAATTTGTGGCCACGGGACGGTTCTTGCCCTCTACCGCTGCGCTTAAAACGCTTCATCAACAAATGTTTCCGAATTGTTAAGACGCAAAAATAAGTAGAGGTGGTCCTGCTCATGTAAGGGGGTCACCGTTTGCTCCGAACGAAGTTCCTGCCCCTGTTTGTGCAGCGGTGTTGTCCGGCTCGCCCACACAAAGTGTGAGGTCATGGCGCAGTAGGGATAAGCTGTAAAAAGAAGCATGGACGCCCCCGAAAAGGAGAGCGTCCATGCTTCTTGCTGTATCCGAATGGAGGAGATTGCGAAATCAGCGATTGTCCGGGCAGACGATTTCCAGCATCTGATCGAAAACCTCTTCCATCTGCCGCACCAGTGTGAACTGGGTGCGGGCGCGGTCGAGGTTGTGATCCGGGCGAGCAATATGGAAATAATGGTCGCCCTCCAGATAGTCAGTCAGAAAACGGATGCCGCATTCCAGTGTCATGAGCCTTGCACCCCATGCAAGACTCTTTTTTTCTGCCATGCTCATGGATGCCCCGGCAGTGGAGAGATACCCTTTGGCGAACACTTCGTACAGATGCAGGTCAAAATGGACTTTGCTCTGGTCAGGTTCGTCCTCAGCGCAGTCGTTGGCACCGGTGCGGATGGAATCGCCGAAGTCGTAGGCCGAAAGTCCCGGCATCACGGTGTCGAGGTCAATGACACAGATGCCTTTTCCGGTAGCGGCATCGATGAGGACATTGTTGATCTTGGTGTCATTGTGGGTGACGCGCAGAGGAATTTCGCCAGCTGCCAGCTGATCCAGCAGGACATAGCAGTCCTGCTCCCTCGCATGGATAAATTCGATTTCCGACGTGATATTTTTTGCCCGGCCCAGTGCATCGGCGGCGAGGGCTTTTTCAAAATTGGCATAGCGGTTGGGCGTGTCGTGGAAGCGGGCGATGGTCTCGTGGAGGGTGGAGGCCGGGTAATCCTCCAGCTGGTTCTGGAATTTGCCCAGTGTCTCGGCCACGGTGCGGAAGTCGGTTTCGCTGCCGACCTGCTGCAAACAGATAGTATCTTCTACAAAGTTGTAGGCACGCCATGCGCCGCCGTCTGCATCCAGATAGCAAGTCGACCCCGACAAAGTTGGGATGACATTCAGCGTTTCCCGTGCTGGGTCGCCGCCCTCGGCAAGAATTTTTGCCCGCAGATGCCGGGTCACGCCGCAGACATTCTCCATCAGGCCCACCGGGTTAGTAAAGGTATCTGTGTTGATGCGCTGCAAAATAAAGCGTTTGGAATGATCTTCCCGCCAGACCACAAAGGTGTCGTTGATGTGCCCCTCACCATAGTGGTGAGCATCGCAGAGCACAGGCCCGCCAAAATCAAAGGCATTTGCAGCAGACTGGAGCAGAGAAAGGGAACGGATTTCATCATAAATTTCTCGTTTTCGTTATACTTCATGCCGTTTTGACGGGGCAGGGCGTTGTCCCTGCCGCACCTGACGGCGGTATTCATTGGGGGTCAAGCCTTCCGCCTTGCGGAAGCATTGGGAAAAATAGCTGGGAGAGGAAAAGCCCATCAACTCGCTGATCTGCGCCAGACTGTAACCGGTGTTGCCCAGCATATACTTGCTTTCCTCGATGCGGCGGCGGTTCAGATAGGTGATGGGAGAGATGCCATACTCTTTTTGGAAGGTATGGGCCAGATAGTATTTGTTGATGTGGGCGATTTCGGCAAGGGCATCCAGCGAGATATCTTCGCGGTAGTTGCTGTCCAGATACCGCTTGATCTCCACACACTCCCGGCTGTCGGAGCGGGGCGTTTCCTCTACCTGCAAAGAAAGCGTGGTACACCGCACCAGCCAGATGAGCAACACTTCCAGCAGATCCTGACAGACCGTTTCGCAGCCGTCCAGACTGCGGTCAGCTTCGGCCAGCAGCATATGGAGCAGCGTCACCATCCGCTCCCGATTTTCCCGGCAGTTGAATATGGCGTAGGAAGAATCTGATTTTCCAAATAAGATCTCGATGCCAGCAACGCCCAATACAATGTATTCCAGAGGTGAAGCATTCAGGCTCAACTCGGTATGCTCTACCTGCGGATTGACGATAATCATATCATCCGGTTTGACCGGATAAAGCTGACCGCTTAGATAAAACTGACCTTCTCCGCTCAGACAGTAGAACAGCTCTGTGCAGGAATGGGTGTGGGCAGTACTGTTCCAATCGCCGCCAAATTTGCTTTTGCTAATGTACAGCAGCCGGAAGGATTCCCGTGGAGCGGGAGCATGGCGGATATCAAATCGCTCGGTACTCATAAATGGCTCCTTTTGAGGCAAAACGCAAAAACTATAAAAATAAAAGCAAGATACTAAAAATGCAAGCCTAAAAACGATGCGTTTTTTCGTGCGTTTTTTCTCATTATAGAGGCAATGAAGAAAAAATGCAAGCCCTGATTTTTGGACGGGTTCAATACTTTTGCCTTCGATATAGTGCAAAAAATATGTCAAACTGGTTACAGGCGGGGAAAATGTACCAAAACTACAGTACAAATTTTATTGCTTTTGCTGAAAGAATTTTTCGAAAAGCAATATTTCTAAAAAACTAAACAACAAAGACCTTGTTGCGAACCGTAAAAACCTCTATATTGGAACCAGAAAAAACCACAGCCCTCTCGGACGAAGCCTGTTTGCCCCGGCTGTGTTTTGAACGGAACTTTATGATGGAGGATACACTATGAAACGCATTTCTCGTCGCAATTTTCTGAAAGTGGCTGGCGTGGGTGCCGCTGCACTGGGCCTGGCTGCCTGTGGTGGTGCTGCCAGCTCCACCGCGTCCAGCACGGCATCTTCTGCCGCTACTTCTTCCGCAGTGGCTGCGGACGTCACCATCAAGGTTGCCGCCATCGAGACCGGCTACGGCGCTGAGATGTGGAAAAAGGTCACCGAGGCCTTTACCGCCCAGACCGGCATCAAGGTGGACCTGACCACCGACAAAAAGCTGGAGGACGTCATCGGCCCCTCCATGCAGGGCGGCGACTACCCCGACGTGGTCCATCTGGCCACCGGCCGTGAAGCTGCCCTGACCGAGCAGTTCATCAAGGGCAACCTGATCGCCGACATCACCGATGTTCTGAGCATGACCGTGCCCGGCGAGAGCAAGAAGGTGAGCGAGAAGATCGCCGGCGGCTTTACCGACACCTCCCTGACCAACCCCTACGGCGACGGCAAAACCTATCTGGCTCCCATGTTCTACAGCCCCTGCGGCCTGTTCTACAATGCCGGTTTCCTGAAGGAAAAGGGCTGGGACGTGCCCAAGACCTGGGACGAGATGTGGGCACTGGGCGACAAGGCTGCCGCTGAGGGCACCTACCTGTTCACCTACCCCACCACCGGCTACTTCGACGCCTTCTTCTACGCGCTGATGTACGCCGCAGGCGGCCCCGACTTCTTCAACAAGGCTACCCACTACGAAGAAGGCATCTGGGACACCCCCGAGGCAAAGACCTGCTTTGATATCGTGGCAAAGCTGGCTTCCTACACCAACCCCATCACCCCCGCACAGGCCAACGATCAGGACTTTACCCAGAACCAGCAGCTGGTGCTGGACAACAAGGCCCTGTTTATGCCCAACGGCACCTGGATCGTGGGCGAGATGGCCGAAGCACCCCGTGCAGACGGCTTTGAGTGGGGCATGACCGCTCTGCCCGCTGTCAAGGCCGGCGGCGACAGCTACAGCTACACCTGGTTCGAGCAGGCATGGATCCCGGCAGGTGCTGAGCATCTGGATGCAGCCAAGCAGTTCGTGGCGTACCTGTATAGTGACGAAGCCTGCAAGCTGTTCGCCGAGAGCGGTGCGATCCAGCCTGTGCTGGGCATTGCCGATGATCTGGACGGCGACAACAAGATGTTCTACTCCATCTATGATAACGGCGCAAAGGCAGCTATGGGCAACTTTGCAGCCTTCAGCGCCATCCCCGGCGTGGAAGTCCGCACCGTGTTCTTCGATCCCGTCAACTCGCTGGTCTCCGGCAGCATGACCGAGCAGCAGTGGATCGATGGCATCAAGTCCGCCAGCGACCAGATGCGCGCCAACATCATCGAGTAATTAAGCCCTGCCCAGCGGGGGCGGTTTTTACCGCCTCCGCTTTTTTGGGCTGTACAGTACCATCAAGAAAGGAGCGGTCAATCCCCTATGAGAACGGATAAAAGCCGCAAACGGTTCGTATTCCTCTGTGTGGCACCGGCTACCATCCTGTTTTTCCTCTTTATGATCCTGCCCACCCTCAACGTGTTCCGCATGAGTTTGTATGAGCGAGGTGCCTATTCTCCCAACGAGACCTTTGTGGGGCTCAAAAACTTCCAGCATCTGCTGAAAGATACCCAGTTCATCCGCTCCATGCAGAATATGATCCTGCTCGTGGTGGTGGTCACCATCGTCACCTTTGCGTTTGCACTGGTGTTTGCAGCCATCCTGACCCGCGAAAAGATCAAAGGGCAGAACTTCTTTCGCATCATCTTCTACATCCCCAACATCCTGTCGGTGGTCGTCATCTCCGGCATCTTCTCTGCCATCTATAAGCCGGAAAACGGCATGCTGAACAGCATCATCGGCCTGTTCCGCAACATGAGCGACCCCATCCTGTGGAAGGGCGAAAAACTGGTCATCCCCTCCATCATCATTGCCATGGTGTGGCAGGCCATCGGCTACTACATGGTCATGTACATGGCCTCCATGTCTGCCGTGCCCATCAGCCTGTACGAGAGCGCCAATCTGGACGGTGCCGGGCGGCTGACCCAGTTCTTCCAGATCACCATCCCCCTCATCTGGACGAACATCCGCACCACCCTGACCTTCTTCATTATCTCCACCATTAACATGGCGTTCCTGTTTGTCAAGGCCATGACCAGCGGCGGGCCCAACGGCGCATCGGATGTGGCGCTGAGCTATATGTACAGCCAGAAAGACGCTGGCCTGTATGGTTATAGTATGGCCATCGGCGTGGTCATCTTCCTGTTCTCGTTTGCCCTGTCCGCCTGTGTCAACAAGGTTACCAACCGCGATACGCTGGAATTTTAAGGAGGGAAGAAGATGCAGAATACCACCGAAAAATCTTCCCGCTCTGCGGAAGGTCTGTACAAGTTTTTCATCTATTTTGTGCTGGTTCTGCTGGCCGTTACCATCATCGTGCCGGTGGCATGGGTGTTCATGGCCTCCATCAAGCAGAATGCAGAGTTCTACGGCAACCCCTGGGCACTGCCCGCCGGGTTCTACTGGCAGAACTTCGTCAACGCATGGAACGGCGCGAAAATGGGCGAATATATGCTCAACTCGGTCATCGTCACCGCGCTGGCGCTGGCACTGTTGCTGGTCGTTGCCCTGCCCGCCGCCTACTGTCTGTCCCGCTTCCACTTCAAGGGGCGCAAGATACTGAACACCTTGTTCATGGCGGGCCTGTTCATCAACGTGAACTACATCGTGGTGCCCATCTTTTTGATGCTGCGGGACAGCGATGTGTGGCTGAAAGGCCATTTCGGCAGCGGCTTTCTGCTGAACAATCTGGTGGTGCTGGCGGTGGTATACGCCGCCACCGCGCTGCCCTTTACCATCTACCTGCTGTCGGGCTACTTTGCCACCCTGCCCCACGACTTTGAGGAGGCGGCCTACATCGACGGTGCGAGCTATTTCTCCACCATGACCCGCATCATCTTCCCCATGGCAAAGCCGTCCATCATCACCATTATCCTGTTCAACTTCCTGTCCTTCTGGAACGAGTATATCATTTCCATGACCCTCATGAGTTCTACCAGCGCACCCCGCACCCTGCCGGTCGGCCTGCTGAACCTGATGCAGGCCCAGCAGAGTGCGGCGCAGTACGGCACCATGTATGCCGGTTTAGTGCTGGTGATGCTGCCCACCCTGATTTTGTACATCTGCGTGCAGCGGCAGCTGACGCAGGGCATGACCGTGGGCGGTCTGAAAGGGTAAGGTGACAAACGATGAAAGCATTCTGGAAAAACAATCCTGCCCTGCGCATCGTGCTGATGATCGTGCTGTTTGTGCTGTCCATTGCACTGGTGGTCGCAGGCTGGAAAATGACCGGGCAGCTGGCTGGTCTTGGCATTATGCTCTTGGGCGTGGCGTTGCTGCTGGCAGTGCTGGCCATCTACAATGCGACCTATCAGGATTGAGGATAAGAGAGAGGTAAAGGAGAATCCCCATGGATGAAATAAGAAAGACCGGGCGCGTGACCATTCCCACAGACTTGGACGTTGTACCCGAAACACTGGAGATCTTAAAAAAGTGGGGTGCCGATGCCATCCGCGACTGCGACGGCACCGACTTTCCGCAGCAGCTGAAGGATGCCGATGCAAAGATCTACTCCACCTATTATACCACCCGCAAGGACAACGCATGGGCCAAGGCGAACCCGGACGAGGTACAGCAGTGCTACATCATGACCGGCTTCTACACCGCCCCCGGCGACACCGTGACCATCCCGCTGATGAAGGGCATCAGCCCGGAGCTGATGCAGGTGAACACCAACGACGACATCACCCGCTGGTGGGAGGTCATGGATCGAACCACCGGTCAGCCCGTGCCGCCGGAGCAGTGGAGCTACGCCGACGGCAGTGTGACCGTACAGGCCGTACCGTTCCATGAGTATACCGTCAGTTTTCTGGCTTACCTCATCTGGGACCCGGTGCATATGTACAACGCTACCACCAACGGCTGGACGAATTTTGAGCACCAGATCACCTTTGATGTCCGTCAGCCCAAGACCCACAAGTATTCGATGGAACGTCTGCGGAAGTTCATCCAGGAGCATCCGTATGTGAACGTCATCCGCTACACCACCTTCTTCCACCAGTTCACCCTGATCTTCGACGAGCTGAAGCGGGAGAAGTTCGTGGACTGGTATGGATACTCTGCTTCGGTCAGCCCTTATATCCTCAACCAGTTTGAGCAGGAAGTGGGCTACAAGTTCCGCCCGGAGTACATCATCGATCAGGGCTACTATAACAACCAGTACCGGGTGCCCAGCAAGGAATTCCGGGATTTTCAGGCCTTCCAGCGCCGCGAGGTGGCAAAGCTTGCCAAGGAGATGGTGGACATCACCCACGCGTGCGGGTGCGAGGCCATGATGTTCCTCGGCGATCACTGGATCGGCACCGAACCTTTCATGCCGGAGTTCAAGACCATCGGACTGGATGCCGTGGTGGGCAGCGTGGGCAACGGCTCCACCCTGCGCCTGATCTCTGACATTGAGGGCGTGAAGTACACCGAGGGCCGTTTCCTGCCGTACTTCTTCCCCGACACCTTCCACGAGGGCGGCGACCCGGTGCGGGAAGCCAAGGAGAACTGGGTTACAGCCCGCCGCGCTATCCTGCGCAAGCCCATCGACCGCATCGGCTATGGCGGCTATCTGAAACTGGCCTTGCAGTTCCCGGAGTTCGTGGACTACGTGGAGAGCGTCTGCAACGAGTTCCGCGAACTGTACGAGAACATCAAGGGTACCACACCCTACTGTGTCAAGCGAGTGGCCGTGCTGAACTGTTGGGGTAAAATGCGGGCTTGGGGCTGTCACATGGTGCATCACGCCCTCTATTACAAGCAGAACTATAGCTATGCCGGTGTCATTGAGATGCTGTCCGGTGCGCCCTTTGATGTGAAGTTTATCAGCTTTGAGGATATCAAGAACGACCCGCATCTGCTGGATTCGTTGGATGTCATTATCAATGTCGGCGATGCCGACACCGCACACACCGGCGGCATCTGGTGGGAAGATCCAGAGATCTCCTCCGCTATCCGCAAGTTCGTCTGGAACGGCGGCGGCTTTATCGGCGTGGGTGAGCCTTCCGGTCACCCGTATCAGGGCCACATTCTCCAGCTTGCCAGCGTGTTGGGCGTGGAAGAAGAAAACGGCTTCACCCTGAACTACGACAAGTACAACTGGGAAGAACACCCGAACCACTTCATCCTGAAAGACGCCGACCAGCCCATCGACTTTGGCGAGGGCAAGAGGAATATTTATGCGCTGGAAGGCACCGAAGTGCTGGTGCAGCGAAACAAAGAAGTGCAGATGGCGGCACACGACTTCGGCAAGGGCCGCGCTGTGTACATCAGCGGCGTGCCTTACAGTTTTGCCAACAGCCGCACCCTTTACCGCGCTATCCTGTGGAGTGCCCACAGCGAGGAGGAACTGCATACATGGTTCAGCTCCAATTATAATGTAGAAGTTCACGCCTACGTCAAGAACGGCAAGTATTGTGTGGTGAACAACACGTACGAGCCGCAGGACACCACCGTTTACACCACAGACGGCAGCAGCTTTGCTCTGCATCTGGATGCCAACGAGATCAAGTGGTATGAGATCTAAGTTTTCCTTTTCATAAACGAACACAACGGGCAGCTCTGTTACCAGAGCTGCCCGTTGTGTTTGCTGTATCTGCCGATAACTCAACCTGTGTCAATCGAACGCTGCAATGGAGATGGCTGGAAACGCAGAAATTCAGTAATGCGAGCGTAATAGACCTGCAGAAAAAAGAAACTGCCCGTGCGAGTATGCGTAAGATGGTGAAACACTTACTGAAAAAATTTAAGTATCCACCGGTGGCATATGATACGGCAATCAGCACGGTCATTAGCCAGTGTGAGATGTGGACAGACAACATGGTAGTATAAATTGTGTGAAATACCGTTGCTTTATGCTTGACAATCGGATTCCTTTTCTGTAAAATGATTTTAGAAAATACTATTATTGAAAATACGAAAGGCTGTTTTATGGGCAAGATGATCTTAGATGACCTCCGCAAGCGTCTGGAACGTCTGGACGAAGACGCAGATCTGATGATCGACAATAACGACCGCTATCAGATGGTGATCGTAGGCGGCAGTGCGTTTATTTTGCTGGGCAAGCTGACCCGCGCTACTCATGACATTGATGCCTTGAGTGTTCCGAAAGAACTGTATAGCTTGCTCGGCAAGTACGACATCAACACCGATGTGGAAGCTTACATCGACAATTTCCCGTATAACTTCCAAAACCGGCTCCAGCCGCTGCCCTTTGGTGGAACAAAGGTACAGTTCTACACACCCAGTCTGGAGGATTTGGTGATTGCAAAGCTCTGCTCGTTCCGGGATACTGACAAGGCAGACGTAGAGAGCGAAGCTGTGCGGAACTCTTTGGATTGGGACTTGCTGGAACACCTTGCAACGGATGAAGATGAACTGAAAGCCAGCATCTTGAACGATTGGCGGTATCGGGATTTTTATATCCGTTATCAGGAGTATGTGGAGAGGTGGAGACCATGCGAAAGCTGACATTTGAGGGCTTCTTGAAGCAGTATGTGGCAGAACTTTCCGGGGTGCAGACGGCAAGCGTCCATAAACTTGCAGCTTGTCTAAATGAAAATCCCCGCTTGAAAGAACCGCTGTTTCTCTATGCTTTGGCCTATGATAAAGTGGATTTATTGCTCCACTATACTGCAAACAGCACGGTCGTTGCGGAATATGAGCGGCTTTCTAATCGCTACTTGCTGGCGAAAATGCTGCTGCTCTTGGAAAAACAATCTCCTGAACTGCCGGAGGGCTATTTGAAGGTCTGGCGCAGCTATTGCTCGGTGCGGGATGCCGCCCTTGCGGACAATGACACGAAAGAACTGATCCATCGCCGGGTATTGGAACTTCAGCAGAAAAAGAAACTGACGAATTATCGCCTTTACACTGACCTGAGGCTGAATCCGGGCAATGTGAATGCATGGCTCAAACACAACGATTCCAGCAAAATGAGCCTTGACTGTGCACGGCAGATCTACAAGTATGCAAAAAGCTACCCGTCTGTTCGATAAGAAAAAGGAAGTGAGTCTATGACCGCCGTAATTTACGCCCGCTATTCCAGCGATAACCAGCGCGAAGAATCCATCGAAGGGCAGATTCGGGAATGTACGGCCTATGCGGAAAAGAACGGCATCACGGTCATCAAGCACTACATTGACCGTGCATTCTCTGCAAAAACGGACAATCGCCCGGAGTTCCAGCAGATGATCAAAGACAGCGGCAAGAAGCTGTTTGATGTTGTTCTCGTCTGGAAATTTGACCGCTTTGCCCGGAATCGTTTTGATAGCGCAAACTATAAGATGATGATCCTGAAAAAGAACGGTGTCCACCTGATTTCCGTTATGGAACCCATTGCTGAGGGTTCACAGGGCATTCTGGTGGAAACCCTTCTAGAGGGTATGGCAGAATACTATTCGGCAGAGCTGTCCGAAAAAGTGATTCGTGGTCAGACCGAGAACGCCTTGAAGGGTAAGTGCACTGGCGGTACGGGAACCATTGGCTATAAAATCGACGATGCCAAGTTCTATCATCTTGACCCGTTGACTGCTCCGCTGGTGCTGGAAGCCTTTCAGCGGTATGACAACGGTGATAAGATGGTGGAAATCGTAAGCTTCCTCAACGATAAGGGCGTCCGCAATATGCTGGGCGGCAAAATGACCCACAGTAGTGTGAACACCATGTTGAAGAACCGCCGGTACATTGGAGAATTGTCTTTCCGGGACATCGTTGTGCCGGATGCAATTCCGGTTATTGTTCCGAAAGACCTGTTTGACCGGGTGCAGAAGCGTCTGGATAAGAATAAGCGTGCCCCTGCCTGTGGCAAGGCAGACGAGGAATATCTGCTGACCACCAAGCTGCTCTGCGGCAAGTGTGGTGCGCTGATGTTCGGCGAAAGCGGAACCAGTGCCACCGGACGCACCTACTATTATTATAAATGCGCCA
>ENA-OXTU01000509-OXTU01000509.1-human-gut-metagenome-genome-assembly--contig:-NODE-509-length-10613-cov-18.468271_pt1 | contig 10613 bp, 16 predicted proteins | sample MGYA00249344_ERZ652650 | MGnify/ENA primary metagenome ERZ652650 (study PRJEB26925, sample SAMN05826532) | human gut metagenome | biome: ENVO:2100002; feature: ENVO:00000062; material: ENVO:00002003...
ACGGCACCTTTACAGTTGTGACCTTTGTGATACGGTCTTTCTTCTGATAAGGTTTTGGACACACCGCGGTCTGGAACGAGCCGGAATTGTCATTTCCGAAGAAAACAAAAAATCCGAACCCTTCTCCTATCGAGAAAAGGTTCGGATTTTCATGGTTTGGTGCATCGAAGGAGACTTGAACATGGCTCTGTGCAGCCAGATTGTAGATCTCATCGGGCTTGATCTCGCCTACCAGACGGATGAGGCCGGAGGAATCAGACAGGTCGCCGTCATGCAGATGGATAGCATTTTTCTCGATCAGGTGGTCGATACGAGCGGTGTTGGAGATGGAAGCGCGGCGGACAATGCCGTGGACTTCATACCCCTTCTCCAGCAGGAACTCTGCCAGATAGGAGCCGTCCTGACCCGTGATGCCGGTGATCAGTGCTTTTTTCATAATTTCGATTCTCATTTAAAACGTGAAGTTTAAAACTTATGTTGGTTGATTTTGCCGTACAACCATATTTAAAAAGGATATTTGTCCTTTCAGAAGTGCATAAGCAGTCAGATATTAACACTATCTTGGCTTCTTCGGTTTGGGATGAAATAGAAAGAGCCGCGCAGGCTCAAAACTTGCGCAGCTCGGAAAGTTTTATTGCATTTTTGTCTTTTTCGGAGAGGATATATTCCCGCATAGGCCAAGGCTCGGTCTGCCAGATAAAATCAGAATCATAGCGCACTGCTCTTGCCGCTTCACCGCAGAAGTCATTATCCACGCACCACTGCATCAGAGTGTCATCTTCCAGTGTCAGGTAGCCATGGGCAAAGCCACGCGGAATTAACATCTGCTTCTGATTTTCAAAGGAGAGGATCTCGCCATAAGCATACCCAAAGGTGTCTCCCGGTCGAAGATCAACAGCCACATTGAAGATCGAACCATACAGGCAGGACACCAGCTTTGCCTGCGCGTGCTCTCCCTCTTGGAAGTGTAGTCCGCGCAGCGTTCCGGCTTTCCTGCTGAAGCCTTGGTCGATCTGAACCACACGGAAGTCGATTGACTTGTCCACCGGCACAGAAAGCCAGCCTCGGAAGTCCTCAAATCGTTGTGTTTCAATTGTTTCCGGCTTATCTACCATTGCTTTCTGTACTCCCTTGGACTGATTCCTTCTACTTTGCGGAACATCCGGCTAAAGTAGTTCGCATCTCCCATGCCGACCGCAACGCCTATTTCATCCACAGTCATATCTGTGAAGCGAAGCAGCTGCTTGGCTCTGGTAATCCGCTTTGAGATCAGATAATTATTGACCGTTGTTCCATAGGTTTCCTTGAAGATTTTGGATAGATAGAACTTGTTGATAAAGAACTTCTCTGCCAACTCTTCCAGCACAATTTTCTCTGTAAAGTGTTCGTCCAGATACTCCTTCACAGCTGCCAGTTCCAGCCGTTTCCGGCTCACCGTCATACTCTCTGGATGCCAAGACTGTTCCATCAGTAAGGTGAGTAAAGTCCCTAGCTTCTCATTGATTCGCATATCTCGTATGTAATCGGAAGATGATGCCAAATCGTAGATATCCGTCAAAAGTGTAGTGAACGGTTCAATATCCGCCGGGTGGAACACAGGCCGACCTCCACGCTCTTTGTATTTCTCATACGCGGCTGGAAGGGACGGTGAATAGAAGTGGCACCATTGAAGAGACCAAAGATTATCGGAAGTCGAATGACTGTATGCTTTCCGGCAGTCGATGAACACACAGTCCCCGACTGATAGCTCATAGGTCATTCCTTCATAGGTAAGGCTTCCGGTGCCTGACAGAACAACAAAGCAAAGAAATGAGGTCAGGTTTGTTCTGGTCGATGTATGCTGGTGGATAGCCTGCAACGATCCGACCTCTTGCAGATGCAGTAACGATGTCCGGGCAAACGCAGACGGTGTGTACAAGATTCGGGAGGAGCTCACGGACGAAGACTGTGGGTTGAACAATTCTTGGTCCATATATTCTCCTCTCCCTTTCCTACATTTTTCTAATTTAAAATTTCATTTAATAAATTGTTATTCCAAGGGTCTATGTTTAGATGACATTCTTATTTTTCATTCAATTCCATCTGTTTCTTCAGTTTCTTATCTAACCGTCTTTTTTCGCACTCATATGTACTAATCGACATAATATCGTCAATTGGCTCGTTTGCAGAATCGCTAAAATATTTTATCATCATTCCATAATAAGGTTTTTTCATAATGCTTTGTTCAAGAACGTCTATGCTTTTACCTATTTTTTGACAAGACTCGCTTATCGCCCAACTTGTAAACGGTATTTCTTCCTGTTCCATTTGCTTGTCCATGATTTCATTTTGCCTTCTGAATGTTTCTTCGTCCTCCGGCTCAGAAAAATCAACATCTTCATAATCTATATCTTCTGGTTCCACCTCTGCTTCTGCCTTGTCCGGTTCATCTTTGTAAACATCAATTCCCTTTTTCGATATTTCGTAATTTTGCATATACTGTGAAAGCAGTGTAAAATCCGAAAGAATTGCCTCTACATATCGCTCACAGGCTTTTTGGCTTTCCGTGCTAGACAGGAATTTTCTTATCCATGCCGGCATATTTTTTAGAATATCATTCGGATATATTGATGCCAAATAATTCTCATCTGGGTGGTTAAGCGCATCATAGTACATTGGAGACATCAAAATTCGTCTGTAAATAAAGGACTGGATCTGTTTATATTCTGAAATAACACTTTCCAGTTCATCAATTTCTATATCGCTCAGAAATTGCTTTTTATCATTGAGCGTCTGCTTAAAGACAGGCATCATGTTTGGCAGCCGTTCCCATGTTATCTGAATAATATCCTTCGGTTGGTCATATTCATCAATTTCTTCTATGCCACCTGCGGCAACAAATTCTTCATGTGCCTTCTTCTCGGCACGCTGGTGCGGAGTCAATTTCATCATGACTTGTTTATGGCTTTCATAGTCCATAACAGTCGAATAATACTCTCTTAACTCATACCATGCCAGTTTGTTATGTCTATAATTATTGCTCAGTTCAACAACGAACGATACGAAAAAGGACGCAACCGCACCCGTAGTCAAAGCAAATACAATATTGTAAAAATCTGATTCTTCTGGTGTCAGCACCATCGCCACACCAAGTATTGTAACAACGATTACCGAAAATATCACACATGCAATTAACGTTGTTTTTGGATAAAACGCAAATGACAAAAAACGTAACATTTCATTTAATCTGTTCTTTAATCTCATATATGCTTTCTACCTATTACAATCGACCGCTCATTTCCTTGACAGGTCAGAGCATCCTTTAAATATTAACCACTTTCACATCTCAGCCAGTCATAAGACCGTTGCCTGCTGCTCACCACCGAGAGGTGTGTGAAGATTTGAGCCGCTACCGTGTGGGATAACCACACGGCCTTTTATCCAATTATACTACTGACTTACATATTTCTCCAGTTAATTCTCACATTTTTCTTTTGCCGACTTTTCCAAATTTTTCATGTATTTTTTAGCATCCTTCATAAAGCTGATGGCAATCATCACAATTACCGCGCCAATCGGAAATACCGCAACAATACTCACTGACTGAAGATTATTCATGAAACTTTCAGCAAACAGCAAAGCAATCGGAAGCAGAATCAGCAAAATACACCACATTAACTGAATTTCCTTATTCGGTTGTTCATTATCCCCTAGAATAGTCAGTTCTAAAATCAAATGTTCAATTTATCCAAGCTATTTTTCTTCAATTCTTCAAATACATCATCCGGCATTTCTGCAAAATTATAGTATTTTCCAGCAAAACCACTCATTGATGTCGGTTCTGGCTTAACCAGTCCTCCATGTCTATTATCGTTGAATTCAACTGCATGGATATACATTTTTTCTACAAGATCAAAAAACTCATCCACATCATCAATATTATATTTTTGAATAAACTCCACTGTGTTATCTTTTGCAGTATCAATATCTGCGTATTGAAACACACCTTGTACATCACAAGTTCCTGGCGTTCGATATTTTGGTGCATTCAAACCAATTTCAGCATACGACTTACACAGATTCCAAAAATCATCTTGCGCTTCTGTATTTTGTAAAATGACATTCAGGTTTTCTGATATTTTTTCAGACTGCAAACTATTAATAAAAGCCATCTTTGCGTTATATCCATTTGACACTGTCTAAGCCTTCTTTCTAATATTATTTTTCTTTTCTCGCATCTTCGCCGATCATAATAGATCGTTGCCTGCTGCCCACCACGGAGAGGTGTGATATTATTCGAGCAGCGTAGGGAGCTACCGCCCCCAGTATATCACAAGATCAGAAAGAAATCAGCCTTGTACACGCCTTTTTTAACATTTTATCGAAACTGTCCTTTACAACAGCGACATCTTCGTGGTAGATTACGCCATACCAGCTATCAAAGAGTTTTCTTCTTTTTCTTTCCAACCATCCACGGAGCAATTCGCATAACAACCTCATAAGCCACGCTGCAAATAAACATTGTAACTGTTACTACAATCATCGCAAGCAGAAAGTTATCTCTCACTGCATCTGTACCCATGTGCAACGGAATTGATACAACTTTCACCACAATCCGATACACTGGACCGTGGATGCAGAGAACGATCAGAGAGATTCGACCAAAGTATTGCAAAATTTTGTTTTCCTTGATGAACTGAGAAATCAGAATCGCAGCAGCCACGCCGTTCAAAGCGGTTACAAACCACATAATTCCCGTTGTAAGAGTGAGATAAGACAATAAGAAGTTCACCGCAATTAGAACGATCGCTGCTATTCCAGTCCCTATCTTTCTATCCGCAATCTTTGTTTTTCTTCCTGCCAAGAACACACCCACAGCATAGATATATACTTGAACACACGGTTAATCCCCCACAGGAGTTCCGGCATCGGAAGAACAACATAAATCAGGCTCATCAGAGCAGCAACAATATAAGCAATCTTCTTGCCACCCAAATTCACCAGTAAAATCGCACCGAAGAAGAAAGCTGAAAAGCCTGAAGAATAAGGACACACGCCCTCGCCGTAACAAGCGAGGGCTTTTTTGAACTTCAGAAGTTCATTTTATTTCCATCACAAACTATATGTTACATACAGTATACTTCCATCATGAGTCGAATTCCAACTTTCAGTCCTTCTTCAAAAGCGGTCTTCTCCCATGCACAGCACAGCGTCCCCTGCCGGTCCATGATCTTTTCCCATAACGGAATCTTATCTCCAACATAGTCATCTACGAGCCTATTCATTCCGTCCAAGCTATGAGGATGAGATTGCTTCTGAAGGCAGAGATCATCTTAAAGGAAACAGAATCGAGCTGTCTGAAGAAGGCAAGCAAACTCCGAACCAAAAGATCAGCCAGCTTCGGAAGGGACAAGAGGTCACAATTAAATATTTCACGGACGGCTACTATGAGAATATAGCCGGAATACGGGATTCTGTGGATGCGATAAATAAAGAACTACGAATTTACACAGGATTTATAAACGATACCGGCAAAGAGCTTCCGACCATTATTGCATTTGAAGATATAGGAGGACACACAAAATGAAAGCACATAAATATTGGTCACTCGGCGCACTTGCCTGCATGGCAGGGTGCTTCTACACAGGTTGCAAGAAGCTGATGCAGACTCACAAGTATTTCGCTTGTGGCTCTCTGGTCTGCATGGGCATGGCAATCTACTCAGGCCACAAAATTGCACCAAAGAAGAAAAAAGCTGAAAAGCCTGAAAAATAAGAACACACGCCCTCGCCGCAACAAGTGAGGGCTTTTTTTGAACTCCAGGAGTTTACTTTATTTCCGTCACAAACTATATACTTCCATCATGAGCCGAATTCCGACTTTCAGGCCTTCCTCAAAAGCAGTCTTCTCCCATGCACAGCACACCGTTCCCTGCCGGTCCATGATCTTCTCCCAAAGCGGAATCTTATCTCCGACGTAGTCATCTACGAGCCTATCCATTCCATCCAGCCCTCTCAGCCACTCTTCCAGCTCCTTTTCCTTGGCCTTTGCAGTTTTCCCGGCAACTGTGTTTTTCTCTACTGGATTATTCTCCGTGTAATGCTCGTAGATCAGATCCAGCAGGTTCTCCACTGGCGGGTAATACTCTGGTTCCGTTTTCTTCAAATACTTCTCCAGCATTTCTTTCAATTTTTCTATAATGCTACCATCCTTCCCAACTGAGATTCACATCCTCAGTTATGGCACATATTACCGCACACTTCTGTACATATCAACCTATTTTTTACGGTCTTTTGGACTGCCCATCTTCTCCTTTACCTTGTCCGGCACATCGATCAGTCCGAACCGATAGAACATTCCGTATATGTCGGTCACTCCCCGGATATCACCCAGAGCTTTCGGGCGGTCTATTACCTCCCCTTTAATATTCTTCAACGCCAGCAGCACTGAACTCCACGCTAGACTTTTACTCTTCTCCCGCCTGTCAATTCACAGCTCTTTCGTGTACTCGCCATTTCTACCTTTCCTCACCTCATAAGTAAATGGCAACCCGGAGTAGGTCTTAAATTTCACTCCAGCATAGGTCAGAACCACACCCCAGAAGTTTTCTTCTGTCGGATCAGCCCTCCACCGCTTCATCGCTCTGTATCTCCGCTGCCGCTCTGCTCCAACGCTAATCTTATCTTTTTCTGTACTGGGGAAGTACACACCTTTTTTATACGGAAGATATGAAGTAACGGAAGCTTTGGAAAGATTCAAGATATTTGCGGTTGAGAGTATGGAGGTTTTGTAGTCTTGTGTTTCACGGTATTCTTCAAAGGTAGCTTGCACCTTCTCCGCCACTTCTGATTCATACACACCTGCCGTGATAAGCAGCTTCCGTACCTTGATGGGATTTAATCCCAGCTCATCGCCGATGGCCTGCAAGGACATCTCAGAATCATAAAGCGTCACAGCCGCATCCATCTGCTCTTTCAGATTCTTCCCGGCATCGTACTCCGGCTTCAGCTTCTTCCGGCCACCGCCTGGTTTTCTTGTTTTCTTCATTTTACTCATGCAGTTCCAGCGGCAGTCCATCCGGGTCATGGAAGAATGTCATCTTCTTGCCGGTGTAATCGTCAACTCGAATCGGCTCACATTCAATTCCTACCTCCAGCAGCTCATTCACTGTCTGCTCCACGCTATCAACGCAGAAGGCAAGGTGACGCAGACCACAGGCTTCCGGGCGGTTTACACGCTTCGGCGGATTTTCCTCTGCAAAAATCTCCATCTCTGTGTATTCATTGACACGCAGATCCAGCTTCCAGTCCTTACGCTCTGGACGGTAGTTCTCTCTGATAACAGAGAATCCCAGCTTGTTCACATAGAAATCCTTAGCAGCTTCGTAGTCAGATACGATGATTGCGATATGATGTACTTTTGATAAATTCATTATCCTTACACTCCATTTGTTTTGTTCTTCTTTTATTTCCGTTATAAACTATATAGCAGCCTTCAAAAAATACCGTGTGAACTCCTGGAGTTCAGTTTTGTCCACACGGCATTTATTTTTTCTTGGCTTCTTGTTTATTTCAGTTTTTCAAGGATCTCGTCCGCGCTCATGCCACTTGCCAGCAACTTCTTCAGCACAGCCTCTGCCTCGGTCTTCTTAGCTTCTTCAGCAGCCTTAGCATCAGCCTTTGCCTTCTTCGCTTCCAGGAATGCCACTTCTTTTTCGGTCTTCTTCAAAGCAGACTTCTTCTCTTTCAGAGTGTTTTTCTGCTCCTCAATTGCCTTCTGGATGGATGCAATCTCGGTATTCAGAGACACAATAGTCTCCTGCTTCTCTGTGATCTGGGATGCGTAATCTTTGTTGATATTGGTTTTGGGACGGTTTTTGCTGTCTTTCGTTCTTGGCATGGCGATAACCTTTTTCCTTTTATAGTTGTTTAAGTATAGCATTATAAAATCACAGATTCAACTCCTGAGCATTTCTTATTATACCAATCCATATTCCTTTATTTTTGTGCCAATCATTCCGAAATAAAACTGTCCTAGCACATCAATTTGCGCGGCATTAAGCCAACCTTTCAAAAATGTATCCAAAGCAGCTAATTGTGCTGTTCCTATAAATTCAGAAAACTCCATAATATCTACATCTTCTCGATAATCCTGAGCATACATTAAGCATATTGAACGTCTACCATAATAGTTGAATATCAACGCTGCTGTTGTTACAAGTGTCTCTAAATCTTTAGGGAAGTCGCTTCTTCTAAGTAACGACTTTGCAGTATTGGCCGGCTCCTCTACAAAGTTCTGCATTGACTTGATTGATGCAACAGTTTCCACTTGCTGTTTCATAGAGAAAGAAATATTTTCGCCAATGCTCTCATATCCAAAAATTTTAATAGTTTCAATTTGGCTTGCATGATATTCCAGAAAGCCACGCATCATGGCGTTTTTCTTTTTATCCCCATTTACGAGATTCTCCGTATCGAGCAGATGCGTCAATTCGTGAAATATGACATAATCGCCATGCAATTGTGGTTTCCACAGATCTTCCCACACTTCAATAGAATGCGACTGACTTTGAAAATCAAATCGATGAGTTGCCCATGCTCCCCATCCAGACGCATTCGCATCAGAAAGCGAAATATGTTTTGAAATCAACTCAAATGAAGGAATCGATGATACTCCCATAAAATGTTTATAATCATTCTTACGTTTATTCACATACTGCAAAAGTAATCCATTTGCCATCTTTTCCTCCTTTTACACAAGACCACATCAGCATACTCACGCTTCAATCAATGTAAGATACTGCCTTCCCAACGGTGTGATTTTATAGCTATCTAAACCTGACACCTTTTTTAGCTTCGGAATCTTTACACTTCCTGGCTTAGATTTTTTGCTTTCTTTTTCAAGGTTTTGGAGGTATTTAACAATCTCTTCAAGATTATTATCATTAATTTCCTCGTTTTTACTTTGCAAAAGTCCAAATCGTTCGAGCTTTTCTCTGATGAATCGCATTTGTTCAAAATCAACGTGAATGTCTTTACAGATGTCCAAAATACTTTCTCCATCGTTTCCAAGATACAAATACGATTTCAAAACACGAATATCCAAATCGCTTAACTGTGAAAGTGTCTTAAAAAACATCAATACAATATCCAGATTTGTGTTATCTGATTTCAGCAAGTTAACATATCCATTGACATTATACTTAACCATTGCCTCTTGTGGTTCTTCGACAATATTATCAAGCAATGCTTCTGTAATCTGTCTTTGATATTCCAAATTACTTTGTTGTAATTTCACAATTTGATTTTCAAGTTCATCTTGATTTCTTTGAACAATTTGCAAAGCCTCAACTACGTTTCTTTCCAAACGATTCTGTTTATATGAGAGACGAATATTATTTGCGACAGGAACTACCGCACCAACGATTTCACTAGCCAGCATTCCTACACCCTCACTGACTATAAATCCACCTACCTCTTTTACTACTGCTGGCAAAACCTCTTTCACTGCAACATTTCCAGCTTCTTCTTTGGTAGCATCAATGAAATCTTTTAATTTATGTTTTTCCATTGCAAATCATCCCTCACTTTCCAATATAATAATTCACACGCATGTGTGCAATAATTATTAAAGTGGGGTCCAGAGGTACGGCCTCTAGGTGTAGTTTCGTTTATTAACGCTTTATTCTTCGCTTAGCTGTTTTGTTCATGTAAGTGTTGGCTACGAACCCCAAATACACCCGTAGGGAATCCCATCTGAACCCACGTATATGTTACAATCAGACTGTTCATCTCAGCACCTCCATCAATCTCAATGTCTTTGACAAATCCATTGGTTTCGAATTTTAACTTCATGCAACTCAGCCAAGTTCCAAATAAAACAATAAGCGACAAATTAGTCCTTCTCACATCTTCGCCGATCATAATAGACCGTTGCCTGCTGCTCACCACGGAGAGGTGTGTGATTATTACGAGCAGCGTAGGGAGCATCCGCTCCCAGTATATCACAATTTCATCCAGTTTTACAGACGCTTTCTTGCCTTCATCGCCACATAGTACGCCAAACCACCTACTACTCCGCCGACTGTGTTGTAAAAGATATCCGATAGCTGGAACGTACCTAAGCGAAGCAATAATTGCAGCATCTCAATGCTTACCAAAAAGATAAATGCCATCTTTCCACTATACCACAGTATCTTCTTCCAGCCGTTGCCTATCATAGCAACCAGAAAATAGGCCAAATAGAGCGTCCATTAAGCTCATATCCGAATCCCGAAATCTTCTCTCTAACACTTGCCAATAAATAAGAATTAGAATACCGAATGAGAAATACGGGATAATAATGTTCTGAATTCTTCTCTTTATGTCTATTAAAATTGTTTTTTCTTTATATACCCAGCCCGCTGTTAAGAAAAACAGCGGCATATGGAAAGAATAAATCCAGTGATTAATTCTATTATTCGAGTATATATGCCCAACTACAACTAGAATGATTCCTATGCCTTTTAATACATCAAGCCATGATAATCTCTTTGCTTGCTTGCTTGCTTGCTTGCTTGCTTGCTTGCTTGCTTGCTTGCTTGCTTGCTTGCTTGCTTGCTTGCTTGCTTGCTTGCTTGCTTGCTTGCTTGCTTG
>ENA-OXTU01000518-OXTU01000518.1-human-gut-metagenome-genome-assembly--contig:-NODE-518-length-10421-cov-24.665155_pt1 | contig 10421 bp, 7 predicted proteins | sample MGYA00249344_ERZ652650 | MGnify/ENA primary metagenome ERZ652650 (study PRJEB26925, sample SAMN05826532) | human gut metagenome | biome: ENVO:2100002; feature: ENVO:00000062; material: ENVO:00002003...
CTATCCTCTTCGTCGGCAGCGTCAGATGTGTATAAGAGACAGGAGCAAGACCACCGGCCTGACGGAGGCCGAAAAAGCCGAGCAGCAGGCTCTGCGCAAGGAATATATCGAGGACATGAAGTCCAGCCTCCGCGCCCAGCTGGAGCGCACCTCCATCAAGGAGCCGGACGGCACCATCCACAGAGTGAGCAAAAAGAACTGAATCGGGAGGAAAAAGTCGTACAAAACCGCTTTTTCCTCTTTTTTTGTGGGCGAAAGAGTGCTATACTTATACTCGAACTGTTGCGTGCTCCGGCAGGAGCTGCGCGGCAGAAAACAAGTTTCCCAAGGCGGCGTATCCCGGGCAGGGTGCGCGGAAAAGGCCGCCTTTTGAAAAATAATAAAGAGGTCATTTATTATGCTTACTGCAATTACGGGTATCAACTGGGGCGATGAGGGCAAGGGCCGCATGGTCGACCTGATCAGCCAGGAGTACGATATTGTTGCACGCTATCAGGGCGGCAACAATGCTGGTCATACCGTCAAGAATGAGCGGGGCAAGTTCGTGCTGAACCTGCTGCCCTCCGGTATCCTCCGTCCCGATGTTGTCTGCGTGATGGGCAACGGTATGGTCATCGACCCCCACCATCTGGACGGTGAGATCAACAATCTGCGCGAGCAGGGTATCTCCATTACCCCTGCCAACCTGAAGATCTCTGACCGCGCCACCATCACCATGCCCTACCATGTCGATCAGGACGGTCTGGAAGAGGCACGTCTGTCCAAGACCGGCGCACAGTTCGGCTCCACCAAGCGCGGCATCGCTTACACTTACGGTGACAAGTACATGAAGAAGACCCTCCGCATGGGCGACCTGCTGCATCTGGACGACTCCGTCAAGAAGCGCCTGGTCACCATGGTGGACTCCAAAAACCTCGTCATGGAGGGCAGCTACAACGCCGCTCCCATCAGCGTGGACGAGATGTGGGCATGGCTGGAGAAGTATGCCGCCATCTTCAAGGACTACATCTGCGACGTGGGCCAGTATCTGGCTGACGCCGATGCCGCTGGCAAGAAGGTGCTGTTCGAGGCCCAGCTGGGCGCTCTGCGCGACATCGACTTCGGCATCTATCCCTACACCACTTCCTCCAACACCATCGGCGCTTACGCCCCCATCGGCGCAGGCATCCCGGGCCACAAGCTGACCAACTCCGTCGGCGTCATGAAGGCTTATTCCTCCTGCGTCGGTGACGGCCCCTTTGTCACTGAGCTGGCCATGACCGAGGAAGAGAAGCACGCTCTGCGTGAGGCCGGCCACGAGTACGGCGCTGCCACCGGCCGTCCCCGCCGCGTCGGCCCCATCGACCTGGTGGCAAGCCGCTACGGCGTCTTCTGCCAGGGCTGCGACGAGGTCGCCCTGACCCTGCTGGACGTGCTGGACTACATGGAGAAGATCCCCATGGTCACTGCTTACAAACTGAGCGACGGCACCACCACCACCCGCTTCCCCATGGGCGAGGCTCTGGACACCGCACAGCCGGTGGTGGAGTATCTGCCCGGCTGGCACTGCGACATCACCGCCGCCCGCAAGTGGGAAGACCTGCCCAAGGAGGCCCAGAACTACGTCGAGTATCTGGAAAAGGCCGTGGGCTGCAAGATCACCTATATCTCTGTGGGCGCAGAGCGTGAGGCATACATCCACCACGTGGTCTAAACCCTGAATTCACCGGAAAGAAGGATGCCGCTAATGTTTGACATCATCGCCGACAGTGCCTGTGACTTTACGCCGGAAATGGCGCAGAAGATGGGTGTGGAGATCGTGCCGTTCTATGCTTCGCTGGACGGTGAGCACTACCGCAAGGAGGGCAAGGAGATCGCTGTGCGGGATTTCTACCAGTTCATGGTGGACAACCCCTCTGCCTACCCCAAGACCAGCCTTGCCTCCATCGAGGATTTCGAGGAGGTGTTCCGCCGTCAGGCTGAGGCCGGCCGCCCCACCCTCTGCCTCTGCTTCACCGGCAAGATGAGCGGCTGTGTGGGCAGCGCCCGCAACGCCCGGGAACTGGTGCTCGAGGACTACCCCGACGCGAAGATCGAGGTGATGGACTCGGCAGCGGCTACTGTCACGGAGGCGACCATGGTGGAGAACGCTGTGGCCATCCGCGACGCAGGCTGCACGCTGGACGAGGCGGTGACCTGGCTGGAAGCGGAAAAATCCACCAACAACATCTTCTTCACGGTGGGCAACCTCGATTACCTCATCAAGGGCGGACGCATCGGCAAAGTCTCTGGCCGGGCGGCGAACTTCCTGGGCATCAAGCCGATGATCCTCTTCAAAGACGGCGAGATCTTCTCGGGCGGTGTGGCCCGGGGCCGTCAGAAGAGCTTTGAGAAGGCCCTTGAGCAGATGATGAACTATCTGGACGCCAACGGCGGCACGCCCGACGACTACCGCATCATCGTGGGCTACGGCTACGATGAAGAAGAGGGCAAACGGCTCTGGATGCAGACCCGCGCTGCCCTGCGTGCCAAGTACCCCGCCGCACAGTGCGAGGTGGGCCTGCTGCAGATCGGCTGCACCATCGCGGTCCATACCGGCCCCTATGCGCTGGGCATGGGTATCATGCGCCGCTGGAAAAAGCAGTAATCGCTGGATCAAAAAAATCCTCTCCCATCGGGAGAGGATTTTTTTGTGTTATAGAGTGTTATCGGCCCTCGGTGCGCTGCGCCAGACGGGAAAAGCGCTTGTCTTTGTCCTTTTCGTCGTCCTGTGGGGCAGGTGCGGTGTGGGTGAACCGGACTTCGGTGACGCGGCGGCGGGCCGTGCGGGTCACCACGCCCTCGTAGTCGTTCAGCTGGAAATGGTCGCCCACCTTGGGCAGATGGTGGGTCTTTTCCTGCACGAGGCCGTTCACGGTGTTGGAGTCGATGTCTTCATCCTCGGGCAGGTCCAGCGTCTCGTAAAGGTCGTCCACGCTGGCCGAGCCGGACACGAGCCAGCTGCCGTCCGACTGCTGGCGGAAGTCCTCAGTGGCCTCGTCGTGTTCGTCCCAGATCTCGCCCACAAGCTCTTCCAGAATGTCCTCGAGGGTGATGATGCCCTCGGTGCCGCCGTATTCGTCCACGACGACTGCCATGTGATGGTGCTGCTCCCGCAGGGTGCGCAGCAGCTGGGAGATCTGGGTGGAGCCGGTGGTGTAGAGGGTGGGGGCGATGAGGTCCTCCATCGTGACGGACTTTTTCAGACGGGCGATGTAGAAATCCTTCTCATGGACGACGCCGATGATGTTGTCAACGGTGTCGTGATAGACGGGCAGGCGGGAATAGCCGGATTCTGCGAATGTCTGCGCAAGCTCTTCCAGCGAAATATCGTCCTCCACGGCCACCACGTCTACGCGGGGCGTCAGGATCTCTTCCACCTCCACGTCATCGAACTCGATGGCGCTGCGGATGAGCTGACTTTCCCGGTCGGTGAGCTCACCGTCGTTCTCAGCCTCGCTCACCATGGTGATGAGCTCACCTTCGGTGATGGCGTCGCTCTCGCTGCTGTGGACGAAGCGTCCCAGCAGCTTCTTCCACTGGCTGAACAGCCAGGTCAGCGGGGTGAAGAGGGTCATCAGCAGGTTCAGCACTGGCGATACAGCGGTTGCGATGGTCTCGGGCATCTCCTTGGCGAGGGTCTTGGGGGTCACTTCGCCGAAGATGAGGACGACTACCGTCAGCACGATGGTGGAGGTGGTGGCGCCCCGCTCTGCACCCAGCCACTTGGTAAAGAGGACGGTGCCGATGGAAGCGGCGGCGATATTCACGATGTTGTTGCCGATGAGGATGGAGGAGAGAAGCTTGTCGTACTTCTCGGCCATCGCCAGCACCCGGGCGGCGGAAGTGTCGCCCTCCTCAGCGCGGCTTTTCAGGCGTATCTGGTTCAGGGAAGAAAATGCGGTCTCGGAGGCGGAGAAGAATGCGGAAAACGCGATCAAAACGATCAGCGCCACCAAGAGCGTTATACTGCCATCGTCCATAATAAAGGTTGATCAACTCTACTTTCTTATAATAATATGTTAACCAAAAAGTGCTTTCCACCGTTGCCTTCGACGATGAAAAGCACTTTGTTCAACGCCTATAATATCATATTCCACCCGCCGGTGCAAGCGTTCCTGTCAGGAGGAGGGATAAAATAGGTAAAAAGTTTGCGGTTTTTAGCGGAGCACAAGGCCCGTGCCGTCGTAGTCCACCGTCAGGGTCGCGCCCTCGGTGTAGCTACCCTGAATGATGGCCTTTGCGATGAGCGTCTCCACACGGCTCTGGATGAACCGCTTGATGGGACGTGCGCCGTAGACGCTGTCATAAGAGGAATCAATGATGAAGTCCTTGGCTGCCGTGGTGACGTCCAGCTTGAGGTGCTTGCCCTCGTCCATCCGCTTGCGCAGATCTTCGAGCTGCAGGTCCACGATCTTGCGGGTCTCGTCCTTGGTGAGGCTCTTGTAGTAGACGATCTCGTCCAGACGGTTCAGGAACTCGGGACGGAATTTGCTCTTCAGCAGCAGATCGATCTGCTTGCGGGCATCCTCACTCAGCTCGTTGGAGCCCTCGGCGCGGCGCTGCTCCAGGTCGTTCAGGATGATGTCACTGCCGAGGTTGGAGGTCAGGATGATGACGGTGTTCTTGAAGTCCACCGTGCGGCCCTGACTGTCGGTGATGCGGCCATCGTCCAGCACCTGCAGCAGGATGTTGAAGACGTCGGGGTGAGCCTTTTCCACCTCATCGAACAGCACGACGCTGTAGGGTTTGCGACGGACGGCCTCGGTCAGCTGGCCGCCCTCTTCATAACCGACGTATCCCGGAGGCGCGCCGATCAGGCGGCTGACGCTGAACTTCTCCATATACTCGGTCATGTCGATACGCACCATGTTCCGCTCGTCGTCGAACAGAGCCTGTGCCAGAGCTTTTGCCAGCTCGGTCTTGCCGACGCCGGTGGGGCCGAGGAAGAGGAAGCTGCCGATGGGGCGGTTGGGGTTTGCGATGCCGGCGCGGCTGCGCAGGATGGCTTCGCTCACCTTGGTGACGGCCTCATCCTGGCCGATGACTCTCTTGTGGAGCACATCGTCCAGATGCAGCAGCTTCTCGCGCTCACCCTCCACCAGCTTCTCCACGGGGATGCCGGTCCAGCGGGCCACGATGCGGGCAATCTCCTCGTCGGTCACGCGGTCGCGCAGCAGGCTGTCTTCCTTCTTGGCGGCGGCGATCTTCTCTTCTTCTTCCAGCTGTTTCTGCAGCTGAGGCAGCTTGCCGTATTTCAGCTCAGCGGCCTTGTTCAGATCGTATTCGCGCTGTGCCTTTTCGATGGCGGCGTTGGTCTGCTCGATCTGCTCGCGCAGAGACTGCACCTTGCCGATGGCATTCTTCTCGTTCTCCCACTTTGCCTTCATGCTGTGGAACTTATCCTGCAGCTCGGCCAGCTCTTTTTCGAGGTCGCGCAGACGGCTCTGGCTCAGAGCGTCGGTCTCCTTTTTCAGGCTGACCTGCTCGATTTGCAGCTGGGTGATGCGGTGGGCGAGGTCGTCCATCTCGCTGGGCATACTGTCCATCTCGGTCTTTATCATGGCGCAGGCTTCATCCACGAGGTCAATGGCCTTATCGGGGAGGAAGCGGTCGGTGATATAGCGGTCAGAGAGGGTGGCGGCGGCGATCAATGCATTATCGCTGATCTTCACGCCGTGGAACACCTCGTACCGCTCTTTCAGGCCGCGCAGGATGGAGATGGTGTCTTCCACGGTAGGCTCATCCACCTGAACCGGCTGGAAGCGGCGCTCCAGAGCGGGGTCTTTCTCGATATACTGGCGGTACTCGTCCAGCGTGGTCGCGCCGATGCAGTGCAGCTCGCCGCGGGCCAGCATGGGTTTCAGCAGATTGCCGGCGTCCATTGCGCCGTCGGTCTTGCCGGCACCCACGATGGTGTGCAGCTCATCAATGAAGAGGATGATCTTGCCCTCGCTCTTCTTCACCTCATTCAGGACGCTCTTCAAACGCTCCTCGAACTCGCCGCGGTACTTTGCGCCAGCCACCAGAGCACCCATGTCCAAGCTGAACACGGTACGGTCTTTCAGGTTCTCCGGCACATCGCCCCGGACGATACGCTGGGCCAGACCCTCGGCGATGGCCGTCTTGCCGACGCCCGGCTCACCGATGAGGCAGGGGTTGTTCTTCGTCTTACGGGACAGGATGCGGATGACATTTCGAATTTCCTGGTCACGGCCAATGACGGGGTCCAGCTTCTGCTTGCGGGCCAGGTCAACGAGGTCCTGACCATACTTCTGCAGGGCATTGTAGGTGTCCTCGGGGTTGTCGTTGGTCACGCGCTGGTTGCCGCGCACGGCGGTGAGCTGCTGTAAGAACTTATCCTTCGTGATGCTAAAGGCGCGGAACAGCTCGGAGGTGTTCTGGGTCTGCTCGTCCAGCAGGGCGAGGAAGATATGCTCGACGCTGACGTAGTCGTCCTTCATGGCCTTGGCCTCGCGGGCGGCGGCGCTCAGCACCTTGTCGGTGGCCTGCGAGATATAGACCTTGTCGGGGTCACGGCCAGAGCCGGACACCCGGGGCAATGCGGAAAGCTTTTCGGCCACAGCGGCGGAGAAGCTGCCTGCGTCCACATTCAGTTTCTGGAGCAGCTGGGGGATAAGACCCTGCTCCTGTGTCGCCAGAGCGTGGAGCAGATGCTCCGGCTCCAGTGCATTATGCTGATACTCCACAGCCAGCTGCTGCGCTGCCTGCAGAGCCTCAAGGGTCTTCTGGGTATATTGATTGGTATTCATAAAGTCAAGCCTCCATTCATACCGGAAGTTGAGATCTGATGTCGGATGAGAGATTGCATTCTGTTGGTTTAGCACTCTTACTCATCGACTGCTAAAAATATACTCCAAACACGCTGCAATGTCAATAGGCAAAACCCGGAAGAGCCTCGGATTCACAAAAAGTTTGCAAAAATGCAAAAAATCACACCATATCGTCTCACGAAGGCAAACAAAAGGCCCCTGCCGGGCGGAAAGCCACAGCAGGGGCGGAAGGAATGAGGGAATCATTCAGCAAACAGCGGGGTGGACAGATAACGGTCGCCGGTGTCGGGCAGCAGGACGACGATGTTCTTGCCTGCGTTCTCGGGGCGCTTTGCCAGCTCGATGGCAGCCCAGACAGCAGCACCGGAAGAGATGCCCACCAGAACGCCTTCCTTATGGCCGATCAGGCGGCCGGTGGCAAAGGCGTCGTCATTTTCGACGGTGATGATCTCGTCGTAGACCTTGGTGTCCAGCACGTCGGGGACGAAGCCTGCGCCGATGCCCTGGATCTTGTGCGCACCGGCGGTGCCCTTGCTCAGGACAGGGGAGGTAGCGGGCTCAACGGCCACGACCTTGACGCCGGGATTCTTGCTCTTGAGGTACTGGCCCACACCGGTGATGGTGCCGCCGGTGCCGACGCCGGCTACAAAGATGTCGACCTTGCCGTCGGTGTCGTCCCAGATCTCGGGGCCGGTGGTGGCGATATGAGCCTTGGGGTTGGCCGGGTTGACGAACTGGCCGGGGATGAAGGAGTTGGGGATCTCTTTTGCTAGCTCGTCGGCCTTGGCGATAGCGCCCTTCATGCCCTTGGCACCCTCGCTCAGCACCAGCTCTGCGCCGTAAGCCTTCATCAGCTGGCGGCGCTCGACGCTCATGGTTTCGGGCATCACGATGATGATGCGGTAGCCCTTGGCAGCTGCCACGGCAGCCAGACCGATGCCGGTGTTGCCGGAGGTGGGCTCGATGATGACGGAGCCGGGCTTGAGCTTGCCGGAAGCCTCGGCGTCATCAATCATGGCTTTGGCGATACGGTCCTTGACGGAGCCGGCGGGGTTGAAGTATTCCAGCTTTGCCAGAAGCTTGGCAGAAAGGTCTGCATCCTTCTCGATATGGGTCAGCTCCAGCAGCGGGGTGTGGCCGATCAGCTGGTCTGCGGAAGTATAGATCTTGCTCATAATAGTAAACCTCCCTATTGCGGGCGATGCGCCCGGCTGCACCGGATAAAGCCGGCGTCGTCTCGATGTCCCTCATATTCCCGTTAAACCAATGTGATTTGTGGGTTTGGCTGTATTATAGCCTCCTTTGGGGCAGTTGTCAATGAGAAATCGAAAATTTCTGATTGAAAAGTTATAAACCCCGTTGTATAATAGGTTAAAATGAACGGAAGTGTGTTCCGCAGCTGACCCAGCTGCATCGCAATAATAACAGGAAAGAAGAGAAAGGAATGTCTATGATCGTTTCCACCAAAGGGCGCTATGCGCTGCGTGTGATGATAGATTTGGCTGAGCACCGCTCTGAAAAATATGTCCCGCTGAAAGAGGTCGCCGCCCGGCAGGAGATCTCCGAAAAATACCTCGAAAACATCCTCAAGGTTCTGGTGCAGAACGGCTTCCTCGAGGGTCTGCGCGGCAAGGGCGGCGGCTATCGTCTGACCCGCGAGCCCGACCAGTACACCGTGGGTGAGATCCTGACCCTCACCGAGGGGAGCCTTGCACCGGTGAGCTGTCTTGCACAGGGCGCGGCTCCCTGCCCCCGGATGAGCAGCTGCCGCACGTATGATATGTGGAAGGGCCTCGATGACCTCATTGAGGACTACTTTGGAAAGATCACCCTTGCCGACCTCGCCGCACCCGATGAGGCAGGCAACGACTATGTTATCTGAAGGATGAGCAAAAGAAAATCCCTGCCATCGGCAGGGATTTTCTTTTGTGCAGATCGAATCAGGAAACGACAGCGCCGCTGGTCAGCGTGCTGGTGACAGCGTCCATCAGGGCCACCATGGTGCAGTAGTTCTGGCCGTAGGTGTCCGCATAGGCGGAGTAGGTGTCGATCTGCTCCTGCGTGGGGGCGATGTCCAGAGACTCGGCCACGGCCTGATAGAGCAGAGCTTCCTTGGAGTAGTCTTCCAGATTGCTCTCGAGGTGGGCCAGCATGGCGTCGGTGTTCTCGTAGCCCAGCAGATTCTGGACGAGGCCGTCGAGGTCATAGCCGTAGTAGCCCGCCAGCGTGCTGTAGTAGTTCAGGCACTGGTTGACCTGATAATCCATCACCTGCTGAGGGATGGATTTGAAGGTGGAGTTTTCCAGCAGGTCGTCCATGACGGCGGTGTTGAGGTTGGAGGTGTAGAGCTGGTCCTGATAGTAGGCGCGCAGGGCCTCCACGGTGTAGATGTTGTTGGAGGTGCCGAAGGCGCCGAAGGTGTCGGCCACCCAGCTGTCGGTGAGCTCGGGCAGGACGCTCTCACTGATGTAGTTGAGGGTCACGGTGAAGACGGCCTTCTGGCCGCTGAGCTTCACAGCATTGCCGTTGGCGTCGGTGGAATCGCTGTAGCCGTCGGGGAAGGTGACGTTGACGTCGAAGGTCTCGCCGGGCTTGTGGCCGATGATCTGGTCTTCAAAGCCGTCGATGAAAGTGCCGCTGCCCAGCGTCAAATCGTAGTTCTCGGCGCTGCCGCCGGTGAACTCCACATTGTTCACAGAGCCGACATAGTTGATGTCCACGGTGTCGCCGTCGGCGGCAGCGCGGTCGGTGATGTGCTCGGTGGAGGAATACTGGCTCAGCAGATCGCTGATCTGCTCCTCCACTTCCTCGCTGGTGGGTTCGATGTCCGAGCGCTTGATGGCGACGGATGCAAAGTCTTCGGGCAGGGTCACATAGTCCAGAGCGCGGATGCCCTCCCAGTAGCCCTTCTCGTCCAGACCATCGCTGTAGTTGAAGTTCTGGTAGTCGTAGTCGGACGCGCTGCCGAGTGCGGAAGAAGATGCCGTGCTGGATGCAGCACTGTCGGCCTTGCCACCGCAGGCAGCGAGGCTCAGCGCCAGAGCGCCGGCGCAGACAAGGCAGAGAGCCTTGGTGAAAATACGCTTCAAAAGAATTCCCTCCTGTTGGTAGACCGGTATTTTACCGGTGGTTCGAAAAACAACCTCTATTATATCGGGTAAAAATGAAAAAGAAAAGTTTTTTGCAAAATTTCCACACTCTCCCCGCCCTTTGTCGGACTTTTGGGGCCGGAGAGTGCGAAAAGGCGGAAAAGATATGGAAAAGCGGGGGAGCTTTTGCTATTATTATAATAATGTTTTAAGTATGCCCGGCGAAAAAGTTAGGAGGATAAACCCATGGATTTCAACAAAGCAGCTCTGGAAATGCACGAGACGCACCACGGCAAGGTGGGCATCGTGAGCAAGGTGGAGGTCAAGACCCGCGATGACCTGTCCACCGCCTACACCCCCGGTGTCGCTGAACCCTGCCGCAAGATCAAGGAAAACCCCGACGACGTCTACAAGTACACCTTCAAGAGCAATATGGTGGCTGTCGTCTCCAACGGCACCGCCGTGCTGGGTCTGGGTGCTGTCTCTTATACACATCTGACGCTGCCGACGAAGAGGATAG
>ENA-OXTU01000521-OXTU01000521.1-human-gut-metagenome-genome-assembly--contig:-NODE-521-length-10335-cov-5.998833_pt1 | contig 10335 bp, 6 predicted proteins | sample MGYA00249344_ERZ652650 | MGnify/ENA primary metagenome ERZ652650 (study PRJEB26925, sample SAMN05826532) | human gut metagenome | biome: ENVO:2100002; feature: ENVO:00000062; material: ENVO:00002003...
CCTCTTGTCTCGTGGGCTCGGAGATGTGTATAAGAGACAGGGGTGAACTTCCTGATGACCGCATGGACCAATGCCATCAACCTGACCGATGGTCTTGACGGATTGGCTGCTGGTTCTTCGATGATCGCATTCATGGGATATGCGGTGATCACTTTTTGGGAGTTCTACCACCTCAAGGGTTTGGGACATGAAGGCTTCGCCTACGCGGTGTCCGATCCTCTTGATCTGACCATCATCGCGGCCTGCGCGGCGATGGCGTGCTTCGGATTCCTGTGGTACAACTCCAATCCAGCATCCATTTTCATGGGAGATACCGGTTCTCTGGCGCTTGGCGGCTTGTTTGCGGCCATGTCAATCGCCACACATACGGAATTCCTGGCGATTATCCTTGGCGGCCTGTTTGTGATTGAAACCATGAGCGACGTTATTCAGGTCGGCTATTTCAAGATGACTCGCAAGCGTGTGTTCAAGATGGCTCCGATCCATCATCACTTCGAATTGAAGGGGTGGCCGGAAGTCAAGGTTGTAATTCGCTTCTGGATGATTGAATTGCTGTTCGTGTTAATTGCGTTGGTGATTTTCTACGGCGATTGGGTCTCCCGTTCCGGTCTGTGACGGCTGTTGCGTTCCGCTGATATGTGAACGGCTGCAACATGACTGTGATCTGTAAGGAATATCAAGGCATATGAGGTGCCGACAATCGAAGGATGATGGATATGGATATGAGCGGTAAGACCGTGATTGTGGCGGGTCTTGGAGTTTCTGGCCAAAGCATGATGGAAGTGTTGGGGTCCCGCGCCGAAAAAGTGCTTGGCGTGGATGAAAAGAAGCCCGATGCTGATTTGCACTCCTTTGATCGCATCGACTGGGATCATGTTGATTTGGTTATGACTTCGCCGGTGTTCAATCCGAGGACTCCGTTTATTCTTGAGGCGCAGCGTCGTGGCATTCCTGTGATGAGCGAGGTTGAGCTTGCTTGGCAGCTGCGAGTGAATTGCGATTCCACCGGCGAACCAGCACAATGGATCGGCATCACCGGCACCAACGGCAAAACCTCCACTACGGAAATGACTTCGGAAATGCTGACGGCTTGTGACCTGACGGCACCGGCTGTCGGCAACATCGGCAAGGCGGTATCCCATGCCGTGGTCGATCCGGCAAATGATGTGCTATGCGTTGAGTTGAGTTCCTTCCAGTTGCATTTCACCGATTCGCTGGCTTTGGATTGCGCTGCGATTACCAATATCGCGGATGATCATCTTGACTGGCATGGCGGCATTGAAAATTATGCGGCAGATAAGGCGAAGGTCTTCCACCGCGTCAAGAAGGCTTTGGTATATAACGCCGATGACGAGCGTGTGACCAGGCTGGCGTTCGCAGCCGAGACGGCGGAAGGCTGCCGCAAGGTCGGATTCACTCTGTCTGAGCCGCAAGATGGTCAGATCGGCGTGAAGGACGGTTGGATCGTCGATATGTCTGGCATCGCAGGTGGCGAGCTTGGAATGCCAGAGCAGGTCGCCAAGGTGTCTGAGTTTACGCATCTGACTGAGCCTGATGGCACGGTGTACCCGCATTTGCTTGCTGATGCGTTGACCGCATTGGCGCTGGTGCTGGGGCTTGGCGCAGACAAAGAGAAAGCCATCGCATCTCTGGAACAATTCACGCCAGGCGGGCATCGCATTCAGACTGTCGCCACCGCCACCACGCCAGATGGGGGCAGCATTCGTTTCGTGGATGATTCCAAGGCGACCAATGCACATGCAGCCAAGGCATCGCTCAATAGTTTTGCAGACAAATCCGTGGTGTGGATCGCTGGCGGATTGGCCAAGGGCAGCCGTTTCGAACAGTTGGTGGCAGAACAGTCGCACACCATCAAAGCCGCGGTCGTCATCGGCAAAGATCAGCAGCCCATCTTGGACGCGTTCGCAGCAAGTGCTCCCGACATTCCGTTGACCATCATCGATCCGGCGAATAATGACGTCATTATGGAACGGGCCGTCGATGCTGCGGGTGAATATGCCCAATCCGGCGATGTGGTGCTGATGGCGCCTGCCTGTGCGTCCATGGATCAGTTCAAGTCGTATGCCGATCGTGGAAACCAGTTCGCACAGCAGGCTCAGCGTTGGGTGAATGAGCATGGAGAAGCCTAAAACCAAGCAGAGTGACGGTACCCGTCAGAAGAGGCAGGCTGCTGCTGAAGAACGGGTCGACGATTTTCGTGGTTATGTCGGTCTGCGAAGCATGCTTAATCCGATTTGGTGTTTTCACGGGTTTAGGGTCTCTGTGGTTATCCTCACCATTTTCGGTGTGATCATGGTGTTTTCCAGCTCTTCGGTAAACATGATTGCCAACGGACAGTCTCCGTGGTCCCAAGCACTGAAACAGGGGGGATTCTGCGTTCTTGGACTTATCGTGGGTGTTGCCTGCATGATGATTCCGGCGGAGCTCATCAGGAAATTCAGTTTCGTCTTCCTGATTATCGCTTTGCTTTTGCAGTCGCTGACGTTTACCCCCTTGGGCATCGATGTCCAAGGCAACAAAGGTTGGATCGGCCTTTTTGGATTTACCTTCCAGCCCGCCGAAGTCGTTAAGCTTGCGTTGTGCATATGGCTGCCGCGGGAACTGATCTACGCGCAGAAGCAGATAAACAAAGTCGGACCATATAAGGCATATCTCAAGTTGATTGCGTGGCTTGGTCTTGCATTGCTGTTGGTTGTGAGTGGCAAGGATCTTGGCACGGCCATGATTCTGTTCGCGATCGCAGGTGCCGCGTTGCTGTTGGGAGATTTTCCTGGCAAATGGTTGGCTATCGTGGCATGCGGCGGTGCGGTTTTGGTTGGCGGACTCGTTATCACCAGTCCGAACCGACTCAGCCGCATCATGGCCACATACCAAACTTGCTCCGCATCCGACATGCAGGGGGTCTGCTATCAGGCGGTGCATGGCAAATACGCCATGGCCTCCGGAGGTTTGCTTGGAGTGGGCATCGGCAATTCCGGAGAAAAATGGGGATATCTGCCGGAAGCGCACAACGATTTCATTTTCGCCATCATCGGTGAGGAAACGGGCTTTGTAGGCGCCTCTCTCGTCATTCTGCTGTTCTTGGTGCTTGGATGGTGCATGCTCGTGGTGGCTTTGCAATCGCAGGACAGGTACATCACTTTGGTATTGGCCAGCATTACCGTGTGGATCGTCGGCCAGGCATTCGTGAACATCGGCGTTGTGGTGGGATTGTTTCCGGTGATGGGTGTGCCATTGCCGTTTGTGTCCGCGGGCGGTTCGTCGTTGATTCTGTGTTTGGGCGCTGCAGGCGTAACCATCAGCATGATGAAGCAGCAGCCGCAGATCCAAGCGGAGATGCAGCGGGTCTGAGTGTCGGCTGCGACCGCAGCATACGCTACCGCGTATTGCGGTGTGCAAACGTAGATGAAATGTGAGCATCCGCGTGTGCGACGGTATGGCGCGCGGCGTACTGGGGTGCCGTGGGCTAAGCTCGTACACTATGAGCAATCAGAAGCATATCGTTCTTGCCGGCGGTGGTACGGCAGGTCATGTCAATCCTCTGCTCGCCGTGGCGCATGTGATTCGCGAGCTTGAACCAGACGCCGATATCGCAGTGGTGGGCACTGTCGTCGGCTTGGAACACGATTTGGTTCCCCAGGCCGGTTTCGAACTGGAAACCATTGAGAAGGTTCCTTTCCCACGCAGGCCCAATATGGCGGCGCTGAAGTTTCCCGCGCAGTGGAAGGCCGAAACGGCCAAAGTCCGTGACATTCTCACCCGTCATGAGGCGCAGGTGGTTGTCGGCTTCGGCGGATACACGTCCGCTCCCGTATATGCGGCAGCGCACAAGATGGGCATTCCGATCGCGATGCATGAGCAGAATGCCCGTGCCGGAATGGCCAACAAATTGGGAGCTCGCTGGGCGTCCATGATTGGCACCGCCTATGCGCAAACCGGCTTGAAGCCACGCAAGGGTGTTGAAGCCGAGCGTGTGGGATTGCCATTGCGTGCCGAAATCGCAGCGATAGCCCATGGCATGGAACATGACCGCATTGCCACAAGACAATCGGCCGCAGCGCAACTCGGTGTCGATCCGAACCGTCCACTGGTGGTGGTGACTGGAGGGTCGCTGGGCGCGGTGAACGTGAACCGTGCGGTGGCGGCTTCCGCTAGGGAGCTGCTGGAACACGCCCAGGTGATTCATCTGACTGGGAAAGGCAAAGATGATGAAGTGCGTTCATTGGTGTCGGTGAGCGCCGGCGAACAGGTGCTTGGCGAGCTTGGCCCGGACCATGGCAATGATGGCGATTATCGTGTTGCGCCGTATTTGGAACGTATTGATCTCGCATTCGCTTGCGCCGACCTGATTATCTGTCGCTCTGGGGCCGGCACCGTATCGGAATTGACGGCTTTGGGACTCCCCGCGATTTATGTTCCGCTGCCAATCGGCAACGGCGAGCAGCGATTCAACGCCCAGCCTGTCGTCGATGCGGAAGGCGGTCTGATGGTGGCTGATCGCGAATTCACCGCCGAATGGGTCAAACAGCATGTGCCGAAGCTGCTTGCCGATTCGGATCTGCTTGCCAAGTATGGCGACAACGCCTGGCAATACGGTATTCGAGATGCCGCCGAAGTCATGGCCAAGCGCGTGCTTTCCATGATTGACGAAAAGTAGGCTGCGGCGACGGCAGGTGCGTTCGTCGCATTCCAAAATCCCACCCATGATCGGCCATATGCGAGACCATGGGTGAGACCATAATGGAACAAGCTAAAAAAACATGCAAGAGGAGCAGTCGTGTCTGACAACCAGCGTGAAGCCGGTACCATCGTTCTTGATCCAACCCATGCGTCGTTCAGTCCGCAGGAAGGCGTGAATGATTTGGGGGCAACCCATTTCATCGGCATTGGAGGCGCGGGCATGAGCGTGCTCGCTGAAATGCTGCACGAACAGGGCGTTGAAGTGGACGGTTCAGATCGTGAACCCAGCGCCAAAACCGATCGTCTGCAGGGAATCGGCATTACAGTCGAATTCGGGCAGCGCGCAGAAAACGTCGAAGGCAAACATACCGTCGTATTCTCCAGCGCCATCAAATCCGACAATCCGGAAATCGTCGCAGCATACGAAGCAGGCGAACGCATCGTGCACCGCAGCGACATTCTCGCATTGCTGATGAACGCAAAACGTGCGGTGACGGTCGCAGGAGCTCATGGCAAAACCACGACCAGTTCCATGCTGGCCCATATCCTCACCCATGCCGGTGAGGGAAATCTGGCCGATCCAAGCTATGCCATCGGCGGATCCATCCAAGGCAAGGATGGTGTGACGATTGACGGAGGCCATGCTGGTAAGGGCGACGTTCTTGTGGCGGAAGCGGACGAATCCGATGGCAGCTTTGCCAAGTATCATCCGGAAATCGCCATTGTCACCAACTCCGAAGCCGATCATCTCGACCATTACGGCACGCAGGAAAACTATCGTGCGGCTTTTGTCAATCATGTTCAGCATGCCGAAAAATCGGTGGTGATGTGCGGCGATGATGAAGGCAATCTTGCGGTATTGCGTGCTCTCGATCCGCAGACGGCCAAGCGTACGGTCGTGTATGCGACGCAGGATACGGTTTCGTTGGGTGATTTGAACGGTGCCGCGTTCGTGCATATCGAATCGGAAAACGAAAGCGCGCAAAGCGGTGCCGAACATTTCACCTTACACATGCCCGCGGGATTGTTGGGCGAACATGAGCGTATGGTTCCGGTGACGCTTACCGTTCCAGGCATTCACAACGCGCGCAATGCCTCCGCTGCGATTATTGCGGCCGCGTTGTTGGGCGTCGATGTCGAGAACGCTGCCCAAGCCGCCACGTCGTTCCTTGGAGCTGCCCGTCGTTTCCAAGTGCGTGGTATGGTCGGCCAAGTGACTGTCGTTGATGATTACGCGCATCATCCTACGGAGATTTCGGCATTGCTGGATGCGGCGCGCCGCAGGTACCCGCAGTCGGTGATTCGCGTGATCTTCCAGCCGCACCTGTTCTCCCGGACCATGTTCTTTGCGAGTGAATTCGCTGAAGCATTGGCCAAGGCGGATGATGTGATCGTCACCGGCATTTTCCCCGCACGTGAAAAGCAGGAGGACTATCCGACGATTAGCTCCGCCACCATTGTGGACGAGGCGCTTAAGCTTGACCACACGCCTGCCGAGGATTGGATTCGCGGAGTGGAGGATATGCATACCGCGGCACAGATGATGACGATGCGTGCTCATCATGGCGATGTCATCTTCACTGTTGGCGCAGGCGACATCACACAGATGGACGAGGTGATGCTGCACTCCCTTCAGGCTCATCGTTGGGATTGTGAGGGCTGATGACGCGAAGGGTCATCAGTTCAGGTACGGGTTCGGATGGTTCCGCAACGACGCCTGAAAATCAGACGTCGCATGGTAGAACCATCCAAAGCCGGAAACACAGCGATGCCGGAAAGCAGGTTCAGCCGAAAGGCCGTTCCGTCGCTGGTGGAGCGGGACGCGCGTCTTCTTCCGGGAAGAAGACGCAGGAAAATACGGTTGAGAGTGGCAACAAAGGCAGCGTGAGTCGTTCGAGATCAGGCGATTTCGTGGACGCGCGCAATCTTGCCGGCGAGGATTTCGTTTCGAAGACATTGGAGGAAACCATAGGCACGTTGGGCGTGGTAACGCGCCCGAAGGTGGTTGATTTCAGTGCGCGTCTGAAAGAACGACGCAAGGCGAACGCGCGTGTCGTCGCCATGCGCGCGTGCGTTTCCGCTGCTGTCATTGTTGTTGCAGGCGCGTTGGTATGGCTGTTTTTCTTCTCATCGGTATTCCGTCTCGAGTCCGGCAATATTAGCGTTGTCGGCGCCAACGAATGGGTGAGTGAGTCTCAGGTGTTGGATATTGCGGGCCAGCAAGCAGGAAAATCGATTCTTCTCGTGTCGAACAATGACGTGGAAAAGAAAATCAAGGAGATTCCGGGAGTCACTTCCGCGCAATCCAAGAAAAAACTGCCCGACTCCCTTGAAGTGACCATCAAGGCGCAAAAGCCTGCTGCGATGCTCAAGACAGGCGAGGACAGCATGACCGCGGTCGACAGCAAGGGGCGTATATTGAATTCCGTCAGCGGAGCTTCCGTGGAAGGAATTCCCGTCATTGAAGTGAAGGATGTCGAAACAAGTCTGAGCAATCGTTCCATCAAGGAGGCGTTGAAGATCCTCAGCTCATTGCCGGAATCGATGCGCAACTCCATCACCAAGGTGACTGCCGAAACCCAGGATTCCATCACCACGGAAATCAATGGGGGAGACCGTGTGATCGTATGGGGCGATTCATCCGGCCTCAAGTTGAAGAAAGCTGTCGTCGATAAAATCATCAATGATCCGAATGTGATCGGAGACAAGCATAACGTCGACGTGTCTGCGCCGTTGCGTCCAATCATCAAATAGTCGCGTTGATATACGAAGAACCCCGGTTGCCTTGCGGTACCGGGGTTCTTCGCGAATAGGAGGAGAGAAGGAGAAGTTCGATTATTGGAGGCCGTCAGGCGTTCGGATTGGCCTTCAACGCAGGAGCGACGGAGACCGCGGGATCGAGACGCGGAATCAGCGTGCACTGCGTGGCATGGTACAGGTCGGACTTGCCCGGCCAGACGGTACCGATGACCTCGTTGTCTTTGTTCAGCTGGTGGAACCAAGAACCGTTCTTATGGTCGATCAGGTATTCGTCAATATACTTCCAGAAGGTCGCATACCAATCCTTGTACACCTGCTTGCCGGTGACGGTGGCCAGTGTGGCCGAGGTGTTCACGGATTCGGCAAGCGTCCAGTGCATGCGGTCGGTGACAACGGGCTTGCCGTTCCAATCGGTGGTGTAAGCCAAACCGATGGTGCCTTCGGCGTTCCAGGCGTCGGCAAGTGCCTGAGCGAACAGGTTCTCGGCGGCTTCGATAAGCTGCTGCTTGCCTTCTTCGGAACGCTGCTTGGAGCTCAACGCATACTGGGTGATGAGACGTGCCCACTCGATGCCATGGCCCGGAGTGGCGCCGTACGGCTTGAACTGGTCATCCGGCTTGTCATGGTTGCATTCGAGATCCGGCTGCCAATCGGCGGTGAAATGCTCAGGAATACGCCAGTTATTGTTGGCTGCCCATCCGACCACATGATCGATGATACGACCAGCGCGCTCGCGGTATTCCTCGTTTCCGGCCACATCGGCAACGGCAAGGAATGCTTCGGTGGTGTGCATATTGGCATTGATGCCGCGATAGGAGTCAAGCTCGGTGAATTCCGTGTTCCAAGTATCGACGGCCAGACCGATCTCGTCATCCCAGAAATGCTTGTCGTAGGTTGCCAGAGCCTCTTCGAGCAGCTCGTCCGCGTCCGGGCGGCCGATAAGCTTGGCGGAAGTGGCGGCAAGAATCACGAAAGCGTGGGCGTAGCAGACCTTGCCTGCTTCATGGGTGGAGCCGTCTGCGAAAATGGACGGATACCATCCGCCGTTTTCATCGTCATGCAGCGGACCGCGCAGGCCGGCGATGGCCTTGTCAACCAGTTCTGCGGCGCCCGGCTCGCCGTGCAGGAACCCCAAGGAATACACGTGCGCCATGCGGCAGGTGATCCACGTGTGGATGTTTTGGGTCAGATCCGGATTGCCGGTATCGTCCAGCCAGTAGGAGCCACCCTGCGGGGCGGGGAAATTGTGTCCGAAATGCAGGAGCTCGTTGGTTTCCGCCTCGAGCAGGGCGTGGTTTTCTTCGGAGCCGAACACGTAGGCTTCGGGAGAGTAAGTGCAGGTCATCGATCAAGTCCTTCCTTGACGTCGTCTGCTGTGACGTGATAACTAGGTTGATGTATTAACTATGTTAACCACTTAAGCGGTTAATGCAAATCGACACACGGAATTTGATGGTGGGATTCTGATGATTTGTGATGGGGGAGAGCTGGATTTTTCGTATGTTGATTTGACGAGGTTGTCTTGTGAAGAGGAGTACCTAAAAACGTACCTTGCATGCTGTTTAGGGTGGTAGACAGATGGAACTTGGAAGAGATTAAGCAAGCCGGAGGAGGGATTTTTGCCCACATTTTTTTAGAACATCCGGCACATCGGGGGTAATTTGGAGTAAACCCAGGAATCTTCGAAAACCGTTGGAAATACAAGAAAAGCCGCCATTTCTGGCGGCTTTCAACTCGTGGAGATGCGGGGAATTGAACCCCGGTCCGATAACCGAACCCTCAGTCTTCTACGTGCGTAGTCTGCTGGCCGTGCGGCGGTTTTTCTGCTCCCATCGATATCGCAGACAACTGATGGCGGGCATATCTACAGTAAAAGTCCCTTGCCGGCCCTGTGGCTTAGTCGACAAAGCAAGTCTTCTAAACGACGCTCAGCATCCTTCCAAAGACGAGAAGGAGTGAACGGAGCGGCTGCTCACTGGTTAATCCTGGCGCGAAGCTCAGGCAGCGAGAGCGAACTCAGTGCGGTTAGATTTAGCACTTATTCTTTTGTAGGGGGCATCCACGAGCGGACCCTACGTTCTCGGCACGCTTCCCTGCGACGAACAGGTCACCGTCGAAACCGATCATCCCCAATCTTGAATTATCAAGCACCCGGTGCAAGACCGGACTTTTCAAGATATCATGGAATGTCAATAAGTGCAAATCATCTACCGTAATTCTTGCGCTGTGAGCGAAGCCAAAGCTTAAACTGATAGCCACTCACAGCTTGACGTGAATACCGAAATAATCCATGACCAATTCACAGAACATCATATTGGCCCAGCTGAACCACGGACGGGTATAGGAGTTCGGGTCGTTCGCGTCAAAGCTTTCATGCATGAGATGCGTGCCGGCGTCGGCGGCGACAAGTTGATCAAGAATACGTTCTTTTTCGGCTTTGTCGTGGCTTGTCAATCCTTGCATGGCCATGGCGATCGGCCAAACATAACCTTCTGGCGTATGCGGAGAACCGATGGCATGTGCATAGTCACCCTCGAAATAGTAAGGATTCTCCTGACTCAGTAAAGTATTGCGCGTTTCGAGATACAGCGGATCGTCCGCTTCGCAGAATCCGAGATAAGGTGCCGACATAAGATTCGGCACATTGCTGTCATCCATAAGCAACGCGTTGCCGAGACCGTCCACTTCGTATGCGTAGATAGCGTTTCCGGCCGCATTGCGGATGGTTGCGTGATGGGCAAGACCATCATCGATGGAATGCTGCAGCGCCGCGGCACGACCGGCGATTTCACGATCGTCAAGCACGTCGATGAAAATCCTTTGCACATATCCCATGACCTGTCTCTTATACACATCTGACGCTGCCGACGAAGA
>ENA-OXTU01000530-OXTU01000530.1-human-gut-metagenome-genome-assembly--contig:-NODE-530-length-10124-cov-21.478697_pt1 | contig 10124 bp, 9 predicted proteins | sample MGYA00249344_ERZ652650 | MGnify/ENA primary metagenome ERZ652650 (study PRJEB26925, sample SAMN05826532) | human gut metagenome | biome: ENVO:2100002; feature: ENVO:00000062; material: ENVO:00002003...
GCTGTTCCCTGAACTGTGCGAATGCGCTTGCAGCATCCACGGTATCACCGTTCTGGATTTCCTTAATGCCCACCTGCAAGGCTGCATGGAGTTGGTCATCGGTCATAGTGTCAGCGTTCAGAGCTGCAGGAGCTTTCGGCAGGGATAGCGAGAAAGGAATGCCGCCAGTCATGGTAATCTGGCGCAGGTACATATCAATGGCGGTCGCCATCGGGATGCCAAGCTGCTTCAGCACATCTTCGGCCTGCTGTTTGACAGTAGGGTTGACGCGGAGATTGAGCGTCATCGTTTTTTCCATAGTTATCACCTCAGCTTTATTGTAACGCATTTTACGTCATTTTGCAATGGAACTTATTGATTTCTGCGGGCTGCACAAAATTTACCGAAAAATTTTGGTACTTACCCAGATGGGCATCGTTCACCCCTTTATTTTAACACCTTATTCAGCAATTCCTGATAGTTGCTTACATGGTCATAGGTCACAAGTCCATCGGACAACTTCGCAAACAGCTTTTTAGCACAATCGATCTTGGATTTTTCGATTGGGCGCAGATTCAGGCTTTCCATTGTACCCTTTGTTTCGGCAACGAAGTAAATATGCTTCACTGCGCCTTCATGGAATACGATTGCCCAGTCCGGCGAATAGTGGCCGACTGGCGTAGGGATAAAGAAACCTCTGGGCAGCTTTGCATAGATGAATACTTCGTCTGCGCCATCAAGGCTTTCAGCAAATTTGCGTTCCACACTCTTTTCGGCAAAGCCGTCGGTAAAGACATAGTCCTGAATGGCTTTCTTTGCAGGATAGGCTTTATCCATTGTCAGGCCGTGCTTTTCAGCAGTAAAGATACTGCTGTCATAGCTGCCCTCAATTGTATCGTAGGTGATATGCTCTACGATCATGGTGGCTTTCTGCTCCTTGATCAGGCGAGTGACCTTCGTGATGAACTCTTGAACAAAAAGAAAAAGTCCACAAACACTTCCCCTTATCCCGATGAAGTCATCGACCGTCTGGCACGGGCATTCTACCCGGCCATCCTTGCCTGCTGGAACAGCGAGGAAGGCCAGCGGGAGTTTGCCGCGTGGCAGGCGGAACAGGCTCATCACACCGCCAGTAAAGAAAAACAGAGCGTTCCCGACGGGGAACGCCCTGTTATACATATTGCTATCGCATGTGGATTTTTCAGGGTGCGTCCTATTCGGGGGCGCACCCTGTTTTTTGTTTTGCCTTATTTCTCCTTATTCCGCAGTTCTTTTTTCGTTGCCCACAGGCTGTAAGCGCAGGCGATCACCTCGGACACCCAGAACGCAAACCACGCCCTGTCGATGCCCATGGTGCGGATGAGCAGCCACAGGCAGGGCACCAGCACCACCAGCTGCCGCAGGGCAGCGCCGATCATATTGACCACGCCGTTGCCAAGGCCGGAGGCAAAGTAGCCGCACAATATGGTGATGACCGCAAACAGGAAAGTTACCGAAATGATGCGCAGGGCAGGCACACCGAAAGCCAGCATCTCGTCACTGGCAGAGAACAGCCCCAGCAGCTGCGCCGGGAACAGCAGAAACACCGCCGTGCCGCACAGGGCAAACACCACGCCGGTGGGCAGCAGCACCTTCCATGCCTGCTTTACCCGGTCGGACTGCCCACTGCCATAGTTGAAGCCCACCACCGGGATGGCTGCCTGTCCCAGACCATTCACCGGCATCATCAGGAAGTTTTGCAGCTTATAGTAGATGCCGAAGAACGCTACCGCCGCGGAGGACACCCCCAGCAGAATGCCGTTGACTGCAAAGGTCATCACGCTGCCGATGGCCTGCATCACGATGGTAGGCAGCCCCACCCGGTAGATGTCGGCCACATCCTGCCACAAAAAGCGGTAGCCCTTCAGTCGGACATGGATGACCGGGTTTTTGACACGATTCAACCATAGCGCCGCCGCTGCGCCGATGAGCTGCCCGATGACGGTGGCAATGGCTGCGCCCCGGATTCCCATGGCCGGGCAGCCCAGCAGACCGAAGATCATAATGGGGTCGAGAATAATGTTGACCACTGCGCCGATGATGAGGGAGACCATAGACAGCACCGTGTCACCCACAGCCTGCAAGAGCCGCTGCCCGTAGGTCTGCAAAAAGATGCCCCAGCAGAACACAAGGTTCACCGAGAGGTATTCCCGGCACAGCTGCTGCAATTCGGAATCGTCGGTCAGGGCGGAAGCGATCCGATTCGAGAACAGCAACCCCACCAGCGTAAACACCAGCGAAGTGCCCAGCATCAGAAACAGCCCGGTGGTGGCGGCACGGCAGGCTTCCTCCGGCTTTTTCTGCCCCAGCTTCCGGGAGAGCAGGGCGTTCAGACCAACGGCGGTGCCCACACCAATGGCAATCATCAAAAACTGGATGGCATATACAAGAGAGGCGGCGGTCAGGGCCGTTTCCGACAGCCGTGCCACAAAAATGCTGTCCACGATGTTATACAGCGATTGGATGAGCAGTGACAGCATCAGCGGTACCGCCATGGTGTACAGCAGGGGGCGGACGGGCATTTCCGCCAGTTTGTTTTTCGGGTTCATAGGTCCTCCTTTTTCGGGCAAACAAAAAAGCGTGAAACCGTTGAGGGGTAGCATCACCTCAGGATTTCACGCTTTGTAAGCCGGCTTTTTGTATTCTTAACGGAAGGTATTATACCGGAGTTTTTTCAAAATTGCAAGAAGAATTTTGAAAAAATCACAGCAGTGCGTTTTCCAGATCGCTCAGCATTTCGCTCAGTGCCTGAATGCCGCCCTCTGCGGTGTACCAGACATTCGGGTGTGCCAGATAAACGACGTGGCCGTTCTTGTAGGCATCCGTGCTTTCCACCAGCTCGTTTTCCAGGATCTCCTGTGCCATCTGTGCGCCATCGGTGCCAATGGCTGCATCACGATCCATTGCGAAGATGTAGTCGGGGTTCTTGTCCACAATGAACTCGAAGGAAGCCTCGTTGCCGTGGGTCGAAGTGTCAATATTGGCATCTACGCCGATGTTCTCAAAGCCAATCTCCTTGCCGATGATGGAGCAGCGGCCATCGTTGCCCAGAACATTGAAGCTGCCGCTGGTGGTCATGCCGACGATGGCAGTCTTGCCCTCTGCAAAGGCTTTCAGGGCGTCGATGCGGCTGTCAAAATCCGCCATCAATGCTTCCACATGGTCTTCCAGACCAAAGATAGAAGCGATGGTCATGGCGTTTTCACGGGTGCTTTCCACAACGCCCTTTTCGGCATCGGTCGCAAGGAAAACGACGGGTGCGATCTCGCACAGAGCATCATAGGATTTGGACAGGCGTCCGCCGATAAAGATGATGTCCGGCTCACAGGCCATGACCGCTTCCATATCGGCCTCCTTGATGTTGCCAAGGTTCGCAATGCTTTCATTGGTGACATAGCTCTGAAGATAGTCCAGAGAGGTGGATGCCGTGCCGACCACACGGTCGCCAACGCCCAGTTCATCCAGAATGTCCAAAGAAGCAAGGTCGAGGATCGCAATGCGCTGCGGGTCAAAGGGCACTTCCACATCTACCAGTTCCTTTGCACCGTTGAACGCCTTGATGGTCACCAACTCCGGTGCAGCTTCCGAGGAAGTGGCAGCTTCGCTGGATGCAGCCACAGAGGATGCCACGGAGCTTGCCGTGGAGGAGGAAGCGCCGCAGGCGGCGAGAACACCCGCTGCACTCACAGCGGCCATAGCGGTCAAAAACGAACGACGAGAAATTTTCTTCATAAGAATGCTCCTTTTAAAAAGTACTGAAATCAATAATATATCGACAAAGGCTTGCCTTCGATCTGCATGATCTCAAAGTCCACCTTGTAGATATCGGACAGGTTTTCTTTGGTGATCACTTCCTGCACGGTGCCAAACTTTGCGATTTTTCCATCCACGAAGGCGCAGATGTAGTCGGAATAAAACGCAGCATAGTTGATCTCGTGCAGAACAAGGATCACCGTTTTGCCCAGCTCATCGCACAGGCGGCGGACGATGCGCATAAGGTTGGTTGCGTGGTAAATATCCAGATTGTTGGTCGGTTCATCCAGCAGGATATATTCCGTGTCCTGCGCAATGACCATGGCTATATAGGCACGCTGCCGCTGACCGCCGGACAATTCATCGATGAACTGCTCCTCAAAATCGCCCAGTTCCATGTAGGCGATAGCGCGGTCAATGATCTCGTTGTCCTCTTGGGTCAGCCGTCCGCCGGAGTACGGAAAGCGGCCAAACGCAACCAGTTCCCGGACAGTCAGCTTCATCTGGACATTGTTGGCTTGGGTCAGGATGGCGAGCCGCTTGCTCAGCTCCCTACTTTTCCAGCGTGTGATCTCCGTCCCCTCAAAATCCACAAGACCGCTGTCCCGTGCGATCAGCCGGGACAACATTCCCATCACGGTAGATTTTCCTGCGCCGTTCGGACCAATGAGAGAAAGGACTTTGCCTTTCGGAATCTCAAAACTCACGCCATCGACAACGGCTTTGCCATCGTAGCGTTTGGTGATCTCTTTTACAAACATGGTGTTATGCCTTTCTCTGGGTGAGCAGCAAATACAGGAAATACACGCCGCCGCCCACGGTGATGAACACGCTGACCGGAACCGAGTAAACGAACACCCGTTCCACCAGAAGCTGTCCGCCAATCAGAACGACCATACCGAACAAAACAGAGCCGGTGATGAGCTGGCTGTGCCGGTAGGTGCGCAGGAACTGCCGGGAAAGGTTGGCAATAATAAGCCCCAGAAATGCCAGCGGCCCGACCATAGCGGTGGCTGTTGCAATGTACAGCGTGACCCCCAGCAGCAGCCGGCGGATGCAGCGGTCGTAATCTACGCCCAGATTGATGGCCTGATTTTTGCCCAGTGTCAGAACGTCCAGCAGCGCAAGCTCTTTCCGGAGGGCAAAGGCGACCAGCACCAGAACCGCAACGGACAGCATCAGAATCGCTGAATTGACATTGGAAAAACTGGCGACCAGATCCGTCAACAGCGTGTCGTACTCGTTGGGGTCCATCACACGGGTCAAGGTCGTCTGGATGCTGGAAAAGAACGAGGTCAGCACTGTGCCGATGAGCAGGACGTACAGAACGTTGTGGTTCGTTTTCCGGAACAGATAGCTGTAGATCACGGTGGCAACAGCGCCCATAATGGCAAGGTCTACCGCAAAGGCTGCGTTGGCATTGACCGCCAGAAAGCTGCCCGAACCCGCCACAAAGAACACCGCCGTGTGGATCAGCGAATAAAGCTGGTCCATGCCCAGCAGGCAGGGCGTGACGATGGTGTTGTTGATGATGGACTGAAACACGATGGAGGCACTTCCGATGGCAAAGGCTGTAATGAGCATGGCGATCAGCTTGGGCGTGCGGATGCGCATGGCGTAGGCAAATAATTTTTGGTTATCAAAGTGGACACCCACTGTCATATAGCCTACGCAGGCCAGCAGAACAAGAAGCAGAAGGATCAGCAGGCGCAGATGGTTTTTGTGCATTTTCATGCTGCACCTCCGGTTTTCTTGGCAGCTTTGCCCAGCCGGACTGCCTTGCGTCCATGCCGAAGCCGATACAGCAGCAGACCGACAAACAGGATACTGCCGATAACGCCAACGATCAGCTCGATGGGCAGCTCGTAGGGATAGATCACAACCCGCCCGATCATATCGCAGACCAGCACGAACACAGCGCCAAACAGAGCGGTATCCACCAGCGTTCCGCGGATCTGGTCACCCTTGAACATTGCTACGATATTGGGCACAATGAGACCGATGTAGGAGATCGAGCCGACCACGACAACCACGGATGCCGTGATCATGGCAGCAATGGTCAGCCCCATAAACAGCACCAGATCATACGGAACGCCGAGGTTCTGAGAAAAATCTTTTCCCATGCCCACGATATTGAAGTGGTTGGCAAATACAAATGCCAGAACCACCAGCGGTACCGTCAGCCAGACAAGCTCATACCGCCCACGAATGACGGTGGAAAAATGACCGACCAGCCAGCTGGAAAGAGCCTGTGTCATTTCATATTTGTAGGCAAGATAATTGGTAACACCCATTACGATGTTGGAGAACATGATGCCGACCAGCGGGACCACGACAACATCCTTGAACTGAATGCGTTGGATGAACCAGACAAAGACCCATGTACCCAGAACGGCACAAACGAAGGAAAAGGCAGCACGTCCCCACAGGGTAGAACCCGGTGCAAACAGCAAAGCCAGCAGAATGCCAAACTGTGCAGAAGAGATCGTCGCGCCTGTGGTGGGCGAAACAAACTTGTTCATGCAGAGCTGCTGCATGATAAGCCCCGCCACGCTCATGCCGATGCCTGTGCAGAGGATGGCAAGCAGACGCGGCAGGCGGGAGATCAGAAAGATCTCCCATGTTTCCACGCTGCCTGTAAACAGGTCAGAAGGCCGGATGTTCAGCACCCCGACAAACAAAGAACAAACCGAAAGAATCATCAGCAGAACGCCGAGAAAAACGGTGGAACGATGATTACGAATGAAAAGCCCTCCTCGAGATTAGTATAAACTAACTTTCAAAAATAAAAAGAGAACGCCTGCGTGTGAAGAAACTGGTCTTACGTGTTCACACACAGCGCGTTCTGCTGGAGGGATTATATCATAGGGCATTGATGGGTTTCAAGTGGCAAACTCTCACGAAGGTTTTACATAACAAACCGCCCTTCTTTGTTGATTCCTACAAAGTTGCTCCGAACAAAAAGAGCCTTTGCATTTGTTGGTAAAAATCACCATGCGGCTTTAGCGCAAAACCTCCAGAAGCCGTCTGCCGGCTTCCTGCTGCGATTCCCCAAACGCCACCGCCAGTTCTTCCCGCAGGACACGCTCTACCATCTGGTAGAAGTAGGTATCCATGGCGTTGATCTTCCGCCCGCGGCTTTGCTGCTGGGTCTGCTTTTGCCCCAGCTCCTTGAACAGGGTCAGGTACTGGTAAAAATCATTGGTGTGGAGCAGTGCCTGATAATGTTCTGCCAGCGCTGCCTGTACCCCCGCCGGGATGGGCAGCTTCTCCTCTTTGATGCGTGCAAGGTCGGCTGCTGCCTGCTGTGGCGGGGTCACCGGGCGCAGGGCATCTTCTTTTGCCGTGGGGATATAGCTGCGGTCATGGGAATCCGAAAAATAAGGCCGGAGGGTGTAGTACTCTCTGGCGGGCTCCTCGCAAAACCGCCGCAGCCCGACCCCTTCCACCTCGTGCACTCCCAGATTTCCGTAGACTACCAGCGCTCCCGCCTGAAACCGTGACATGGTATTTTCCTCGTTTCCTTGTATGGAAGGAGTGCAAAAACATACCTTCCAGCGTACTTTTGCTCTTTATTATATTGTACCACGACTGGGCGGCTGGCTTCAAAGGGCATCTTCCACAAAGTTTGCCTCGTGCAATCTGCGCAGAATGCCCAGTACAAATCTTGTGCAAAACTGCCTTTGCAAATCCCCGGCGGGCGGGCTATAATGATTTCGTACAACGAGTAGCTCTCATGCGTAAAACCGGTTGCATGAGGGCTACCCGTTGTTTTTGTTTGCCCCAAAATGGAAAGGTAAGGTGAATCCCATGGAAAGTTCCAATCAATTCCTTGGCACGGAGCGCATCGGCAAGCTGATGCAGAAATACGCGATCCCGTGCATTATTTCGCTTCTGGTCGGCGCATTGTACAACATCGTGGACCAGATTTTTATTGCAAACGCCAGCTATCTGGGCTCCTACGGCAACGCCGCCAACACCGTCGTGTTCCCCCTGACGGTGGTAGCGCTGGCCATTGCCGTGATGATTGGTGACGGCTGCTGCGCCTTCGTCAGCATCAGCCTTGGGCAGAACGAAGTCCCCAAGGCAAAGCGCAGCGTTGGCAACGCAGTAGTGCTGTGTCTGGTCAGCAGCATTGTGCTGGCCGCGCTCTATCTGATTTTTGCGGACACCATTCTTGCCATGTTCGGCGGAACGGTCAACGCCGAGACCTACCACCACTCCCAGGAGTATTTCTTTTATATCACGCTGGGTGTGCCGTTCTATATGTTCGGGCAGGCCATGAATCCCATCATCCGTGCCGACGGCAGTCCTCGGTTTGCCATGGTGTCCACCCTTGCGGGTGCGGTGCTGAACATCATTCTGGACCCCATCTTCATTTTCGGCTTCCGCTGGGGCATGATGGGCGCAGCGGTGGCTACCGTCATCGGTCAGCTGGTCACGGCGGTGCTGGCAGTGTGGTATCTGCTGCACATGAAGATCATCCGCCCTGAAAAGGGCGACTACCGGCTGAAGGGCTCCATCTGCGGCCGTACCCTGACCCTTGGCATGACCAGCTTTCTGTCCCAGATCAGCCTTGTGGCGGCAATGGCAGCCATCAACAACATGATCCGCAAATACGGCGCACTGGATGCCGTGTTCGGGCAGGAGCAGTACGCCCAGATCCCCATGGCAGTTGTTGGCATCGTGATGAAGTTCTTCCAGATCGTCATCTCCATCGTGGTGGGCATGGCGGCTGGCTGCATCCCCGTGGTGGGCTTCAACATGGGTGCCAAAAAGCCCACCCGTGTGAAGGAGCTGTTCACGAAACTGCTGCTGGCAGAAGCCACCGTGGGTGCCGTTGCACTGGTGCTGGTGGAGGGCTTCCCGCGTCAGCTGATTGCCCTGTTTGGTGCCGCCAACGAGAGCGTTTACTACACCGATTTTGCCGTGAAGTCCTTCCGCATCTATCTGTGCATGATCATTCTGGCCTGTGTCAACAAGGCGTGCTTCATCTTTTTGCAGGCCATGGGCAAGGCGGCGGAATCCACCGCCCTGTCCATGGTGCGTGAGGTGGTGTTCGGCGTGGGCTTTGCCCTGTTGCTGCCCCGGTTCTTCGGGCTAGACGGCGTGCTGTACTCCATGCCCATGTCGGATATCCTCACCTTCCTGATTGCAGGCTATCTGATCTGCAAAACCTACCGTGAACTGAGCACGAAAGGAGAAGTCTAATGGAAAAACGCATCATCACCATCAGCCGCGAGTTTGGCAGCGGCGGCAGAACCATCGGCAAACTGGTGGCAGAGCATCTGGGCATCCGGTGCTACGACGCCGAACTAATCCAGAAACTGGCTGCAGAAAGCGGCTTTGACGAAAGCTACGTCAAGGAGGCCGGAGAGTACACCCCCGGCGGCTTCCTTGCCTCCGCCTTCACCAACCGCAGCTTCGGCCCCACCAACGAGGACCTGCTTTGGAAGCTGCAATACCGGATCATCCGGGAACTGGCAGAAAAAGAGCCCTGCGTCATTGTGGGACGCTGCGCCGACTTCATCCTGCAGAACCGCACCGACTGCCTGAAGGTCTTTGTCCACGCGGACATGAAGTTCCGGGCTGACCGCATCGTGCGGGTCTACGGCGAGCGGGAGAAATCGCCCGAAGCTCGGCTGAAGGAGAAGGACAAGCGCCGCGCCGCCTACTACCGCTTCTACACCGATATGAACTGGGGTAATGCCGCCAACTATCATATTGCACTGGACAGCGGGGTTATCGGCATTGAAAAAAGCGCAGAGATCATCGAAAGCCTTGCATAAGTTGTAAATTCCGACAGTCTCTGAGCCGATAGCGCAAAACGCCGCCCATCTGCGTTTGATTACGCAGATAGGCGGTGTTTTTTCAATACGATTTTATGGGAAGATCAATCTTCTAGCCCATGGCTCCCGGTTACGTTTTTCAAGTATTCTTCTAGATTGCCGTTCAGAATCAAATCCGCATAGCCCAGTGGGTCATTGTAAATAAGGTAATCCAGCTCCGATCTCTGCGCCATGGTCACATCCAGTGCATCCTCGACCCCGGTGCAGTCAATGGAGATTTCTCTTCCATCCCGGAGCAGCAGCTCCACGCAGCCGGTGTCCATGTTGAATTTACAGGCTCTTTCATCGTACTTCATGTTTGTGTCCTTTCCGCCTTACGGCACTCTTACAGTGGTCTGTCGTGCTTTCTTATGATAAGGTCTAGGACGTTTTTCGATGGAAGCAAGGGATTCGTTCTGTTTTCCAAAGAATATAAAAAATCCGAACCCTTCTCCTATTGGAAAAAAGTTCGGATTTTGTTGTTGTGGTGCACCTCCAGGGACTCGAACCCTGGGCCCACTGATT
>ENA-OXTU01000550-OXTU01000550.1-human-gut-metagenome-genome-assembly--contig:-NODE-550-length-9780-cov-12.649152_pt1 | contig 9780 bp, 9 predicted proteins | sample MGYA00249344_ERZ652650 | MGnify/ENA primary metagenome ERZ652650 (study PRJEB26925, sample SAMN05826532) | human gut metagenome | biome: ENVO:2100002; feature: ENVO:00000062; material: ENVO:00002003...
CGACCGCTCCCCAGTGTTTTCTCAAGCTTTTGTTAATTTTTCACAATTCAATTTACGTTCTCATGAGTTTCGCAATTATCTAATTCTACTCTATATCCCGGTTACGGTTCAGGTAATTTTTGATTGCACGCAGCTGGCTCTCATAGCCGCTGCAGCGGCAGAGATTTCCGGAAAGATATGCCTTGATCTCCTCCTCGGTCGGATTGTTCAGTTCATCCTCCATCGCCAGAACGTTCATGATAAATCCCGGATTACAGAAGCCACACTGCTCACCGCCCTGGTTTGCAAGATAAGTTCCAAATTCTGCCGCGCGTTCCTGCACACCCTCTAAAGTTACAATCTCTTTTCCATCTGCCCTTGCTGCGAGTACCGAACAGGAAAGAACCGGTTTTTTGTTCATCCACACGGTACAAAGTCCACAGTTCGATGTCTCACAGCCACGTTTTACGCTGTAACATCCCTTTGTTCTGACATATTCCAATAAAGGCATATCCGGTGAGATTTCATCAGAGATTTCTTTACCGTTCAGCCATAAATGTATCTTCATTTTCTATCCTCCTGCTGTTCATTTGCCGCACAGGCTCTCTTTACAAGAACTCCTGCAATATGGCGTCTGTAATCTGCACTGCCGCGCCGGTTGCTTCCAAACGAAAACTGTTCCTGCACTTTTTTTACCAGATGTTCCATATCTGCTTTTTCTGAAAGGTCAAGTGTCAGTGTCTCTGCCCTTACCGGTCTTGCACCAATGCTGACATGCAGTTTTTCGTTATATTCTGAAACAGCAACTGCAATTACCGGAAAATCCGTTGCTGTGTTTCTCTGTGAAAGATAAGTGATCTTCACAGGTGTTTTTACAATATGTACTGCCACAAGAATATCATTATCATAATTCATATGGATAAATTCCTGAATTGGAACATTTCCACCCTTATATAATTCCACATAGCAATCCAGTGCCGCAAATAAAGTCAGTACATCTGAAAAACCAAATCTTCCATAAATACTTCCACCAACGGTTGCACAGTTGCGGAACTGCACTCCGACAATATGACAGACACTCTGTTTTACCGCGCCATCTGTGTATGCATTCAGTCCCGGATGCACTTCTAAATCGCGGAGTGTTGCCATGCAGCCGATCACAAACTCATCCTCTGTCTCACTGATCTGATCTAATCCAAGACCGCTTAAATCTATGGCAGTCATAAGATTCCGATCTCCTATTTTCATCCAGAGTCCGCCACCTATGATACGGTTCGTTTTCTTCTGATTGAGTTCGTAGGCTTCCTCTAAGCTTTCCACCCTGCGATACTCTCTGATTCGTAACATAAAATACAATTCCTCCTCTATGTTTGTTATGATTATAATTTTTTGTTTTTATCGTCTACTTATGATATGGCTCATGATTGATAATGCGGTAACTGCGGTAAATCTGCTCTGATAAGATGACACGCATAAGCTGATGCGGAAATGTCATCTTTGAGAAACTAAGCTTATAGTCTGCCCGTTTTAAAATGCGTTCCGCGAGTCCCAGCGAACCACCTATCACAAAAATAATATGGCTTATGCCGGATGTTCCCAGAGAATCAATTTTCTGCGACAGTTCCACAGAATCTAACTGTTTTCCCTCAATTGCAAGGGCGATCACATAGGCACCTTCCTTCAGATACTTCTCCATGCGCTCCGCTTCTTTCTCCTTGATGAGAAGCTCCATATTCTCGCTTGCATGATCCGGTGTCTTCTCATCCGCCACCTCAGTCACTTCAAATCTGCAATAGCGGCTCAGACGTTTTTCATATTCAGCGACCGCATCCCTGTAAAATTTTTCTTTGATTTTTCCCACACATAAAATTGTTATTTTCATACAGAAAAATTATATCATATAACCGTTGCCCCGGTCTAGTAAATCAAATATAATTATAACAAAGTAAAAAACGAAAGTGAGAATCATTATGAAAGTTTATGTTTCAAAGGAATCAAAAAAAGAAGAGACGAAATCCACCGCCTATTCATTCCTGTTGGTGAGTGTTTTCGGTTTTATTGCACTTATTTTATTTGCCACCGGAGTACTTCCTGTCCATGTCGCTGATTATATGAAGATTATGCTCTGTATCGTTATGGGTGTCATGCTCCTCATCTTCTTCGTGATCGGCATTGTGTCGTTGCGGCAGTTGAAAACACTTGGCACGCAGGCAGAAAAAGAAAATGATTTATCTTCTGAAATCATTTCCTGGTTTACTTCCACTTACAGCGCAAAAGATATTGATGAGAGCATGGACGAGGAAGTTTTTGATCAGGATCTTTACTTTAAACGCTATGAGATCATGACCCGTTTCCTCTCAAAACAGTACCCGGATTTAGAGGAAACCTTTCTGGATCATCTGGTGGAAGAACTTTACGGGAAATTATTCGAAGAAAACACGAAATAGTCTTTTTTTCACACTGTAATTGTGCTACAATATGCAAAATAAAGAACGAACAGAAAGATCCGGAATCTATATTTTATCGTTCTAAAAATATAACAATACATATTTATGAGGTGACATAGTGAAAGAACTTGAAGAAAAAATCTTAAAAGAAGGTCATGCTTTATCTGAGAATATTCTCAAAGTAGATAGCTTTATCAATCATCAGGTAGATCCTGTTTTAATGCAGCAGATTGGCGATGCATTTGCAGGACATTTCGGAAACAAGGGGATTACCAAAGTTGTTACCATCGAAAGCTCCGGGATTGCTCCGGCACTAATGACGGCTATCTCTTTGAACGTTCCAATGATCATTTTAAAGAAACAGCCTTCTAAGGTTTTAAATGATAATCTGCTTCAGACCGTTGTGACTTCCTTCACAAAAGGCACAAGCTATGAACTGACATTATCCCATCAGTTCATCGAAGAAAATGATAACGTTCTGATCATTGATGACTTCCTTGCAAACGGAGAAGCTGCAAGCGGTGCCATCCGCTTACTGTCTGAGGCCGGTGCTTCCATCGCAGGTGTTGGTATTCTGATTGAGAAATCTTTCCAGCCGGGACGTGACAAGTTAATTGCGCAGGGTGTGGATGTATACTCATTAGCGCGTGTATCCAGGCTTGCCAAGGGTGTGATCGAGTTCATTCCGGAGGAATGTTAATTATATCATTGATCATGTTTCATTTATAAAAAAATGCCATTGAGTTTTAAATTCAATGGCATTTTCTTTGTTCACTTCGTACATAATAAAAGTTACAACGTCCCGCTACTCTTCTACCTCAACTCCAGGCTGGGCATGATAGATAAAGTTTGTCCGGTAGATCTCACTTGTAAGTTTTGTCTTATCATTCACGACAATAATAGATAAGATATTGTTACCTTCCGGTACTTCGATTGGTTCTGTGTAACGTGCAGATGTATCTGTAGGATCTGTTCCATCCCACGTGTAATAAATACTGCATCCCTCATCTGCAGTAATCACTACAAACGTAATATCATCCATGGTACCGCCATCCGGTGTTACTTCCGGATAATCCGGGGCTTTCGCTTCGGTCTTATATTTACAGGTGACGACATCACTGTAAATTCCCTTATCGTTTTTGCAGACTGCCTTGATAGTATACTTTCCAACATCGTCTAATTCAATTCCGGCATCGGTATAAAGAATACCATTTTTTTTCGGATCTGATTCATCTAATGTATAATAGATATCACATTCTTCAATGGAAAAAATGGTAACTTCCGTATACACATCATATGTTCCCTCATCCGGATAAAAGACCGGTTCAGCGACAATATACCCGGAAAACAGTTCTAATAAATCTGTATCTGTCACAGTAGACGCCAGCTCTGTAATTTTATCGTACTGACCTTTTGCCTCATAAATCGTGATCAATCCCTGATAAGCCTCTTTGTTCTTTTTATCGAGGTTGATGATCTCCATCTCAAGCACTAATGCAGAATCATATTCTTTTCTTGCAAGATAGATTTCCGCCATGGCAGCCCTGGCATTGATGTCATTTGGTGATAATGTCAGCGCATTTTTATAGTAAGAAAGCGCCTTCTCATAGTTTAAATCCACCAGTTCCTTTTCTGCCATCTCAATCTGGTAATCGTACGAATTGTTATTCTGATAGCGCACGTAAGCAATTGCTCCGATTGCAATGACGACAACCACTGCAGCAACGCAGCCTAAAACAATCCACGGAGTCTGTTTTTTCTTTTTATGGTGTCCCTCTGCTTTTTTGTTCTGGTTTTCTGTTTCTTCTGACGATGTATCTTTGGATGCTTCATCTGTCAAAAGAGCTTTCAGATAATCTTCCTCCAAAACAGAATAACCATTTACCATTTGTGCTTCATGGCCGCATACCGAACAATATAAACAGCCTTCTTTTAACTCAGCTCCACACTTTGCACATTTCATATGAAACCCTTTCTATCTCTACCAATCTTATTCTCTGTCCAGACTTTCCACGCAATTGCTCATAAGCATGGCAATTGTCATTGGACCTACTCCACCCGGAACCGGTGTAATCGCAGAAGCTTTTTCTGCAACTTCCTCATATCGTACATCTCCGCAGAGTTTATTATTTTCATCTCTGTGGATTCCAACATCAATCACAACAGCTCCCTCTTTCACATAATCTGCTGTAATAAATTGTGGTTTTCCAATGGCAACGATCAAAATATCTGCTGTCTGGCATAATTCTTTCAGATTTTTTGTTTTTGAATGGGCGATCGTGACCGTAGCATTCTCACGAAGCATCAGAAGCGCCATTGGCTTTCCGACAATATTGCTTCTGCCAACTACAACACAGTTTTTTCCGGAAATTTCAATTCCAGAACGTTTCAGAAGCTGAATGACTCCGGCCGGAGTACAAGATACAAAGCCCTCTTCACCGATCACTAATTTTCCAACATTCTGTGGATGAAAGCCGTCTACGTCTTTTTCCGGCGAGATTGTGCGGATGATTTTATCCGGATCAATATGCTTTGGAACCGGAAGCTGAACTAAAATACCGTTTACAGTTTCATCTTTGTTCAGTTTTTCAATCAGCTCGATCAATGCATCTTCGGTTGTCTCCTCCGGGAGTTCATAGGATAAGGACCGGATACCAATATACTCGCAGGCCTTCTTTTTGTTTCTTACATAGACAGAGGATGCCGGGTCATTTCCGACCTGGATCACTGCAAGTGCAACCTCCGTTCCTGTATCTTTTAATGCTGTCACTTTCTCTTTCAATTCATCTTTGATGTCCTGTGAAATTTTCTTTCCGTCAATAATCTGTGCCATAATTCCTCTCACTCTGTTCTTTCTACTGCATTTCTTTTTTAGAATAAACCGGTGATCACACCTTCGTCATTTACGTCAATTCCATATGCAGCAGGTTTTTTTGGCAGACCAGGCATTGTCATGATTGCACCTGTTACAGCAACCACAAAGCCTGCTCCTGCTGATACATATACTTCTCTTACGTTAATGGTAAATCCCTCCGGACGGCCAAGTTTTGTCTGGTCATCGGAAAGAGAATACTGTGTTTTTGCCATGCAGACAGGGAAATTGGAAAGCCCCATATCTGTAATTCTCTTTAATTCTTTCTTTGCTGCCGGTGCGTAAGTCACGCCGTCTGCACCGTAAATCTCTTTTGCGATAGTCTCAATCTTTTCTTCCAGAGAAAGATCATTCTCATATAATACCTTGAAATGGCTTTCTTTTTTCTCTAAGGTCTCAAGCACTTTGTTTGCAAGTGCAATACCACCTTCGCCACCTTTTTCCCAGACTTCGGAAAGTGCGAACTCGCAGTCTCTCTCATGGCAGAACTGCTCTACATAGTCTGTCTCTGCCTTGGTATCCGTCACAAAAGAGTTTAAAGTGACAACCACCGGTACTCCGTATTTCTGAAGGTTTTCGATATGTTTCTCCAGATTTACAATGCCCTTTTTCAAAGCTTCCAGGTTTTCCTCTGCAAGATCAGCTTTCGCAACTCCTCCATTATATTTCAAAGCGCGGATTGTTGCAACTAAAACCACTGCATCCGGTTTCAGATCTGCTTTTCTGCACTTGATATCAAAGAATTTCTCTGCGCCAAGATCCGCTCCGAATCCCGCCTCCGTGATCACATAATCTGCAAGTTTTAATGCTGTCTTTGTGGCACGGACAGAGTTACATCCATGTGCAATATTGGCAAATGGACCACCATGCACAATGGCAGGTGTGTGTTCTAAGGTCTGGATGAGGTTTGGCTTTAACGCATCTTTTAACAATGCAGCCATTGCACCGGTTGCCTGAAGATCATCTGCCGTCACCGGCTTTCCATCATAAGTATAGGCAACAATAATGCGTCCTAATCTTCTTTTCAAATCGTGCATATCAGTTGCCAGACAGAGGATTGCCATGATCTCAGATGCAACGGTAATGACAAAGTGATCTTCTCTCACAACACCATCCATTTTGCTTCCAAGTCCAACAACAGTATTGCGGAGCACACGATCGTTCATATCAAGACAGCGTTTCCATACGATCTGTCTTGTATCAATGCCGAGTTCATTTCCCTGCTGGATATGGTTATCAAGCAAAGCAGCCAGCAGATTATTTGCAGAAGTAATCGCATGGAAATCTCCTGTAAAATGAAGATTTAAGTCTTCCATCGGAACGACCTGGGCATAACCGCCTCCTGCGGCGCCTCCCTTGATTCCAAAACATGGTCCTAAAGATGGTTCACGCAATGCGATCACTGCCTTTTTTCCCAAACGTCCAAATGCCTGTCCAAGTCCCACACTTGTCGTTGTTTTTCCCTCTCCAGCCGGAGTTGGATTGATTGCTGTCACAAGAATCAGCTTTCCATCCGGCTGATCTTTTACCCGCTCGATCAGCTCATCGGATAATTTAGCTTTGTATTTTCCGTATAATTCGAGGTCATCCTCTCCGATTCCAAGCTTTTCTGCTACTTCTTTGATCGGGATCATTTCTGCTTCCTGTGCAATCTGAATATCACTTTTCATTCCAAAACTCCATTCCTGCGATTCTCTTTCGCATATTGTATTTGTCCATACAGGACTTATAAGTTAATATTATAATACAAGTCTTATTGATAAGCAAATGTCAATTACAGATATTCCTCTTCATATTGCTCAAATTGTTCCGGCGACATCAGTACTTTTCTCGGTTTTGTACCTTCCTCCGGTCCGACAATTCCGGCCTCCTCCAACTGATCCATGATCCTTGCTGCGCGGTTAAAGCCGACCTTAAAATACCGCTGCAGCATTCCGATCGAACCCTTTTCTTTATCGATCAGAAGTTTTGCTGCATCTGCAAAATAAGGATCTCTGCCGTCCCCTGTCTGTCCGGAATCAATGCTTACAGTCGTATTTCCTGATTCAATGCTGTTCATCTGCTCTTCCACAGATGAATTGTAGCTTACCTGCCCGTTTTCTTCTTTTATGTAAGCGACGACATCCGCTACTTCTTTATCCGATACAAATGCGCCCTGAACACGCAGTGGTTTCGGTACTCCCTGTGGATCAAATAACATGTCACCTTTTCCGAGCAGTTTTTCTGCACCATTCATATCAAGGATGGTTCTCGAATCAATTCCGGATGTCACCGCAAAGGCGATCCGGCTTGGCATATTCGCCTTGATCAGTCCGGTAATGACATTGACAGACGGACGCTGGGTAGCAATGATCAGATGGATTCCACACGCTCTTGCAAGCTGTGCCAGACGACAGATGGATTCCTCCACATCGCTCGCCGCAACCATCATTAAATCTGCCAGCTCGTCTACAATGATCACGATCTGTGGTAATTTTTCCGGCTTGTCCTCCCCATCCGGCAGATCATCGATTTTGGCATTATAGCCTTTTAAGTCACGGACATTTGCCTCTGCAAACTTCTGATAACGGTCCGTCATCTCTGCAACTGCCCAGTGAAGTGCACCTGCCGCTTTTTTCGGATCTGTCACAACCGGAATCAGTAAGTGTGGAATTCCGTTATAAATACTAAGTTCGACCACCTTTGGATCGACCATGATCAGTTTTACATCTTTCGGATCTGCTTTGTATAAAATACTCATAATAATCGTGTTGATACAGACAGATTTACCGGAACCTGTTGCACCGGCAATCAGTAAATGAGGCATTTTTGCAATATCTGCAACCGTTACATTTCCTCCAATATCTTTTCCGACGCAGAAAGAAATGTTGGATGGATGATTTTTAAATTCCGGCGAATCCACAAGTTCACGGAAAGAAACCATCAGTGTCTCTTTGTTCGGAACTTCGATTCCAACTGCCGCCTTTCCCGGGATTGGTGCCTCGATTCGGATGTCAGCAGCTGCGAGATTCAGTTTGATATCATCTGCCAGATTCACGATTTTACTTACTTTAACACCCATTTCCGGCTGGATCTCATAACGTGTGACCGATGGCCCGCAGCTGATATTTGTGATCGTAACGTTAACGCCGAAATTCTTTAATGTCTGCTGTAATTTCTGTGCCGTCTCCTGAAGATGCTGTTTGGAATCTCCCTGCTTATTCCCAGGTGGCTTTAACAAGGAAATCGGTGGGAACACATACTTTCTTTCCTTCTGTGCCTCCAGATGAATCTCTTCCTCAATGGATGAGACATCATTTTGAATATCTTCCTCCGTAGCCTTAACATTTTTCTTCGGTTTTTCGGTTCTTTCTGAATGCAGCTCTACTTTTTCTGCTCTCACATGCGGCTCTTCCGGTTTTTCTGCGGCATCATACGGAATAGATTCTTCTACTGGATGATGTCCTTCATAAGCCGGCTCTGTATGGATACTCTCCTGATATGCCGGCTCTGTGTGAAAGATTGATGCATCCTCTTCCAGCTCTTTTGCCTCAAACGCTTCCTCAGAAAATGCGGACGGAGCAACATACGGTTCCGTCTCCGGTTCCATAGCAGGAAGTTTTTGATATTCTGCGCCTCCGGCTGTGAGTGTCACATGCTTCTCCTCCTTGATTTCCGGCAGATTGGCGTTCGACTGCTCCAAAAGTTTGTCAATATTAATTTCACTGACTTCATCCGAACCCATAGGCTCTGCCTTCCTGTCCGGAAGAACTCTTGTGTCGACTGCCACGCCTTCCACCTTGCGGTCCATGCGGCGCAGCTCACGTTCCTCACGTCGCTGTTCTGCAAGTTCACGATGACGTTCATTGCTCTCTTTTGCCGTTTCATAAACTTTACGGCTGCCTTTCTGCACACCCTTCAATGCGGAACGTTCTGTGATCAGCACCAGACAGATGATCATTGCCACAACATCGATCACATAAGAACCGATGAGTCCAAAATTCGGACAAAAAATCCCGGCAAGAAGACCACCTAAAAATCCTCCGCCAATTTTATGTACCGAACAATACTGATAGGCACCTGCCGCTCCGGCAACTTCCGCGCCACAGCGCACAATCTCGATAAACATACATAAAAACAGAACAAAAAATACGGCTGCAACAATTTTTACCATTGCGATCCGATTGCCTTTATTGGATGCTGCAAAAAAAGTACCAATCACCAAAACAATTGGAAAAATATATGCAATTAAACCAAATACGCCAAAAAAGAAACTGCTGACAGCATTTCCAATTGCCCCACCGATTCCAAAATTACTGATAAAAAGTAAAATGGAGATTGCAAGGATCACCCACAGAATCACTTCCTCTGTAAAGCTCTCCTGCTGTATATCATTCTTCTTACGTCCTGAATTCGTTTTTCTACCAGAAGTTTTTCTGCCAGAGGAACTCTTTCCTGTCTCTTATACACATCTCCGAGCCCACGAGACAAGAGGCAATCTCG
>ENA-OXTU01000577-OXTU01000577.1-human-gut-metagenome-genome-assembly--contig:-NODE-577-length-9246-cov-10.152867_pt1 | contig 9246 bp, 10 predicted proteins | sample MGYA00249344_ERZ652650 | MGnify/ENA primary metagenome ERZ652650 (study PRJEB26925, sample SAMN05826532) | human gut metagenome | biome: ENVO:2100002; feature: ENVO:00000062; material: ENVO:00002003...
ATCTACACTATCCTCTTCGTCGGCAGCGTCAGATGTGTATAAGAGACAGCTCTTAGTTCTTTCTTTCCATCAATATAGTCTTGATACATTTCCACAATACCTACACTGCACCCATCACATGCACCTGCAATATTTCCAATAGATTCCTCTACGATTTTTGCTCGTTCTTCTTTTGTTGTATCTTTAATCAATATACTCATAGTCTTCTCCTTCTTTTTAAATATATAAATGCGATCCCGCACACAATAACTGATAATAATGATCCTGCTGGTGCTGCACATCCCATAGGATATAAAGTATCTATAAACCATTTAGAAGCAAAATAAGCCCCTGGAATACGAATCAGTACAATCGATAATACATTATGAAGAAAAGAAATTCCCGACTTTCCATATGCGCAAAAATACCCGCTAAAACTAAAATGAATTCCAGCGATCATGCAATCCCATATGTAACTTCGAATATACTGGCTTCCCATGTGAATAACCATGGTATCGACTGTAAAGATTCCCACAACAAAATTTGAAATAAACTGCATCAGCACTGCAACACATAATCCAAAACTCATAGAAATCATAATCGCATATTTTAATGTCTTTGTTGCACGTTCATCTTTTCCAGCACCAATATTTTGTGCTGCAATCGCAGAAACTGCTGACAGCATAGAAGATGGCACTAAAAATACAAAACTGATGATCTTTTCAACGATTCCTACAGCTGCAGCATCATTTAATCCCCTTTGATTTACAATGATCGTAATTACAATAAAGGAAATCTGTATAAACCCATCTTGCAAGGAAATTGGAATTCCAATCCCTAAAATATTCTTCAATGTTTTTCCTTCTGGTTTTAAATCACTGCGTTTTAATGAAATACCAGTATCTTTCTTCCGAATTGCAATAAGTGCAACGATCACACTGATCGTCTGTGCTAACGTAGTTCCAAGTGCTGCACCTGAAGCTCCAAAATGAAGTCCTCCAATAAAAACATAATCCAGAACGATATTCACTCCACAAGCAACTGCTATAAAATACATTGGACTTTTTGAATCTCCCAATCCCCTGAAAATGGAACTGATGATATTATATGCAGTGATCAAAGGAATTCCCGCAAAACATATGGTTAAATATGCGGTTGTTCCTTCTACTGCCTGTTGCGGTGTTGACATGATACGAACAATTGGATGAACAAAAAATAATAACACCACTGTAAGTACAACAGAAAGACATACAAACAAACTGACAGTATTTCCAATGATCTTTGAAGTTTCTTTCTTTTGTTTTGCACCTACGGATTTACCGATCATAACGGTAGTCCCCATCGCAATTCCAACGATCATAACCGTGATCATATGCATTACCTGACTTCCGATAGAAACAGCGGTTGTGCTAGCAACTCCATTAAATTGTCCAATAATGAACAAATCCGCCATTCCATATAAAGTCTGTAAAAAATATGACAAAAAATACGGAAGTGAAAATTTCAAAATATTCCTTCCAATACTTCCAGTCGTTAAGTCTCTTTCCATGAAATATCTCCTGTATCTTAATTCCTTATGCCCGTAACTCCTTCGAACGCTCCTTTAAATGTTTAGTCTATATATTCTTCGATCAAACGGACCGCTTTTGATTTATACAATGCTGTAATGATCACAGCTGCGATCACAGTTCCACAAAGCGTACTTGCAAGAAATGGCCCTACAAATGTAAATAAAGCTGCTTTCTGTCCCATCATCATGGATGCGATTGGATAACAAAGCATTCCACCTAAAATTCCTGTTCCGATCACTTCTCCAAGATATGCACCAATCTTAGATCTTGTATATTTGAAAATCATAGCACTGACAAATGCCCCAACCATACTTCCAGGGAACGCAAGCAGGCTTCCTGTTCCGAGTAGATTTCTGATCAGTGCTGTGCAAAATGCCATAGAAACTCCGTATACAGGACCTAGAAACACTGCAGCCAGTACGTTGACCATGTGCTGAATCGGAAAGCATCTGCTCGGTCCGATCGGGATTGAAAATGATGATAAAATAACCGCTACAGCTACCAACATTGCGGATATTGTTAATTTCTTTAATTTCATTTAATGTCACACTCCTTTGTTGTTCTTCCAAGGTCTTTTTTCTCGATCCCAGCCTTTTTTACTCCAATAGGCAAGGTCGGCCTCATCCCAGCCTCTGGTATGAAGCATTCTCATAAAATAAAAGCAAATCTTTGTCTTTATTCCTGTTTTCACATGCCCAGCATTCTTCTTAATCTGATATGCCATTTTACTTGTATCTTTTTCAATTTTTGCTTTTATTTTTGGTTTTATGTCTTTATACGAAGTTGCCATAACACGAACACCGTATTTATATACCTTTGGCACTCCCCAGTAAAAAAAACTGTCTGCCATATCTTTATTTGTACTCTTCATTCCTGCACCAGCAGCTGTTGATATACATACCGCCTGTTTGTGAAACATTGATTCTTCTGGTCTATGCAACATCCATCGATAACCATAATGATCTAAAAACGCTTTCATAGAGCCAGTCACATGATAAACATACACTGGACTTTCAAAAATCAATACATCTGCTTCATCAAGTGCTTCTGTTAATGGATTCATCTTTTCATAATGTGGACATAATGTCTCGGATTTACGAAAACATTGTGTACATCCAATACAGAATTCCCCAAAATCTCTTGGCAGAAAAAACTCCTTGACTTCCCCGCCAATCTTGTCTGCCAGAATTTTGGAAATATGATATGTAGAGCCTTTATGACTCTGTCCATGTATAATTGTTACTTTCATTTTATACTCTTTTCTATTTCTGATCTGCTTCGCTCTCTGGCTGTACAGATGTACAATGAGGACATCTCGTTGCACGAATATCGATCTCACTCATACAAAATGGACAGATTTTTGTAGTTGGCTGTGCAGGTTCCTCTGGTTTTGAACCAAATGACATGACCTTATTCATTGCTTTTAAAAGACAAAATAAGATAAACGCCATGATCAGAAAATTCACAACAGAAGATCCAAATGCAGATGCATATCCTGAAATTTCTTCTAATGTGTATACTTTTCCTGTCATAACCAATTTTATGATCGGCTGAATAAAATTATCTGTGAGCGATGTAACGATTCCTGAAAAAGCACCACCGATCAATACACCGACTGCCATATCCATAACATTACCACGGAGTGCAAACGACTTAAATTCTTCTAAAAATTTTTTCATATGTCTCTCTCCTTTATATAATTTTTTATAACGTTTTCTATTTTAACACATCTTTCGACAAAACAATATACTCTCTTATAATTTGCAGCTTAAAATACGATAAAAAGATTCAAAATGCCCTCAAAAAAAGACCATATTAAAAATAATACGGCCTTTAAAATCATCTTATATTGTTGATTACTTCTCTGATTCTTTCATTGCAATTACTTTCTTGATCAGATCAACACTTCCATCAATTCCTAAATAACTGCTGTTTAAGCAAAGATCATATGACTTTGCATCCCCCCACTTATTAGAACTGTAATAGTTGTAATAGCTGGAACGTTGTTTATCTTTCTTCATCAGCATCTCTTTGCTCTTTCCATTCGGAATTCCATATTCATTCTCAATTCGTTTGATACGATCCTCAAATGGTGCATGTACATATACACTGATGCAATTATCAAAGTCTTCTAACGCATAATCTGCACATCTTCCAACGAACACACAAGGTCCCTTTGATGCCAGTTCCTTAATCGTATCAAAAGCTGCCAAAAACACCTTATGATTCAATGGCAAGTCAAAAGAATTGGAATTGTATCCTAATGAATAAGGATCCATTACCAGAGAGTAAAGAAAACTAGTCGTTGGTTTTTCATCAAAACTTTCAAAGATCTCTTCACAAATGCCGCTTTCCTTTGCAGCAACTTTAATCAGTTCACTGTCATAAAAAGGGATTCCTAAACTTTCGGCAAGCTTCTCTCCAATCAAGTGTCCTCCGCTTCCATATTGTCGTTCGATTGTAATAATTGTGTTAGTACTCATATGAATCGCTCCTTTCCCCAAAGGATAAAATATTCAAGTTATTCTTTGTTATGAATATTATACTACAAATAAGTGATTTTTAAAAGAAAAATTGTACATTTTTATGTTCAATTATGCTTCATATCCATAATGTTCTTTTGCATAGCTTCTTGCAAATTCTGCATCCTCATGCATCTGCTGGCTTAAAGATTCTAGAGAATCAAATTTCATTTCTGGTCTTTTAAAACACAATAATTCCACTTCTATTTCTTTATGATAGATATTCTTATGGAAATCTAAAATATATGTTTCAACTCCCATATGTTTCTTTCCTTCGATCGTTGGCTTTACTCCAACATTACTAATTCCGTAATACGTTTCATCTTTATAATGGATTCTTGAAACATATACTCCATTTGGAGGCAATAACTTATCCTCCAATGGAATCTGATTCGCTGTTGGCATTTGAAGTACTTCTGCTCCCATATGATTTCCATGAACTACAGATCCACAGATCATAAACGGATCTTCCATCAGACGATTAGCTTCCTCCACTTTACCCTCAGATAGCAAATGACGGATTCTTGTGCTTGATACAATTTCTCCTTCTAATTCAAGTTTGGGAATAACGATCAATTTAAAATCATATTCCTTTGACATCCGTTCAAGTAATTCTACGTTTCCTTGACGTTTATAACCAAACCCACAATCATCACCAACAACTAAAACTTTCATTCCTGTTTTTTCAAGAAGTACTTTGATCACAAAATCTTCTGGTGATAAATGCGAGAATTCATCTGTAAATGGATGTTCGATATAAATATCAATTCCTCTTCTTGCAAGAAGTTTTATCTTTTCGTTGGTCGTGTAGATCACTCTCATATGTTTGTGTTTTAACATATTAAGTGGCGGACGGTCAAAAGAAAATACAGCCGCCTGATATCCCAGTTGCTTATACTGAATCAGTTCATCAAAGATCAACTGATGCCCTTTATGCATTCCGTCAAATTTGCCAAGAGCTACCACTGTATTATGAAATTGAAATTGTTCTGTATTATGAATGTATTCCATGGCTTCCTCTCATTGGTTGTTGTCATAAAAAATCTTATCTGGGAAAAACATATTTTTTTTCCAGTAATATATTCCGATAAACTGTTCACTTTCATCATATACCCGAAGTTTCTTTGTTGTATCGAGATCTATTTCATAAAACATCTCTTTCTTTAAAGGATTTCCGTTAAATAAAACCTTATCATAGTCTTTCTTTACGGTACCTTTTTGATATTTTAGAAAAACCTTTTCAATTGGAATTATCCATTCTTCGATTTTTCCAGTTTTCACTGCTTCCTCAATCTCTGATAATGTATGAGCATATTCTAATTGAAAACCACTGGATCTTGTACGGACTAACTTTGTCATACACGCTCCATTTTGAAGCTTATGTCCAATATCCCTGCAAAGACTTCGGATATATGTACCTTTGCTGCATGTAACTGTCATTGTAACTTCTGGATAAGAGATTTCAATATCTGAAATATCATAGATCCTGATCCGTTCTGGTGTGCGCTCGATAATTTTTCCTTCTCTGGCAAGTTCATACAGCTTCTTTCCATTAATTTTCTTTGCAGAATACATAGGTGGTACCTGATCATATTCTCCAACGAAAGACAAGATCGTATCTTTGATCGGTGCATCTTGCTTTAACGGTTCATGTGTTTTCGTAACAGTTCCCCATATATCTTCTGTATCTGTCTCTTTTTCAAACACAAAGCTTACCTTATACTGTTTCTTCGTTCCTGTTAACATATCGCATAACTTTGTTCCTTTTCCAAGACAGACCGGCAATACTCCTTCTGCATTTGGATCCAAAGTTCCTGTATGACCAATCTTTTTCTGACGTAAGATCCCTCGAAGTTTTGCGACAACATCATGCGATGTAAAATCTTTTTCTTTATATATATTCAATAATCCGTTGTACATAAAAACCTCTACCTTATAATTGTTCTGTGATCTCGCTTATGATCGTACTTTGAATGTCTTTCAATGTTCCTTTCATGGAACATCCTGCTGCACGGATATGTCCTCCACCTCCATGTGTTTTAGCAATCTCTGAAACCTTAACTTTCTCATTCGAACGCATACTTACTTTATAGCCATTTTCGATCGGATATAGAAAAATTGCTGCTTCCACACCTTTTGTAATTCGCAGCTGATCAATGATCCCATCACTGTCGGATGTTGATGCATGAAGCTCTTCAAAATCTTGTTCTGAAAGATTCGAAATAATAATCTGTCCATCTGCATAAAGTTGACTTTTTAATAATGCTTTCCCTAACAACTGATTTTGTACAAATGTCTTCTGATAAAATGTCTCATCAATGATCTTTGTAGTTGAAACACCCTTCTCCAGTAACATTCCCGCATATTCCATCGTTTTACGTGTTGTATTTGAATGCTTAAACACTCCGGTATCATGCACGATTCCTGTGTATAGGCACTGGGCACATTCTTTTGAAATCTTATCCTCTTCAAAAATCTGGCACAAAACTTCACAAGTTGCACTCGCCTGTGGATCGATCTTATAAAAGTCCCCAAATCCATCATTACTGATATGATGATCGATTCCGATCAATGTTTTTGCACATCTGACCATTGCTGCAAATGGTTCATAACGATCTTCAGAGCCACAATCTAAAACAAAAAACAGATCATAGCTTTCATCATCTTTCGACTCTGTGATGATCTCCTGCGCATGACTTAAAAAACGAAACTCTGTGCTGATCGATTCTAAATAAACATCAACTTTTTTCCCAGAATAATTATCTAAAATATACTGTTTTAAGGCAAGGCAACTGCCAATACAGTCTCCATCCGGATGGATGTGTCCTGTAATGGCAATTGTTTTAGCCTTTGAAATCTGTTCATTAAAGTGTTTCATTCTCACTCCCATGATTTAATTCATCTATCTTCTTTGACATATTTACTCCATATTCAATGGAATCATCTAAAATAAATGTAATCTCTGGTGTATTTCTTAAATTAATAGAGTGTGCAAGTTCTCGGCGGATATAACCTACCGCACTGTTTAAGCCTTTCATCGTTTCTTCTTTTTCTTCATCATTTCCAAGAACACTGATATATGCTTTGCACTGTTTCAGATCCGATGTCACAACGGCATCAACAACAGATGTCATTGGTGCAATTCTTGGATCTTTGATCTCTCTGCTGATGATACGGCTTAATTCTCTCTGAACTTCACCATTGATCCTTGTATTTTTAATGCTGTTTTTTCTCATATTGCTACTCCCTTCAGGAAATTATCTTGGGACCTCTTCCATAATAAAGGATTCGATCTGATCCCCTTCTTTGATGTCATTATAGCTTTCCATAACAAGACCACATTCAAATCCGCTGCGAACTTCTTTGACCGCATCTTTTCCACGTTGGATAGATGCAAGTTTTCCTTCATGAACAACAATACCATCACGAATAATACGTGCTGAGCTGTCACGCTGAATTGTTCCATCTAATACATAAGATCCTGCGATCGTTCCAACTCCAGAGGCTTTGAAAATCTGACGTACTTCTGCATGCCCTGTAACTTTCTCTACAAATTCAGGATCTAGCATACCCTTCATAGCTGCTTCAATATCTTCAATCGCATTGTAGATGACACGATACAGACGAAGGTCTACTTTCTCTGCACTTGCTGCATCTTTAGCCGCTGGTTCTGGACGAACATTAAATCCGATAATGATCGCATTAGAAGCTGCTGCTAAGTTTACATCAGATTCTGTGATAGCACCTACACCACCATGAATGACTTTGACTGCAACTTCATCATTAGAAAGTTTTACAAGACTCTGTTTAACCGCTTCTACAGATCCCTGTACATCGGCTTTTACAATGATATTCAATTCTTTGACGCTTCCTGCCTGGATCTGGTTAAATAGATCATCTAATGATAACTGCTGTTTTGTCTCAGATAACATTTTTTCACGTCCATAAGCAATAAATTTCTCTGCTACGGATCTTGCTTCTTTTTCGCTATCCATAACCATCATAACTTCTCCAGCATTTGGAACTTCACTTAAACCTAAGATCTCAACTGGTGTAGATGGTCCTGCTGTTTTAATACGTTTTCCTTTGTCATTTATCATTGCACGAACTTTACCATGAGCACTTCCGATCGCTACTGCATCACCAACATGTAATGTACCTTTCTGTACTAATACAGTTGCGACTGGTCCACGACCTTTATCAAGTTGTGCTTCTAAGACAATACCTCTTGCTTTACGATTTGGATTTGCTTTTAATTCCAAAACTTCTGCTGTTAAAGAAACCATATCTAATAATTCATCGATTCCTTCTCCTGTATGTGCAGATACTGGACAAAAGATCGTGCTTCCACCCCAGTCTTCTGGTACCAATTCATATTCGATCAGTTCCTGTTTTACTCTCTCAATGTTAGCGCTTTCTTTATCAATCTTATTGATCGCAACAATGATCTCGATTCCTGCTGCTTTCGCATGGTTGATCGCTTCGATCGTCTGTGGCATAACACCGTCATCTGCAGCTACGACTAAGATTGCGATATCTGTAGACTGGGCACCTCTCATACGCATAGATGTGAATGCCTCATGTCCTGGTGTATCTAAGAATGTGATCTTTCCATTGGATGTTTCAACAACATAAGCTCCAATATGCTGTGTGATACCACCTGCTTCTCCTGTTGTAACATGAGAAGAACGGATCTTGTCAAGTAAAGAAGTTTTACCATGGTCAACATGACCCATAACGCAGACAACTGGTGGTCTTACGATCATATCTGTTTCGTCTTCTTCCTCTTCTTTTAACAGTTCTTCGATCACATCTACCTGTTCTTCCATCTCTACCAGACGATCAAATTCCATTGCGATCTCTTCTGCTTTTTCAAAATCAAGTTCAGAGTTTACATTTAACATTCCAGCTCCGCTGATCAGTAATTTCTTAATGATATCATTTGCAGGAATAGATAATGCATCTGCAAGTTCTTTCAGTGTTAATACTGGAGGAATCTTTACTGGCGCATTTGGATCTACTTCCGGTTTCTTTACTGGTTCTGGTTTAATAAAGGCACCAGGTCCTGATGTTTTTTTCTTTTTCTTATGCTCCTGATTCTGGTTCTGGTTTTTATTGTTAAATTTCTGTCTCTTATACACATCTGACGCTGCCGACGAAGAGGATAGTGTAGA
>ENA-OXTU01000580-OXTU01000580.1-human-gut-metagenome-genome-assembly--contig:-NODE-580-length-9201-cov-6.587689_pt1 | contig 9201 bp, 6 predicted proteins | sample MGYA00249344_ERZ652650 | MGnify/ENA primary metagenome ERZ652650 (study PRJEB26925, sample SAMN05826532) | human gut metagenome | biome: ENVO:2100002; feature: ENVO:00000062; material: ENVO:00002003...
GTCGGCAGCGTCAGATGTGTATAAGAGACAGCGGTTTAGAAGATGCCCGCGTTATGACGGGCGTGACCAAGCGGCAAGGTGGAAACCGCACTGTCGCGCAGCTCAAAGCGGAACGCGAACAGGAATACCAGCAGGAAGTAGAACGCCCCGCGCTGTATTTCGGTGAATCGTCCGGGCCGGAACTTCACTTTTGAGGTACAGCCATGAATCAGGCGGTAATGCTTATCAACTGCTATCTGTACGGAGCGACAGCAGTAATGCTCCTTGTGCTGGTACTGATAGTATATTTGCGCGGGCAGATGAATCATTTTCCAAATCCATTTGCAAAAAAGAATCTTGTGTATCGACATCCGGCGCAAGCAAAAGGGATTCTGTTTGGTAAGAAGTTTGGTCTGTTGGCCTACTCCCCCGAACAGGACGAGGGGCATATTCTTGTACTGGGGCCATCGGGTACGGGCAAAACAAGTGCTTTGCTGATTCCAACACTGCGAAGCTGGCAGGGTACGGCGCTGGTGGTGGATATTTCCGGCGATATTTCAGCTAACGTCAACACGCCCAACAAAATTGTATTTGACCCGACATCAGAAAACTGCATCCCGTATGATGTGTTTGCCGCAATCAATGCGGTAACGGATGAGACCGAACGGCAGGAGCGCTTGGAGCAGCTTGCCTACCTGCTATTGCCGGACAAAGCCAACGATAGCGAGGCAGGTATTTTCTTCACGAAAAATGGCCGAAAAATGATAACAGCGGCGCTTATCTGCTACTACGGTATGGGCTGGGGCTTTGTCCAAATCTGCGAGTTCTTCCTCGGTCATGATTGGCGCGGTTTGCTAAATGATATTGCAAAGCAGCAGAACCAGACTGCAAATATGTTCATCAGTTCCTTTGCAGGCGCGTCAGAACAGAATACAGCAGGATGCAAGCAGGCGGCAGACGATGCCTTAAAACTGTTTGCCACAAACGAAAAAATTAAAAATGCACTTCGAAAATCAGCCAGCTATGAGCAGTCAATCAGCCCGGCTACGCTGGAAACAAACAGTGTTTATATCTATATCCCTGATGAAAAGCTCAAAATTTATGGCGACCTGCTGCGCATTATCACGGCCCAGTCGATGGAATATTTTTCATCCAGACCGCCAGAGCATAAGAAAATGATTCTGTTTTGTTTGGATGAATTTGCTTCGTTTGGCAAGCTGCAAATCACCGAGGCCCTGCGCAAGCTGCGAAAGCGGCACATCCGCATTATGGTGCTGACGCAATCGCTGGCTGACCTTGACATGATTTACGGAAAAGATGAACGGAAAGCTATGCTGGGCAACTTTAAGTTTACTGTTCTGCTCGGCTGTAAGGATACCGAAACACAGGAGTATTTCTCCAAAATGATTGGTGAGAAGCGTTCCCTACTGGCAACAGACCCAAACCAGAAATCACAGCCCATCATCAAGCCAGCTGACCTTGCACACTTGGAACAAGACCTCTTTGTAATCTGTGATGATGGGGCAATCCGGCTGCGGAAAAATTTCTACTTCAAATAAAAATCACTTTACACATAATTGGTGCGGGCATATACTTTATGCAAGAGGTGCTGTATATGTCACAAAAGCTTAATGAAAATTTTGATTCTAAAATTGCTGTAGACCCGTTTTATTCTGCAAGCAATATGGCTCACCTGCGCCGTGGTATTGATGCGCTTGACGCAGGTAATGGCGTTGAGCATGAAATTATTGAAGATGAAAGCAAAGCAGAAAATGATGATTGATTGGGAGGACGGGCAACCGTCCTCTTTTTCTTTTGTCACAGTTCATTCTTTCCATCAATCAAAAAATAGCAGCAAAAAGCGGGTGACATACACCCGCTTTTTCGTTATAATAGATAAAAATATGTATCTTTGGCTGCAAGTCCGATTTATAGGATGGCGTATTTGCTACAATATGCATAGGGTTAAAAAGTGTACTTAAAATTTGGAGGAATCACAATGCCGGATAATAAAAAAGAGCAGGAACGCGAAGAACTTCACCGCGCAATATGGGCGATTGCGGACGACCTGCGCGGGAGCGTGGATGGCTGGGATTTCAAATCCTACGTTTTGGGCATTATGTTCTACCGCTATATTTCCGAGAACCTGACGAACTACATTAACGCGGACGAAATCGCGGCAGGCAACGCGGATTTTGACTATGCCAAACTGTCTGACGAGGAGGCCGAGCAGGCACGGGATGACTTGGTACAGACCAAAGGCTTCTTTATCCTGCCGTCTGAACTGTTCGTCAATGTCCGCGCCCGTGCACCGCAGGACGATAACCTCAATATGACGATGGAGGCGGTATTCCGCCACATCGAGGATTCCGCCAAAGGCACCGAGAGCGAGGACGACTTTGCCGGTCTGTTCGATGATATTGATGTCAACAGCAACAAACTGGGCGCAACGGTGGCAAAGCGCAATGCAATGCTTGTCAAGCTGCTGGACGGCATCGGCGCGATGAAGCTCGGTGAATACAAGGAAAACACGATTGATGCGTTTGGCGATGCGTATGAGTACCTGATGAGTATGTACGCCTCCAACGCGGGCAAGAGTGGCGGCGAGTTCTTCACCCCGCAGGAGGTCTCGGAACTGCTGACCCGCCTTGCTGTCGTGGGCAAGACCGAGGTCAACAAGGTCTATGACCCGGCCTGCGGCTCCGGCTCCCTGCTGCTGAAAGCGGCGAAGATTCTGGGCAAGGAGAATGTGCGTCAGGGCTTCTTCGGACAGGAAATCAACCTGACGACCTACAACCTGTGCCGTATCAATATGTTCCTGCACGATATTGATTTTGATAAATTCAATATCGCCCACGAAGATACGTTGATTTCACCCCAGCATTGGGACGAGGAACCCTTTGAGGTCATTGTCAGCAACCCGCCGTATTCTATCAAATGGGAAGGCGATGATAACCCGGTCTTGATTAACGACCCGCGTTTCTCCCCTGCCGGTGTGCTGGCCCCGAAATCCAAAGCGGATTTGGCCTTTATCATGCACTCGCTGGCATGGCTGGCAACCAACGGCACGGCGGCTATCGTCTGCTTCCCCGGTATCATGTATCGTGGCGGCGCGGAAAAGAAGATTCGCCAGTATCTGATTGATAACAACTTTATCGACTGCATTATCCAGTTGCCCGGCAACCTGTTCTTTGGCACCAGCATTGCAACCTGCATTATGGTGCTGAAGAAGAGCAAGGCCGAGAACAAGACGCTATTTATTGATGCCTCGAAAGAATTTGTCAAGGTCACGAATAACAACAAGCTGACCGAGGACAACATTGCAAAAATCGTGGCCTCGTTTGTTGACCGCGAGGATAAGGACTATTTCTGCCGCCTTGTTCCCAACGATGAGATTGCCGCGCAGGATTATAACCTGTCTGTATCTACCTATGTGGAGCAGGAGGATACCCGCGAGGTTATCAACATAACCGAGCTGAACGCAGAAATCAAGCGTATTGTGGCGCGGGAACAGGTTCTGCGTGACGAGATTGATAAGATTATTGCGGAGATTGAGGAATGAGCTGTTCGGAAATAATCAATACCATGATTTTGGCAGTTTCTATAGGTATTGTCTTATGTTATAAGTGGATTCTTGAACACAGTGTTATTATAGGGCTGACCATTGACTTTGTTTCTTTGATTGTAAGCGTTATCCTTACGATTGCTATTTATAGACTTGAACGACGTCATGAAAAAGAGCATGAAGAAGCTGAAGAAAAAGCAAATAAATTGGCTGTATCGGAATCGGCAAAGGTGTTTTTGATTGATAACGATGAAGAAGTGGAGTATCTCCATCTTTCCGAAATCGCTGCAAAAGTAAAAATAAAACGAAAGCATTGCCGTAATATCACCACCCGTTTTTTGCGCTGTTCTAAAGCTTTGCAGGATGAAATTCTTCGTCAAGCTAATATAGCAAATGTTCAAATATCAATGACTGAAGTTGAAACTGCATTAGAGAAATTGCAGGCAGATTTGGAGAAGTATAATTTCGGTCGAAGCATTCTTTATGATGACGCAAAATATTTTCATCGAGCCATTGAGAAATGGGCTGATACTAAAATTGACAACGTCGATATTTATATATTCGAAGATTTGGAACAAAGTAAGCGACATGGCGAAGATAGCAGAATTCTCTGGCGCGCTTCTGAGCATAGTGCTCCACTTTGGCACTATATGTGGAGTTATTTGCACGCAGAGGAACAGGGACTTGATAAAGCACAAATAGTGCCACCGGTAGATATGGTGTTTCAGCAGTGTAACTTGGAATCCTGCGATGAACAAATGATGACTTTTTGGACAATGCGGATTATTATTGATGCTTGTCACACATTCAGCGACATTAGTCGCTGTGATGATTTTGATGAATCACTGATACAAACGCAAGAGGATATGTACTATTACACACTCGATATACTGTGTAAAGCCTATTCTGCTAAAGGAGACGGTAAAAATGGCTCAACTTGATGGCCTGATAAAGGAACTTTGCCCTAATGGCGTAGAGTATAAAAAATTATCAGATGTCCTAACCATAAGGAATGGCAAGGATTATAAAAGCTTTGCCGAAGGAAGTATACCTGTCTATGGGTCTGGGGGAATAATGACCTATATTGACCACTTTGCTTATGACAAACCATCTGTTTTGATACCAAGAAAAGGGTCGTTGGATAAGTTATATTATGTGGATGTCCCTTTTTGGACAGTTGACACTATTTTTTATACTGTTATTGATACGAAAATTGTAGAGCCTAAGTACATTTTCTATGTACTTCAAAAAGAACATCTGGAGAAATTGAACAAGGCAGGTGGAGTGCCGAGTCTAACACAAGCCGTTATCTCAAAGGTAAAAATACCTGTTCCGCCGCTGCCGGTGCAGCGCGAAATTGTCCGTATACTGGACAATTTCACAGAGCTTACCACAGAGCTTACCACAGAGCTTACCGCAAGAAAACAGCAGTATGCGTATTATAGGGATAAGTTATTGGCATTTGGCGATGATGTACCGAAAGATACGTTGGAAAATCTCTGTGACTTTCAATATGGAAAAGGAAATAGTATTCCAACTGCCCCCGGTGAGTATCCTGTCTACGGGTGCAATGGCGTAGTTGGGACAACGAATGTTTTTAATAGCATTGATGCCCCAGTAATTGGACATATAGGTTCAGCAGGAATTGTAAACTGGGGAAAAGGAAAGCACTTTGTAACATACAATGGTACTATCTGCAAGGTTCGGCCAGAAAAAATGATTTCACGGTATGCGTATCATTTGTTGTGTTCACTCCATCTTGAAAGATTTGTAAAGGGGAGTCAGCCGTTTCTCTCTTATAGTGATTTTGCAAAGGAAACTGTATCGGTCCCTCCGCTTAACATACAGCAACGAGTCGTTTCCATTCTCGACCGTTTTGACACCCTCTGCAACGACCTCACCAAGGGTCTGCCTGCCGAAATCGAGGCACGGCAAAAGCAATACGAATACTATCGGGACAAGCTCTTGACATTTAAGGAGTTGGGTGCATGAGCACTTACAATGTAGTTGCTGCCAGCAACGAAAGTACCGTTGTAACAGAATACGAACCGCAAAGCAAGCGTTCTGATGCCTACCAGAGCGAGGCTGCGCTGGAGCAGGCGTTTATCAGGATGCTGGAGGAGCAGGGCTATGCCTACCTCCCTATCCATGATAATGCTGACCTTGTGGTAAACCTGCGCCGTCAGCTGGAACTGCTGAACAACTATACTTTCACGGATAAAGAGTGGGACTTCTTTTTTAAGGATAAAATCGCCAACGCGAACGATGGCATCAAAGAAAAGACCCGCCGCATCCAAGAGGATAACATTCAAAATCTGACCCGCGAGGACGGCTCTACGGTCAATATCACGCTGCTGGATAAAAAGAACATCCACAACAACCGCTTGCAGGTCATTAACCAGTATGTGGAGAATGGCGGCAACTATGATAACCGCTATGATGTCACGATTCTGGTAAACGGTCTGCCGTTGGTTCATGTGGAATTGAAGCGGCGCGGTGTGCCCATCAAAGAGGCGTTCAACCAAATCAACCGTTACCAGCGGGACAGCTTTTGGGCTGGTAGCGGTCTGTATGAGTATGTACAGATTTTCGTTATCTCCAATGGCACGAATACAAAATACTACTCCAACACGACCCGCGACAGCCATATTAAAGAGAGCGCCGGAACGACCCGAAAGAGCGGCAAAAAGACAAGCAACAGCTTTGAATTTACGTCCTTTTGGGCGGATGGGAAAAACCGCGTTATTCCCGACTTGGTGGACTTTACCCGCACGTTCTTTGCCCGCCATACGCTGCTGAACATCCTGACGAAGTATTGCGTCTTTACGTCCGAAGACCTGCTGCTGGTGATGCGTCCGTACCAGATTGCGGCCACCGAGCGTATTTTGTCCCGTATTGAAGTATCAACCAATTACAAGCAGACGGGAACGCTGGCCGCAGGCGGGTACATCTGGCACACAACAGGCAGCGGCAAAACGCTGACCTCCTTCAAAACGGCGCAGTTGGCGTCCAATCTTCCCTATATTGATAAGGTTCTGTTCGTGGTAGACCGCAAGGATTTGGACTACCAGACCATGAAAGAATATGACCGCTTTGAAAAAGGTGCAGCCAACGGCAACACCTCCACGCAGGTGCTGCAGCGCCAGTTGGAAGACCGGGACGCCAAGGGCAACCCGCATACTTATAAAATCATCATCACAACGATTCAAAAGCTGGCGCTGTTTGTTGCCCGCAATAAGGGACATGAGATTTTCCAAAAGCACGTTGTCTTGATTTTTGACGAGTGCCATCGCAGCCAGTTTGGCGATATGCACGAGGACATTGTCAAGTATTTTAAGAATTATCACCTGTTTGGCTTTACGGGTACGCCGATTTTTGCGGCCAATGCCAGCACGCGCGGCAAGCCCACGCTGAAAACTACACCGCAGGCGTTTGGCGGTGAGCCTGATGCAAACGGCAAAAAAGTCTTGCCGCTGCATACCTATACGATTGTTGACGCTATCAACGATAACAACGTTCTGCCGTTCCGTATTGATTATGTGGATACGGTCAACCGCAAGGCGGGCGTCGGCGATAAGCAGGTCAAGGCCATCGACACTGAAAAGGCACTTGCCGACCCGCGCCGCGTAAAGGAAATCGTCAAATACATCTTAGAGCATTTTGACCAGAAAACAAAACGCAACGGTAAGACGTATTCTTTCCGTGCGCTGCGCAATATCGAGGCAGTGGCAACCGATAAAACACGCGGGCAGGTCGCAGAAGTCAAGGATAGTGTGCGTCTGTCGGGCTTTAACTCCATCTTTGCGGTCAGCTCGATTGCCATGGCAAAGGCGTACTATTTGGAATTTAAGCGCCAGATGCAGGACTTGCCCGAAGCAAAGCGCCTGCGCGTGGCAACGATTTTTAGTTATGCCGCCAACGAGGACGTGGAAGATGCCAACGGCCTGTTGGGCGAGGAAAACTCTGACGACACCAGCCAGCTTGACGCAAGCTCGCGGGACTTTTTGGAGTCTGCAATCAAGGATTATAATGCACTTTTTAAAACACATTATGATACCTCGGCCGACAGATTCCAGAACTATTATAAAGACCTTTCCCTGCGCATGAAAAACCGCGAGGTTGACATCCTGATTGTCGTAAATATGTTCCTGACGGGCTTTGACGCTACCACGCTAAATACGCTCTGGGTGGATAAAAACCTCGTCATGCACGGCTTGATACAAGCGTTCTCGCGCACGAACCGCATCCTGAACTCCGTAAAGACATACGGCAATATTGTCTGTTTCCGCAATCTGGAGGAAGAAACCAACAAAGCCATTGCCCTGTTTGGTGACCGCAATGCGGGCAGTATCGTTCTGCTGAAAAACTATAAAGCCTATTACGATGGCTATGACGAGGACGGCAAACACCACGACGGCTACGAAGACCTGATTGCCAAGCTGCAAGCAAAGTTCCCGCTGGGTCAGCCCATTGTTGGAGAACAAAACCAAAAGGACTTTATTGCGCTGTTTGGCGCAATCCTGCGGCTGCGAAATATCCTTACCTCGTTTGACGACTTTGCGGGCAATGAACTGCTCTCCCCGCGCGATATGCAGGACTACCAGAGCAACTATATTGACCTGTACCAACAGCTGCGGTCACCAAAGCCGGATAAGGAAGTCATCAATGACGATATAGTCTTTGAGATGGAACTTATTCGTCAGGTGGAAATCAACATTGACTATATCCTTATGCTGGTTGCCAAGTATCACGATAGCAACTGCGAGGATAAAGAAATCCTTGTTGACATCCGCAAGGCCGTGGACTCCAGTATGCAGCTGCGCAGCAAGAAAGACCTGATTGAAAACTTTATCGCAACCGTCAATACGGCCACCAAGGTAGATGACGACTGGATAAAGTTCGTCACCGAGCAAAAGAAAACCGACCTTGATACACTTATCGCGGAGGAAAAGCTCAAGCCGGATGAAACGCGCAAGTTTGTGGATAACTCTTTCCGAGATGGCATATTAAAGACTACCGGCACAGATGTTGACCGCATCCTGCCGCCGGTCTCGCGCTTTGGCGGCGGCAACCGAGCGGCCAAAAAGGATGGCATTATTGCAAAATTGCAAGCGTTCTTTGACAAATACTTCGGGCTTGTGTAATTCTTTTAACGCACTTGCGTTCTGTGCAAAATTGTGGTATAATATAAATGTAAACTCGATAAGTGTATAAAGACTTGTTGGGTGTCCGTTAATCTAAAACTGAATAATCATACTGAATGGTAAAGCTCTAAGGAGCCAGTACGAAAATTGCGACATTATCTCTACGGGGATAGTGTAAGCAGCGTTTGTACTGGCTCCTTTTTTTGTACCTTGAAAACAAAATAACAAGCAGCATCGGCAACCCTAAGATGGCTGACAATCGCAAAATGGTTGCAACATGTCAAGGCTCAACTTGCCGGAAGGCGCTAACTTCCGTTGCCGAGAAGAACGCTTACGGCAGTTTGGCGTTCAGTCTCCAGAACGAAAGGAACTTACCCACTGCCGCAACTTTACGGGACGGTCTGAACTTCTCCCGCAAGCAGTGCTTCACTTCGGCCAAAGGAAGGCCCTGCCCTCTGTAGAATCTGTCTCTTATACACATCTCCGAGCCCACGAGACAAGAGGCAATCTCGT
>ENA-OXTU01000581-OXTU01000581.1-human-gut-metagenome-genome-assembly--contig:-NODE-581-length-9100-cov-16.942731_pt1 | contig 9100 bp, 4 predicted proteins | sample MGYA00249344_ERZ652650 | MGnify/ENA primary metagenome ERZ652650 (study PRJEB26925, sample SAMN05826532) | human gut metagenome | biome: ENVO:2100002; feature: ENVO:00000062; material: ENVO:00002003...
CACTATCCTCTTCGTCGGCAGCGTCAGATGTGTATAAGAGACAGGATAAGAGCTGGGGCGTGCTGGAGATCGGCCCCGGCATCGGCGTGCTGACCAAAGAGCTGGCCCAGCGCGCCGCCAAGGTGGTGTCCATCGAGGTGGACGAGCGCCTGCCGCCCCTGCTGGCCGAGACCATGGCGGGCGTGGATAACTTCAAGCTGGTATTGCAGGATGTTCTGAAAGTAGACCTCCGCGCCCTCATCGAGGAGGAGTTCCCTGGGATGCCGGTGGCTGTCTGCGCCAACCTGCCCTACTACATCACCAGCCCCATCGTCATGAAGCTGCTGGGCGACCGCCTGCCCATCCAGAACCTCACCGTCATGGTGCAGAAGGAGGCCGCCGACCGTCTGGCCGCTGCCCCCGGCACCCGGGCGTCCAGCGCCATCAGCTGTGCCGTGAGCTACTACGCCACCTCAAAACTGATGTTCACCGCCGCGCCGGGCAGCTTCTACCCGGCCCCGAAGGTCACCAGCGCCGTTGTGCGGATGGACATCCGCCCCACTCCCGCCGTACAGGTGGAGGACGAGGACGGCTACTTCGCCCTCATCCGTGCCGCTTTCGGCCAGCGCCGCAAGACCGCCGCCAACGCCATCGCCAGCGGCCTCGGACTGCCGAAAGATAAGGTCATCGCGGCCATTGAAGCGGCGGGCTTCGACGCCCGCATCCGCCCCGAGGCCCTGACCCTCGAGGACTTCGCTGCCGTACAGCGGGAGCTGAAGTAAGATTTTATCAGAATAAAACGCCAAGGCCCTCGCAGTTTGGAACAGAACTGCGGGGGCCTTGGTCGTTATGTGGAAGGAATGGAGGATGGTGATCTGCTTACCTCAGCAGTGCGCTGTGGTCTGCGCCGCCCACAGTGAAGGTGGCGGTGGAGCCGCTGTGGCTGAGGGTGAAAGGTGTGCTGCCCGCACCGAGGGCTGCAACATCGGAGAGGGAGAGGGTAGAAGTGCAGCTTTCGGTGGAGAAGACAACGGTCTCGATGCGCTCAGAGCGGAGGTCGGTCAAATCGGAAAGGACGCCATGCAGGGATGCCGTCTCCTGAGCGACATCAATGTGGAGAACATCACTGATCTGGCTCAGCTGGACCAGCTGGATGTTCTGGATGATATTGGTCTGGGCCGGGTCGAGGACACGCAGACCGGTGGAGATGCTGCTGTCGCTGTTGTGGGAGACATCGCGGTACTCCACCTCATTGCAGACCTCGCAGATGCGGTACTCGCGGCTGTTGTCGCCTTTGACAGGCGTCCAGTCGCTCCACTGATGGCCGAGGGCGGGCAGCTCCTCCGTCTCAGTGACGACACAGCCGCTGATGGTGCAGCTGCGCTGGCGCTCGCCCTTCTCGGTGCAGGTGGGCTCTTTGGTGATGACCCACTCGCCGAAGGTGTGGGTCTTGCTGACGGGGATGACCTCAGTCTGGGTATCGTCGCCGCGGATGCAATCACGGTGCTTGGAGCCTTCCTCGACACAGGTAGCGTCCCGGTCGATGACCCACTCGCCGTACTCGTGGCCGAGGGCCTTGATGGCCTCAGTCCGGGTATCGCCGCAGACGGAACAGGTGAAGGTCCGCACGCCGTCGGCAGTGCAGGTGGGCTCCTTCGTGACGACGCCTGCATCCCACTTGTGGGTGCTCTTATCCACCGGGATGCTCTCGGTGTAGCTGTGGCTGCAGACGACGCAGGTATAGGTCATGATGCCCGGCTCGGCGCAGGTCGCGGCCTTGGTCACGACGCCCGCGCCGTAGCTGTGCTGGCCGGTGGCGTTGAGCGTTTCGGTCTTCGTCTCGTTGCAGACCTCGCACTGGTAGGTGACGGTGCCGTCCTGGCCGCAGGTAGCCGCTGTCGTGGAGAGGACTTTCCACTGATGCTGGCCGGTGGCGGGGATGCTCTCGGTCTGGGTAGCGTCGCCGCGCACACAATCACGGTGTTTGGAGCCTTCCTTGACACAGGTAGCGTCCCGGTCAATGACCCACTCGCCGTACTCGTGGCCGGGGGCCTCAATGTCCTCAGTCCGGGTATTGTGGCAGACGGTACAGGTGAAGGTGCGCACGCCCAGCTCAGTGCAGGTGGGCTCCTTCGTGACGACACCCTCGTTCCAGGTGTGCTGGCCGGTGGCGGGGAGAGTGTGGCGGAAGGTGGCGCCGCACTTGCCCACCATGCAGGTGTATTTGATGTAGCCGTCCTCGCCGCAGTTCGGATCCTGATGGCCGCTGACGGTCCAGTTGTGGACGGAAGCGATGTCGCCGTACTTGGCCTTTTCTGCCTCACTCATCTCGGGCGTTACGCGGTCGGGGGAGTGAGAAGTGGAATGGCTGGCCGCGTAGACACCGTTGTGGAAGAGCCGCGAGAGGCTGTTGGTGCCGCTCTCTACGAGCTTCACGAGGCCCTTCTTGCCGTTTTCCATGAGGCTGATGACCTTGTCCAGCGTCTTGCCGTCGTTGCTTTGGATGGCATTGGCGGCGTCGGGGGCGGTTGCGGTGATGTCCAGCGGGGCGTCGGCATTGCTGATGGAGACGCTGCCGCCGCCGATGGCAGGGGCTTCGCCGGTGCCGTTGACGATGATGGTGCCGCCGGTTATCGTGATACTGCTGGAGTTGTTGTTGTCGCTGCCGCCGATGCCGGCACCGGTGCCGTTGCCGGTGGCGTTGACCGTGCCGCTCTTGATGGTCACGCTGCTGCGGCTATTAAGGCCCGAGCCGATGCCGGCAGCGGAATCGCCGCCCGTTGCTTTGATGGTGCCGCCGTCGATCACGACGTCCACCTTGTCGGAGTCATAGCCTGAGCCGATGCCGGCAGCGAGATTGCCACCCTTGACGTCTTTGAGTTCGGCGTTACCGGAGATGTTGACCGTGGAAGAGCGACCGTAATAGCCCGAACCGATGCCGGCGCCGCCGTCCTTGCCCTCGGCCTTTTCAATGGTGCCGTCGGTGATGTTGATGGTGACAGCGCCCTTCTTGCTGTCGTTTTTGGTGTCACCGCTGCCGCTGCCGATGCCTGCGCCGCCGTATTTGCCGCCCGTGGCGCTGACGATATGGGCGTTGTCCTTGATGTTGATGGTGGTGGTGCCGGCATTCAGGCCTGCGCCGATGCCCGCGCCGCTATACCAGCGCTTAGAGCTGGACACATACTCGCCGCCGCCCGTGGCCTTTTCAATGTTGCCGCCGGTGATGTTAATGGTGACAGCGCCCTTCTTGCTGTTGGGTTTGCTGCCACTGTAGCTGCCGCTGCCGATGCCGGCACCGGAAGCCTGGCAGGACCCGTTCTCTTTGCCGCCGCCCTCAGCCGTGATAGTGCCGCCCTCGATGTTGATGATGGTGCTACCGTTGCTGCCGTTGCCGCTGCCGATGCCCGCAGCGGTGGAGCCGCCCTTGGCAGTAACTTTTGTTGCACCCTTGATGAGGATGTCGGTGTTGCCCTTGGCTCTATTGCCGCTGCCGATGCCTGCGCCGCCACCGCCGCCAAGGGAGGAATTACCGCCGCCGGTGGCCTTAACGGTCACGCCGTCGTGGAGAGTGATGTGGGTGTAGCCGGTGGAGTGACTGCCTGAACCGATGCCCGCGCTGCCGTCGTAGCCGTCGCCGCCGCCCATGGCCGTAACAGTGCCGCCGGAAATATCAATGGTGGTCTCTCCGGAAGAACTGGTACCGGAACCAATGCCTGTGCCGATGTCTGCCGTGGCTGTGACATTGCTGCCGGTGATGTAGATGCCGGTCTTGCCCTTGGCGCTATCGCCGCTGCCGATGGCAGAACCAGAATAATTCGAAGCCTCGATTTTGCCGCCGTTGATGTGGATATCCGTGGCGTTGGTAGAATAGCTGCCGCTGCCGATGGCTGCACTGGGGCCGCTGGAGGCTGTGACGTTGCTGTCAGTGATACGGATAATGGTCTTGAAGGTGTTCGGATCACCTGTAGGAGGACTGAAGACGTCTCCTTCACTGCCGCTGCCGATGGCTGCGCCGGTGCCGCCGACGGCCTTTACCGTGCTCTCTGTTATCGTGATGTCGGCGTTGCTCTGAGAGCCGTAGCCGGTGCCGATGCCTGCGCCCGAGGTATTAGTGGAAGCAGCGGGGGTCTCCAGAGTGCTCACAGACGCGTTGCTGATGGTGACGTAAGTTTTGCCCTTGGCGTAACGACCGCTGCCGATGCCGGCACCGCCGTAGGCAAAAGCACTTTTGACACCCTTTTCGGGATTCGTATCGTGGATGTTGATGGTCGTCTCGCCGGTGGAGGATTCGCCCGAACCGATGGCTGCGCTGCCGCTGCTACCTGCGGACACGAGCGCATCTCCGGTGATCTCGATGTTGGTCGCGCCGGAAGACTCTTTGCCGCCGCCGATGCCTGCGCCGCCATTGCCGTAGCCGGTGGAAGCGTGGACCTCGCCGCGGGAGATGTTGACGTTGGTCGCGCCGGAAGAGTTTTTGCCGCCGCCGATGCCTGCGCCGCCGGTGCCGCCGGTGGCCTCGGTGATGGTGCCGCCGGAGATGTTGATCTCGGTAGCGAAGGCGGGTTTTGCGCCCGTGCCGATGCCCGCGCCGCCGCTGTCGCCGCTGCCGCCCTTGGCAGACCCGATGGCGCCGCCCGAAATTTTCACAACTTGATCGCCGCGGATGCCGGTGCCGCCTTTGCCACTGTTGCCGGTGCTGTCGCCGCCGGTAGCCTGCTGTATCTCGCCGCCGGAGATGGTGAGAGTACCGTCGCTGTGGATGCCGCTACCGCCGGTGCAGGTGTTCCCTTTGGCATTGCCGCCGATGGCTTTTTGGATGATACCGCCAAGGATCTCCATGGTCTTGCTATAGATGCCGTCGCCGCCGTTGCCGCTGCGGCTGCTGTTGCCGTTGCCGCCCTGCGCGGTTCCGATGGTGCCGCCGGAGATGGTGAGCTTGCCGTAGCTGTAGATGCCGCTGCCGCCGGTAGATTGGCTTTCGCGGCCCTTGGCGTTCTGGATGGAGGCCTGATCGGAGATGTTCAGGGTGCTGTAGCTGCGGATGCCGCTGCCGCCGGTAGTTGTGCCGGTGCCGCCGGTGGCTTTCTGGATGGAGGCCTGACCGGAGATGTTCAGGGTGCTGTCGCTGTAGATGCCGTGGCCACCGTACCTGCCGTCGCCGCCCGTAGCGTTCTGGATGACGGCCGTGCCGGAGATCTCTAGGTTGCCTTTGCTGTAGATGCCGTTGCCGGCGAGACCGTTGCCGTTGCCGCCCTGCGCTTTTTCGATGGTGCCGCCCTGAATCGTGACGGTAATATTCTTGTTATTGTTGCCGCCGCCGATGCCGTCGCCGGTGCTGCCACCCACGGCCTCCTCGATGGTGCCGCCGCTGATGGTGATATTGGTGTTGCCAGTAGCCATTGAACCACTGCCGATGCCGGCACCGTTGTCGCCGCCCTTGGCTTTTACGGTGCCGCCGCTGATGGTGATATTGGTGTTGGTGTTGCCAGTAGCCCTTGAACCACTGCCGATGCCTGCGCCGCCGTCGCTGCCGTTGCCGCCGTTGGCGGTGATGTTGCCGCCTGCTATTTCAATGATGCCGGCACCATTGTTCCTGGCACCGCCGATGCCAGCAGCGCCACTGCCGCCTGTGGCAGTCAGGATGCCGGAATCTTTTTCGGATGTGATGGTCAGTTTGCCGGTGTCAACAGAATCATCGTTGTCATCCTTGCTCTTTTCGTTGTGCTCGAGGCCGGCGTGTCCGTCGCCGCCGGTGAGGGTATTGTCGCCCTTGAGCGTGATCGTCGTGTTGCCCGCGCCCTCGACGCTGAGGGCGGCGTCGTTGTTGGCCTTAATGTTGACATCCTCCAGCGTCACGTTGAGGGTGCTGTCTTTGACCTTGTTGATGATTTTGATGACGTAGTTGGTGACGTTTTCGGCTGTGTTCCTGAAGTTTTCCGCCGCGGTCTTCAAGGCCGTGGTCGATTCGTCCCGGGTCTCATCGTCGTCATTGGCGTTGGCGACATTGAGGGATGGGCCGGTGTACGTGATCTGGCTTTCCAGCACGGGGCTGTCGCTGGGCTGGGTCTTTTTCGTGAAATCGGTCTCGTTTTCCTCGCCACCGGTGGTGCCGCCGGTCTGGTTCTCGTTTTCCTCGCCGCCGGTGGTGTTGTCGAGCTGGTTCTCGTTTTCCTCGCCGCCGGTGGTGTCGCTGGGCTGGTTCTCGTTTTCCTCGCCGCCGGTGGTGTTGTTGGTCTGGTTCTCGTTTTCCTCGCCGCCGGTGGTGCCGAGGTAGACCTTGTCTTCGGCTTCGTTGTCGCTGTCGTCTTCGGAGTTAAGCGTGGTCAAATTGGATTGGGCGGGAGATTTTGTGGGGGTGGTGCCTTCAGAAGAGCCGCCGCCGGGGGCGGGGGTATCCTCTGAGCGCTTGCCGCCCTTGATGACGATCTTGCCGTCGTTGTCCTTTGTAGCAGTATCATTTCCCGAGTGCTTGACATAGGTGCCGCTTTCGTCTTTGGTGATGGTGATGTTACCATCGCCTATGTAATAGACATCCGCATACGCCGGTGCGGCCATGCCGGCCACCATTGCGGCTGTCAGTGCCAGCGCCGTCACCCGGTGGGACGCGGGCCGGGGGGGGGTGTCGGCACCCGCAGCGGATGCCCCAGAACGCGCATTGCAAGCTTGCGATAAGAGATCATAGAAACCTCCTCTGAAAAGTGTGAGTTTTACACAGAAGCTCCCAACAAAGCGGCAGGAGCTTGTGAAAGAAGCATAAATGTTGAATCTGATTTATTCTACCACATTTCGGCCATAATGTGAACAAATCTGCGTGAATCGCCGTGTTTTGTGCGTGAATCGCCCCTCGGATGTCTCGAAACGCCCCGCAGATGTCTTGAAACGCCCTGACGACAGCGCTGCATGGGCCGACAGCGGGGCCGGGGGCAGACAAAGATATTGACAAGCGGGGCGGTTTCTGGTATTCTACTAAAGTACCCTGTGCAAACGATACTCGCTGGTGTGGCGCAATGGCAGCGCAACTGATTTGTAATCAGTGGGTTGCAGGTTCAACTCCTGTCACCAGCTCCAAAAAGTCCTACGATATACCGCTGAAAAGCGGCGTGTGTCGTGGGGCTTTTGCTTTTTGGGAAAAGGTACGCAGGACTGTTCAATAAAGAAAAAAGTGCTATAATACTTATAAGCCTGAAACTTTACACGAAAGGATGGGTGTGTTATGAGCACAAGAGAATTGGCGAAGAGCTTGATTGACCAAGTGCCGGAAAACAAGCTGCCGTATATTATTGCCTACTTGCAGGGGGCTGCTATTCCGGATGAAAGTGAAACACCGAATGCCGACACGCTGGAAGCCTTTGAAGAACTGGACAACGGCGGTGGTCATACCTACAATGGGCCGGTTGAAAATCTGATCAGCTCGTTGCTGGAGGATGAAAGTGCTTGAAGTAAAATACTCCACTAGATTTAAGAAAGATTTGAAAGTGTGCCAGAAGCGGCATTACAATATGGCTTTGCTTCAGCAGGTCGTCAATGTACTGGCCGTTCCTGAACAGCTCCCGCCACAGAATAGAGATCACAGCTTGATGGGTAGCTACATTCCCCATAGGGAATGTCATATACAGCCGGATTGGCTGCTGATCTACTACCAGACAGATACGGAGTTGTATTTGTACCGCACCGGCACACACGCCGATTTGTTCGGCCTATAAAGGAAACAGGAAAGAGGCCAAGACCTGACAGAATGGGTCTTGGCCTCTTTTTCTGCAAGGTATGCAGAAAAATCATGCCGCCCGGCGGGGTGCGGGTATTGAAATCAGCTCATCACGCGATTATAATTGGTTCAGCTAAGCAAAGAACGTCCAAATGAAAGGGGATACCATGCCCGAATTTTCCACCATGCTGGACCTGCAGGCGCAGATGATGCTTCTGCTGGCCATCGGCGTTTTTCTGGCAAAGAAAAAGCTCATCACCGACCAGGGCCGCGCCTGTCTGACCGACCTGCTGCTCTTCATCATCCTGCCTGCAAACATCATCCAGTCGTTCCGCATCGAGTTCAACGCGGAAATTTTCCGCAGCACCCGGGACATCCTCATCCTGTCGATTTTATTGCAGGTGCTCTACGGCGTCGTCTGCGCGGTGTGCTACAACCGCTACCCCTTCGCGCGGAAGGCCGTCATGCAGTACGGCACGGTCTGCTCCAACGCGGGCTTTCTCGGAAGCCCGCTGGCGGAGGGACTCTTCGGCGGGGTAGGGCTGCTGCTGACGTCGTTCTACCTCATCCCCCAGCGCATCGTGATGTGGTCGGTGGGCGTGTCCTACTTCATGCAGGACGCCGCCCCCGCCACGCCCGAGGAAAAGAAAAAGCACCGCCTCGCAGTGCTCCGCAAGACCATCACCCACCCCTGCATCGCGTCGGTGTTCGTGGGCATGGTCATCATGCTGACCCAGTGGCAGCTGCCCACCTTCCTCGGCAAGGCCGTCCAGTGTACCAGCAGCTGCAACATGACCATGTCGATGTTCCTCATCGGGGCCATCATCGGCAGCCGCGACCTTCACCCGCTGCTGGACAAGGACGCCATCATCTACTGCATCATCCGGCTCTTCCTGATGCCGCTGGTGGTGCTGGTGGGATGCCGCGCGGCCCATGTGGGCCAGCTGGCCACCGGCGTGGCCGTCGTTCTGGCCGGTATGCCGATGGGCGGCACTACCACCATCCTCGCCGAGAAGTACGGCGCAGACTCCACCTTCGCCAGCAAGTGTACGGCCATCTCCACGGTGCTGTCGCTCATCACGACGCCGCTGTGGTGTTTGGTGGTGTAATAAAAAGCAAGCGTCCTCGGAAAAAATCCCGGGGACGCTTTTGTATAATTGGCAGGCTGTCCTTTGTACAACCTCTCAGTCTGCTTCGCAGACAAGGCCGGGTTGCGGCTCCCAGCGTCTGCTGCGCTGTCGCTTGCATCCTGCTGGCCGCGGCCCCAACGGCGACTCCCTGTTTCCGCCGCTGGCGGCGGTCATCGCCGTTGCCCCTAGTAGGGGAGCCTCTGGCGAAACCGTTCACTTTGCGGGGACTGCCAAGGCCTCTCCTACAAGGAGAGGTGGCATCGCGTCAGCGATGACGGAGAGGTTG
>ENA-OXTU01000588-OXTU01000588.1-human-gut-metagenome-genome-assembly--contig:-NODE-588-length-9007-cov-13.265080_pt1 | contig 9007 bp, 7 predicted proteins | sample MGYA00249344_ERZ652650 | MGnify/ENA primary metagenome ERZ652650 (study PRJEB26925, sample SAMN05826532) | human gut metagenome | biome: ENVO:2100002; feature: ENVO:00000062; material: ENVO:00002003...
TACCGTTACCAGCGACACGTAGCGAAAGCGTGTTTTCGAAAATTTTGTTAATTTTTCACAATTTAAAGAAGATTATGAAGGGTTTCGCAAATACATAAATTAGAAAGGAAACAAAACAATGGTTTATTTTGTGGGAGCAGGACCTGGAGCGGCAGATCTTATCACGGTACGTGGAATGCGTCTGTTAGAAAAGGCAGATGTGGTAATTTATGCGGGTTCGCTTGTGAATCCGGAACTTTTATCTTATTGCAAAAAAGAGTGTGAGATACATAACAGTGCATACATGACCTTAGAAGAGGTACTCGCTGTCATGGAAGAGGCAGAAAAACAAAAGCTTACGACAGTGCGGCTTCACACTGGGGAACCGAGCATATATGGAGCAGTGCGGGAACAGATGGATCTGCTGGATGAAAAAGGTATTTTGTATGAAAGCTGTCCTGGAGTAAGTGCCTGTTTTGGAGCGGCAGCTTTGTTAAATCTGGAATATACTTTGCCGAAAGTATCCCAGTCATTGATCATTACCCGCATGGAAGGCAGAACCAAAGTGCCGGAGAGAGAGAGCATTGAGAGTTTTGCAGCACATCATGCTTCCATGGCAATCTATTTAAGTACAGGAATGCTGGGAGAACTGGGCAGACGGCTGATCGCAGGCGGGTATGGGAAAGACACACCGGCAGCGATTGTATACAAGGCGACCTGGCCGGAGGAAGAAGCGTATCTGTGTACGGTGGAACAGTTAGAAGAGACGGCAAAAGCGCATGACATTACCAAAACAGCGCTGATCATCGTGGGAGATATTGTGGCACATCAGAATTATGGGAAATCCAGACTGTATGCGCCGGATTTTGAGACGGAATTTCGTAAGATAAAAAAATCAAGGGAAAAAGAATGAATATCAGTATCATTACGTTTACAGAGAACGGAACAAAACTTGCAGAAAAAATCAGACAGGCTTTTGTGGACACGAAAACGGAAGAAGCAAAAAAACTTGGATTATCGCTATCTGACTGGACAAGACAGCAGTTTGCAGAGAAAAATGCCATTGTTGTAATTGGAGCCTGTGGCATTGCAGTGCGCATGATCGCACCATTTGTGTCGGATAAGCTGAGTGACAGTCCGGTGGTTGTGGCAGACGAGGCAGGGACGTTTGTGATCCCACTGCTTTCCGGGCATGTGGGAGGCGCCAATGAGCTTGCAGAACAGATTGCAGGACAGATTGGCGGGATTCCGGTCATCACAACGGCAACCGATGTGAATCATACGTTTTCTGTGGATCTGTTTGCAAAAAAATGTGGTCTTTCCATTTATAACCGGGAGGGGATCGCAAAAGTCTCAGCCAAAATACTGGATGGAAAAACGCCGGATATTGTGATCTCATCAGAGAAAACAGACTTAGAGCAGGGAGTACTCGGATTGCAGCCGAGAGAATATATTTTAGGAATCGGCTGCCGCAGGGGAAAAAGCTTTGAAGAACTGGATGCATTTATACAAAAGTGGCTGGATCATGCAGGCATTGAAAAAAGACTTGTGCGCGCAGCAGCTTCCATTGATCTGAAAAAAGAGGAGGAAGGCCTGCTGAGGTGGTGCATGGCAAACCGGATTCCGTTTTTAACCTATTCCGCGGAGGAGTTAAAACAGGTAAAGGGAGACTTTCAGGAGTCCTCCTTTGTGAAAGAAAAGACAGGCGTGGACAATGTCTGCGAGCGGGCTGCAATGAAAGCGGCAAACGAAGAAGGAACTTTCATTTTGCGGAAGCAGGCAGAAAATGGCATGACGATCGCAATTGTAAAATACGACTGGAAATTGGAAAGAGAACTGGCAAAGGAGTACAGGATCGATGAGCAGTAAAATTTATATCGTGGGAATGGGACCTGGAACCGGGGACATGATGACTCCACAGGCAGATCATGCATTGTGCGGCAGCGATGTGATCGTCGGATATCCGGTGTATTTAAAATTATTAGGCGGTAAATATCGGGAAAAAGAATTTTTATCCACACCGATGAAACAGGAAGTCAGACGCTGTGAGATGTGTTTTGAGGAAGCAGAAAAAGGAAAAACGGTTGCGATGGTATGCAGTGGGGATGCAGGCGTGTATGGAATGGCATCCCTGCTCTATGAGATGTCGGAAGCGCATCCGGGATGTGAACTTGAGGTGATCCCCGGGATCACAGCGGCAAACAGTGGGGCAGCGGCGCTTGGAGCACCACTAAACCACGATTACTGCGTCATCAGCTTAAGTGATCTTATGACACCGTGGGAACTTATCGAAAAAAGGCTTGCGGCAGCGGCGATGGGTGATTTCTGCATGGCAATCTATAATCCATCCAGCCACCACAGGGCAGATTATCTTAAGAAGGCCTGTGACATTTTACAAAAAAACGGAGTGGAGCCGGAGAGAGCCTGCGGATATGTGGAAAATATCGGAAGAGAAAACACAGCCTGTGAAGTCTGCACACTCGCAGAATTGCGGGAGCGTCAGGTAAATATGTTTACAACGGTATTTATTGGAAATTCCAGAACAAAAATCATAGGTGGGAAACTTGTCACACCGAGAGGATATGTGCTGCCGGATCCGGCGGTTTAAAGTATGCCGTATTTTAATTTGCATGTGACAATCGTGTAAACAGGAGAAAGAAATTCATGAATAGAATTGTAATTTTTTCAGGAACAACAGAAGGACGCATGTTAGCACAGACATTGTCTGAAAATGAAATCCACTGTATTGTTTCCGTGGCAACAGAATATGGTGAGAGCGTCATGCCGGAGATGGATGGAGTTACGGTTCATAAAGGCAGGATGGATCTGGAGGAAATGCAGAAGTTCATCACACAGAGCGAGGTAGCAGCGGTGGTGGATGCAACGCATCCGTTTGCAACGGCAGTTTCGGAAAACATCAGGGAAAGCCTGAAAAATACGGAGATTCCGTATATCAGGCTGCAGAGGGAGACTTCGGATATTGCATCAAATAAGGATATCATACAGGGAAATCACTCAGATGTGATCCTGTGCAGTGACGCCACAGAATGTGCAGACTTCTTAAGTTCCACAGATGGAAACATCCTGCTCACAACCGGGAGCAAAGATCTTGCCACATACAGTCGGAAGGAAGCATTAAAAGACCGCCTGTTTGTCCGTGTATTGCCGGGATTGGAGAGCATATCTCTCTGCGAGCAGAACGGCATCTGTGGAAAACAGATTATTGCGATGCAGGGACCTTTTTCATTGGAAATGAACCGTGCACTGATCAGACAGTTTCATATAAGGTACCTGGTCACAAAGGAGAGTGGCAGAACCGGGGGATTTCTGGAAAAAATAAAAGCTGCCGAGGCAGAAGGAATCACTGCCTGTGTGATCGGCAATCCGGAAAAACAAAACAGTGGTGATACATTTACACAGGTGTGCAGAAAAATTTCCAAAATTACAGGAAAAACAATAAAAAACCAGATCGCCCTCATCGGAACCGGTATGGGAAATGAGCAGACGCTCACGATGGAAGCGGCAGAAAAAATCCGGGAAGCAGATTACATTTTCGGAGCAGAACGGCTGCTAAGGATCATAAAAAATGAGCAGGCAGTCCGTTATCCCTATTATCTTGCAGCGGATATCATCCCGGAGCTGGACCGGTTATCCGGCTGCGGGGTAAAAGTGGTCATTCTTTTTTCCGGTGATACCGGTTTTTACAGCGGATGCGGGAAACTATATGAAACACTGAAGGGCAGAAGTGACAGCAGTGTGCGTATCTATCCCGGAATTTCATCGGTATCTTATTTTGCGGCATTGACCGGGTACAGTTATCAGGATGCGGCTGTTTTAAGTATCCATGGACACGGAGCGGAGACAGAGTGGATCGGAAATCTGACAGAGACCATTCGTTTTTCTGCGAAAACATTTTTGCTGATGTCCGGAAAAGAGGATGTGCAAAAACTCGGCAGACTGTTACAGAAATATCATTTGCAGAACTGTAAGGTACTTGCAGGTTTCCAGCTGTCCTATCCGCAGGAGAAAGTTTTGGCATTAACGCCGGAAGCATGTGAGCATGTGGAAGAAACCGGATTGTATATATGTCTCATCCTAAATCCGGATGCAGAAAAAAAGGCAGTTACCTGTGGGATGCGGGATGAGGAATTTTTGCGGGATAAAGTTCCGATGACGAAAGAAGAGATAAGGGCGTTGTCCATCTGTAAATTGCATTTAAAAGAGGATTCTGTCTGCTATGATATCGGAAGCGGAACAGGTTCTGTCGCAGTGGAGATCGCAAAAAGAAGTGGGAAGATCCGGGTTTTTGCGATTGAAAAAAAGCCGCTTGCACTGGAACTGATCCAGAAAAATATCGAGAAATTCGCTCTGCCGAATATTCAGGTAATCGCCGGTGAGGCACCGGACTGTCTTAAGACAGAAGAACGGAGTGAGCATCCGACACATGCGTTCATCGGTGGAAGCAGTGGCAGATTAAAAGAAATCTTAGATGTTTTATATAAAAAAAATCATGCAATGAGGATTGTGATCAATTGCATCAGTTTAGAGACGATCAGTGAACTGACATTGCTAAAAACAGACAGCCGTATCACGAATCTTGAAATCATTCAGGTGCAGGTATCCCGTGCGAAAACAGTCGGCGGTTATCATCTGATGCAGGGCGAAAATCCAATCTACATCTGCTCTTTTGATTTTACCGGGGAGGTATCTTAAATGGGATTGAAAATACCTAAAGTTATGATCGCAGCGGTAAAAAGCGGCAGTGGAAAGACAACCATCACATGTGCTTTTTTAAAACAGTTATTATGCAGGAAAAAACATCCGGTGTCCTTTAAGTGTGGACCGGATTATATTGATCCGATGTTTCATGAACAGGTGTTAAAAATTCCATCCAAAAATCTGGATACATTTTTTTCGGATGCATTACAAATACAGGCATTGTATGAGATGGAACTACCGGGGCATGATATCGTAGTGTTAGAAGGTGTTATGGGACTTTACGATGGACTTGGCGGTATCAGGGAGGAAGGTTCTTCTTACCATCTGGCTAAGACACTGGATGTCCCGATTATTCTGGTAGTGGATGCGCGTGGCATGGGAAAATCTGTGATTCCGCTTATTGCAGGATTCTTACAATATGACGAGAAAAAGCTGATCAAAGGGGTTATTTTAAACCGGACAAGTAAAATGTTTTTTGATACCATTGCGCCGCTGATCGAAGAAGAACTTGAGATAAAAGCACTGGGATGTATTCCGAATGAAAAAGAACTGACGATCAGTTCCAGGCATCTGGGTCTGATCCTGCCGGAAGAAATGGAAGAACTGAATTTTCAGTTGGAAAAAGCCGGACAATTGCTGGAAAAATATGTGGATGTCGATGCGATGATCGGGATTGCAGAAAGTGCTTTTGGGGAAAAAGAAGAAACTGTAACAGAAGAAGTAAAGCCGGAAGAAAAAGAAGATTTAGAAGAAAAAGCGTATTCTGGGAAAGTTACAATTTTTTCTCAGGCAATTTTCAGTGGAAAAAATAAATTATATGACAGAGGGAACTCCGGTACAAATACAATACCGCCCCGCATTGCAGTGGCGAAAGACGAAGCATTCTGTTTTTATTACCGTGACAACCTAAGAATGCTGGAACACTATGGAGCAGAGCTGGTATTTTTTTCACCGCTGCATGATGAGAAACTTCCGGAAAACATTCATGGCTTACTGTTAGGCGGCGGTTATCCGGAATTATACGCTAAGCAGCTTGAAGAAAATGAGAGCATGCGGAAATCAATCAAAGAAGCGCTGGAACAGCATCTGCCTTCCCTGGCAGAATGCGGTGGATTTATGTATCTGCATGAGACACTCACAGACAAAGACGGAAAAAATTTTCCTATGGTTGGTGTGATCCCGGCAGAGTGTCAGTACACGGGAAAACTGGTACGTTTTGGTTATGTGGAAGTACAACTGCCGCAAGGGCTCACGGAGAAGGGAACAGCGGAAAGACCGGAACCGGAAAAAATAAAGGCGCATGAGTTCCACTATTTCGACAGCACAGCGAATGGAGAGGATTGCATTGCCACAAAACCGGTGACCGGAAGAGGCTGGAAGTGCATTCATGCATCAGACGATCATTTTTGGGGATTTCCACATCTGTATTATCCGTCAGATCCAAAGTTTGTGAAATGGTTTTTGGAAAGAACAGAAAAACATATTTGAGATTGCAAAAAAAACATGGGTGTGCTAACATGGATAAGGCTTTAAACTGCTATATCATTCATGCGGTATGGAAGCGTAAAAAAATGACAGTTTCATAGAGAAGACAGTTGGTGCCAGCCGGTTTTGTTATGACCAGACTGGTTAAAAGGGAAACAGGTGTGATTCCTGTACGATCTCGTCACTGTGATAAGGGAGTGCAGATTCTTTTTCCGCATGGAAAGTCACTGGTGCATGGCACTGGGAAGGCAGAATCTGTATGAGGATCTTTCAGCCAGGAAACCTGCCAATCGTCTGGTACAGGGAAATGAATTCCCAGATCACGAGTAATTGGTCGTACTGTTTAGAGGGCTTTCTGACAAAAGCCTGATTTTCATTGACTTTTTACTCCGTTCAGGACATCTGACCGGAGTTTTTTATTGTCTGTTTCCGTAAGGATTGGATAATAAATTTTTCTTTGTGTACAGATCTCTATGAAGCAGAAGTAAATCACAAAGAGGAGAAAAAAATGAAGAAAAAAACACTTGCACTTGTTCTTGCGTTTACAATGACAGCAGCTCTTTTTACAGGCTGCGGAAGTAAGAACGAGACAGAGACAACACAGCCACAGACAGAAACAGCTGCTGAGACAGAGAGTGAAGAGGTCGATGATCAGGCCGCAGCAGACGAAGTTGCAGCACTCATCGATGCCATCTATGTGCAGACCAGAAATGAGAACACCGATGAGCAGTGTGCAGCAGCAAAAGCAGCATGGGACAAATTGACAGACGCTCAGAAAGAGCTGGTCGAGGGAGAAAATGCAGATCCGGATTACTTCGGAAGAGATACCGGAGATGCTTCCAAAGATGATCCGCTCAACGAAGATGGTATCGGAGAGAATGAAATTCTGGTCGTAAGTTTCGGAACTTCTTTTAACAACAGCCGTACAGAGGATATCGGTGGAGTTGAGAAGGCAATCGAAGCAGCTTATCCGGACTGGTCTGTAAGAAGAGCATTTACCGCACAGATCATCATCAACCATGTACAGGCAAGAGATGGTGAAAAAATTGACAATGTAGAGCAGGCACTTGACAGAGCCGTAGCTAACGGTGTGAAAAATCTCGTTGTACAGCCAACACATTTAATGCATGGCGCAGAGTATGATGAGTTAGTGGAAGCGTTAGACGAGTACAAAGATAAATTTGAGACAGTTACGGTAGCAGAACCATTGCTCGGTGAAGTTGGAGACGACGCAACTGTTGTCAATGAAGACAAAGCAGCCGTTGCAGAAGCTATCACAGCAGAGGCAGTAAAAACAGCCGGTTTTGATTCTTTAGAGGCAGCAAAAGAAGATGGTGCAGCATTTGTATTTATGGGACATGGAACTTCCCACACTGCAAAAATCAGCTACAGCCAGATGGCTGCCCAGATGGAAAAATTAGGTTATGACAATGTATTTATCGGAACAGTAGAAGGTGAGCCGGAAGAGACAGCATGTGAGAACGTGATCGCAGCAGTAAAAGAAGCTGGTTACACAAAAGTAATCCTTCGTCCATTAATGGTAGTAGCCGGAGATCATGCCAATAACGATATGGCAGGTGATGATGAGGATTCCTGGAAGAGCCAGTTTGTTGCAAGTGGAAACTTTGAAAGTGTTGACTGCCAGATCGCAGGACTTGGCGGAATCGATGCAATCCAGCAGATTTATGCAGCCCATACAAAAGCAGCCATTGATTCTCTTGGGGATATCGCAACAACAGCATCTGCAGACAGTGATGTCCTTGCAGATGGAACCTACTCTGCAAAATTCGATACCGACAGCAGCATGTTTCATGTAAATGAAGCATATGACGGACGTGGAACACTTACGGTAAAAAACGGAAAAATGACACTCCACATCGTAATGCCATCCCAGAACATTGTAAATCTTTTCTTAGGAACTGCAGAAGATGCACAGAAGGATGGAGCAAAACTGATCCAGCCAACAACAGAAGAAGTTACATACTCTGATGGTTCCAAAGAGGAAGTATATGCTTTTGACGTTCCGGTAGAAGCATTAGAGAAAGAGTTCGACCTTGCACTGATCGGCACAAAAGGAAAATGGTATGACCATAAGGTCAGTGTTTCGGATACGCAGGCTGAGTAAGCTGGTGTAGAATTTCATACAAAAGAAATGCAGCGTGATCTGTAAGGTTAGAAGTTTTGAATATGGAATAATATTAAAAGTAAATATCGGCAGATGACGGTAGACGCACAGATTGTTTTTTGACAGGCTGTGCGTTTTATGTTACTTGTAGTTCGATTAAATATATGGCGGATTTGTGATTCTGTGTTATAATAAATTGAGTTATTTATGCTTGAGTTTGTAGTTTGGAAGGTGGAGATAGTATGGAAAAAGTTATTGGTTTTCATCCATGGAACAATATATGATGTACGGCAAGGCAATGTGTTTCCATGATGAAACAATTGCAAAGCAGATATTGCAGACGGATGATGTTACAAGAATTAAAGAACTTGGGCGTCTTGTATCAAACTATAATGATCAAATCTGGAGTGGAATGCGTCAGATAATAGTATATGAGGGATTGGTAGAGAAATTTTCCAGAATCAAGAACTAAGTGATGCATTACTTAACACAGGTGATGCATTTCTGGCGGAATGTGCTGTAAAAGATAAAGTATGGGGGATCGGGCTGTCAATGACAGATCCAAAGCGTCTGGAACCGTCATTATGGAGAGGACAGAACCTGCTTGGCTTTGCATTGATGATGGTCAGAAAGAAATTGAAATAGATATTATATCTGTCTCTTATACACATCTGACGCTGCCGACGAAGAGGATAGTGT